>OJJJ01000492.1_pt1 | contig 18545 bp, 18 predicted proteins | sample 1596311 | NCBI WGS metagenome assembly OJJJ01 (sample SAMEA4350140, study PRJEB24818) | metagenome | biome: human; feature: gut; material: faeces | place: Denmark | collected 2013-09 | reverse complement strand
GTATTAACCGGCGGGGCAGCGCAAATTGAAGGTCTTGCGGCCTGCGCTCAGCGCGTGTTCCATACGCAGGTGCGTATTGGTGCACCGCTGAATATCACCGGTTTAACGGATTATGCTCAGGAGCCGTACTATTCAACGGCAGTGGGCCTGCTTCATTACGGGAAAGAGTCCCATTTGAGTGGTGAAGCAGAAGTGGAAAAACGCGTATCGGTGGGGTCGTGGGTCAAACGACTGAACACCTGGTTGCGAAAAGAGTTTTAATTTTTTTAAGAGACCGGAGAGAATTAGCGGTCTCGGGCGACAGGCACAACGGAGAGAGAAATTATGTTTGAACCTATGGAACTGACCAACGACGCGGTGATTAAAGTCATCGGCGTCGGTGGCGGCGGCGGTAACGCCGTAGAGCATATGGTGCGCGAGCGCATTGAAGGCGTTGAATTCTTTGCGGTTAACACCGATGCACAAGCACTGCGTAAGACGGCTGTTGGCCAGACGATTCAGATTGGCGGTGGCATCACCAAAGGTCTGGGCGCTGGGGCTAACCCGGAAGTCGGTCGTAACGCGGCTGAAGAAGATCGTGAAGCCCTGCGTGCTGCACTGGAAGGTGCGGACATGGTCTTTATCGCAGCGGGTATGGGCGGCGGTACAGGCACGGGTGCTGCACCTGTTGTCGCTGAAGTGGCGAAAGATTTAGGTATCCTGACCGTTGCTGTCGTGACCAAGCCTTTCAACTTCGAAGGCAAGAAGCGTATGGCATTCGCGGAACAGGGTATTACCGAGCTGTCCAAACACGTGGACTCTCTGATTACCATTCCGAACGACAAACTGCTGAAAGTGCTGGGCCGCGGTATCTCTCTGCTGGACGCCTTTGGCGCAGCCAACGACGTGCTGAAAGGCGCGGTTCAGGGTATCGCTGAACTGATTACCCGTCCTGGCCTGATGAACGTTGACTTTGCAGACGTGCGCACCGTGATGTCTGAAATGGGCTATGCGATGATGGGCTCTGGCGTGGCGAGCGGTGAAGACCGTGCAGAAGAAGCGGCTGAAATGGCGATCTCTTCTCCACTGCTGGAAGATATCGATCTGTCTGGTGCGCGCGGCGTGCTGGTCAACATTACCGCTGGTTTTGACCTGCGTCTGGATGAGTTCGAAACCGTGGGTAACACCATCCGTGCGTTCGCCTCTGACAACGCGACCGTAGTTATCGGTACTTCCCTTGACCCGGAAATGAACGACGAACTGCGCGTGACCGTTGTTGCGACCGGTATCGGTATGGACAAGCGTCCTGAGATCACTCTGGTAACGAACAAACAGACTCAGCAACCGGTCATGGATCGTTACCAGCAGCACGGTATGTCTCCACTGACTCAGGAGCAGAAACCGGCCGCGAAAGTGGTTAACGATACCACTCCGCAAACGGCGAAAGAGCCAGATTATCTGGACATCCCGGCGTTCCTGCGTAAGCAAGCTGACTAAGAATTGGCTGGAATTTGGGGATTTGCGCTCTTTGTGCTAAACTGGCCCACCGTTAGTGATATACACTCTCGGTTGGATAAGTAATTTGGCGAGATTATACGATGATCAAACAAAGGACACTTAAACGTATCGTTCAGGCGACGGGTGTCGGTTTACATACCGGCAAGAAAGTCACACTGACGTTGCGCCCTGCGCCGGCCAATACCGGGGTCATCTATCGTCGCACCGACTTGAATCCACCGGTAGATTTTCCGGCCGATGCCAAATCTGTGCGTGATACTATGCTCTGTACTTGCCTGGTGAACGAGCATGACGTGCGGATTTCTACCGTAGAGCACCTGAACGCCGCCCTGGCGGGTCTGGGTATCGACAACATTATTGTTGAAGTCGATGCGCCAGAAATCCCGATCATGGATGGTAGTGCTGCACCGTTCGTCTATTTGTTGCTGGATGCCGGCATCGAAGAACTGAACTGCGCGAAGAAATTTGTTCGCATCAAAGAGACCGTTCGCGTCGAAGATGGCGACAAGTGGGCTGAATTCAAACCGTACAATGGTTTCTCGCTGGATTTTACCATCGATTTTAACCATCCGGCGATTGATGCAAGCACCCAGCGCTATGCGATGAACTTCTCTGCTGATGCGTTTATGCGTCAGATCAGCCGTGCTCGTACTTTCGGCTTTATGCGTGATATCGAATATCTGCAGTCCCGCGGCCTGTGCCTGGGCGGCAGCTTCGATTGTGCCATCGTTGTTGACGATTATCGCGTACTGAACGAAGACGGCCTGCGTTTTGAAGATGAATTCGTTCGTCACAAAATGCTGGATGCGATCGGCGACCTGTTCATGTGTGGTCACAATATCATTGGTGCATTTACCGCGTTCAAATCCGGTCATGCGCTGAACAACAAACTGTTGCAGGCCGTCCTGGCAAAACAGGAAGCCTGGGAATATGTGACCTTCGAAGACGAAGCTGAACTGCCGCTGGCATTCAAGGCTCCAGGCCTGGTCCTGGCATAACGGTTTAAGCCGTTTCGTAAAAAATCGACTGGTTAACCTGGTACTCTCTCCGACCAGGAAGGCCAGTCGTTTTTATTTTTACCCTTCTTAGACTTACCTCTGCTGTTTCTGGCCTCTGTCGGGTGCAGGAAATCTGTGCGTTAGCTGCATTCTTGACCGTTTTTCCCCACTGCAGTACGTCATTACTGCTGCTGTGCATTGGCTTTAGTGGTAATATCTGAGCGCTAAAAAAATAACTGAACTCAGCCTGTGCAGGGCTGGCTTATGTGGTGGAGCAGGTGAGCGGAATACTGACGCGCTGGCGACAATTTGGCAGACGTTACTTCTGGCCGCATCTCTTATTGGGGATGGTCGCGGCGAGTCTCGGCTTGCCTGCGCTCAGCAACAGCGCTGAAGCGGCAACACCGGCGAAGACCACTACATCCAAACACGATCTCAACACGCGAGTTAATTTTACTAACCTCGCGTGGCTTGAAGCTAATCGCCGTCCGAATTTCTCGGTTGATTACTGGCATCAACACGCCATCCGCACCGTTATCCGCCATCTCTCCTTTGCGATGGCACCGCAGACGATGCCTGTGGCAGAAGAGACGCTGCCGGTTCAGGCTCAGCATCTTGCCTTACTGGATACGCTTAATGCGCTGCTCACGCAGGACAGTCAGCCGCCGGTAATGGTTCGCCAGACGGCGCAGCTTGCTTTCATTGCTCCTGTCACATTTTCTGTCTCGACATGGATAAGCCAGGTTCACGGCATCCGTGCCGGACCGCTACGCCTCAGCTAAATTAACGCTTTTTCAATACCTTAATTTATCTGCCCATCTGGGGCGTTTGAGAATTTATTATGTTAATCAAATTATTAACCAAAGTTTTTGGTAGTCGTAACGATCGTACTCTGCGCCGCATGCGCAAAGCTGTTGCCGTCATTAACGGTATGGAACCGGCGATGGAGAAGCTCTCTGATGACGAGCTGAAAGCGAAAACGGCGGAATTCCGCGCGCGTCTGGAAAAAGGCGAAACGTTAGAAAGCCTGATCCCGGAAGCGTTCGCGGTGGTGCGCGAAGCAAGTAAGCGCGTGTTCGGTATGCGTCACTTCGACGTTCAGTTGCTGGGCGGTATGGTGCTCAACGAGCGCTGCATCGCGGAAATGCGTACCGGTGAAGGTAAAACCCTGACCGCAACGCTGCCGGCCTACCTGAACGCACTGACCGGTAAAGGCGTTCACGTTGTTACCGTCAACGACTATCTGGCACAGCGTGACGCCGAAAACAACCGCCCATTATTCGAATTCCTCGGCATGACCGTCGGTATCAACATGTCCGGCCTGCCAGCGCCAGCCAAGCGTGAAGCGTATAACGCGGATATCACCTATGGCACCAACAACGAATACGGCTTTGACTACCTGCGTGACAACATGGCGTTCAGCCCTGAAGAGCGCGTGCAGCGTAAACTGCACTATGCGCTGGTGGATGAGGTTGACTCCATCCTGATCGATGAAGCGCGTACCCCGCTGATCATCTCCGGCCCGGCTGAAGACAGCTCCGAGATGTATCGCAAAGTCGACAAAATCATTCCGCATCTGCTGCGTCAGGAGAAAGAAGACTCCGATACCTTCCAGGGTGAAGGCCACTTCTCCGTGGATGAGAAAGCGCGCCAGGTGAACCTGACCGAACGCGGTCTGGTGAAAATCGAAGAGCTGCTGGTGGCTGAAGGCATCATGGAAGAGGGTGAGTCTCTGTACTCACCGAGTAACATCATGCTGATGCACCATGTGACGGCGGCGCTGCGTGCCCACGCGCTGTTCACCCGTGACGTCGACTACATCGTGAAAGACGGTGAAGTCATCATCGTCGATGAACACACCGGCCGTACCATGCAGGGTCGTCGCTGGTCTGACGGCCTGCACCAGGCTGTTGAAGCCAAAGAAGGCGTGGATATTCAAAACGAAAACCAGACGCTGGCCTCTATCACCTTCCAGAACTACTTCCGTCTGTATGAGAAGCTGGCGGGGATGACCGGTACAGCAGATACCGAAGCGTTTGAATTCAGCTCTATCTACAAGCTGGATACCGTGGTCGTTCCAACTAACCGTCCGATGATCCGTAAGGATATGCCGGATCTGGTGTATATGACCGAAGCGGAAAAAATCCAGGCGATCATCGAAGATATTCGCGATCGTACCGCCAACGGCCAGCCGGTGCTGGTGGGGACCATTTCCATCGAGAAATCCGAAGTGGTTTCTAATGAGCTGACCAAAGCGGGCATCAAACACAACGTCCTGAACGCCAAATTCCACGCCAAAGAAGCAGACATCGTTGCGCAGGCGGGTTATCCGGCAGCGGTCACTATCGCCACCAACATGGCGGGTCGTGGTACGGACATTATGCTCGGCGGTAGCTGGCAGGCTGAAGTGGCGGAGCTGGAAAACCCAACGCCGGAACAGATTGCTCAGATCAAAGCGGATTGGCAGGTTCGTCACGACGCGGTGCTGGCATCCGGTGGTCTGCATATTATTGGTACAGAGCGTCACGAATCTCGCCGTATCGATAATCAGCTGCGTGGTCGTGCAGGCCGCCAGGGTGATGCGGGTTCGTCCCGTTTCTACCTGTCTATGGAAGATGCGCTGATGCGTATTTTCGCCTCCGACCGTGTTTCCGGCATGATGCGTAAACTGGGGATGAAACCAGGCGAAGCGATTGAACACCCGTGGGTTACCAAAGCGATCGCTAACGCACAGCGTAAAGTGGAAAGCCGCAACTTCGATATTCGTAAGCAACTGCTGGAATATGACGATGTTGCCAACGATCAGCGTCGTGCGATCTACACCCAGCGTAACGAACTGCTGGACGTATCCGACGTGAGCGAAACCATCAACAGCATTCGTGAAGATGTCTTTAAGGCGACCATCGACGGCCATATTCCACCACAGTCTCTGGAAGAGATGTGGGATATCGAAGGCCTGCAGGAACGTCTGAAAAACGACTTCGACCTCGATCTGCCAATCAAAGAGTGGCTGGATAAAGAGCCTGAGCTGCACGAAGAAACCCTGCGCGAACGTATCTACGAAACCGCACTGGACGTCTACAAGCGTAAGGAAGAAGTGGTTGGCGCAGAGATGATGCGTCACTTCGAGAAAGGCGTAATGCTGCAAACGCTGGATTCTCTGTGGAAAGAGCACCTGGCGGCAATGGACTACCTGCGTCAGGGTATTCACCTGCGTGGTTATGCGCAGAAAGATCCGAAGCAGGAATATAAGCGCGAGTCCTTCTCCATGTTTGCGTCTATGCTGGAGTCACTGAAATATGAAGTGATCAGCACGCTGAGCAAGGTTCAGGTACGTATGCCAGAAGAAGTAGAAGCGATGGAGCAGCAGCGTCGTGAAGAGGCTGAACGTCTGGCGCAGATGCAACAACTGAGCCACCAGACGGATGAGAGCGAAGCCGCTGCGGCGATTGCGGCGCAGACTGGCGATCGCAAAGTGGGTCGTAACGATCCGTGCCCATGTGGTTCCGGTAAAAAATACAAGGCGTGCCACGGGCGTCTGAGCTAAGTTAATAACAAATCAAAAAGGCGCAGAAATCTGCGCCTTTTTTATGGAAGCGACAGAATGAAAACACTGCAAATTGCCGTCGGGATTATTCGCAACCCGCAAAATCAAATCTTCATCACCCAGCGCGCCGCGGACGCCCATATGGCGAATAAGTGGGAGTTTCCGGGCGGAAAAATTGAGTCAGGCGAAACGCCGGAACAGGCGCTGGTGCGTGAGCTTCAGGAAGAGGTCGGGATTACGCCGCTTGGCGCAACGCTGTTTGATAAGCTCGAATACCAGTTTCCCGATCGTCACATCACGCTGTGGTTCTGGCTGGTAGAAAGCTGGGAAGGCGAACCGTGGGGGAAAGAGGGACAACCGGGTAACTGGGTTGTGCTTCAGGCGAGTGATGCTGAAAAATTCCCGCCTGCCAATGAGCCTGTGATCCTGCGGTTAGCTGCACAACAGTAGGCCTGCTAAGCGAAGCGTCAGCAGGCTTTGAACGTTACTGCTGGCTCTCGCTCCAGTCATCGCTGTCAGAGAGATCGCCTTCGCTCGGAATACGTTTCTCTTCTGCAGCCCATTCACCCAGATCAATTAACTGACAGCGTTTACAACAGAATGGGCGAAACGGACTCACTTCGCCCCAGATGACAGTTTTGCCGCACGTAGGGCAGTTAACGGTTATTACGTCAGACATTGGCACTCCTTAACAACAGGCCAGTTCAAAATCGAGGCGTTCCGGCACGGTGCCATTTTCGCTATCCAGCGGCATAAAGCGAATCGCAAAACGACTCTTATGCCCGGAAATCTGCGGGTAAAGCTGATCGCCCAGCGATAAATTCAGACGCAGCAGATCGGCGTCATCGCCATTGTCCTGGTAAAAACCGTTGAGGCTGGTTTGCTTGCGAAACGGTGCTGAATTACGGATCAGATCGAGGATCAGCGATAACGTCTCATGCATCGGGTTCAGGCTTGCCAGCCAGCTATTCACCTGTGCATCACGTTGTTCTTGCGGCATGTGTAGCCACATATGAAGCGTCGGCAGGTCAAAGCTGCAACAGCCGCCGGGGATACTCAGGCGCTGGCGCACCAGGCCAATTAAGCGATCTTCCCGTAAAAACTGTCCGACGCGTGGAGCTGCCATCAGCATGGTACTGCTGTTTTTCAGCTGCTGGCGAAGTGCATCAATACGACTCTGGTCAACGCCCGGCACTTCTGTCCAGGCCTGTAATTTACGCTGCTGACGCTCCAGCTCTTTCAGCAGTTCGGTACGAACATCTCCGCGTTCAATCACATCCAGCAGATCGCCCACGTTGCGGAAGAAATGCAGTGCAGCGGCATGGTCGTTTATAGGCAGATGTTGTGAGAGCTGTTGAACCAGAAATTCGATGCGTAACCAGGTACGCATTTTTTCGTTAAGCGGGTGCTCAAAAAGGATGTGAGTCGACATTATGGTTTTTCCTGTGCAACGGCCTGCGCGGCGAACGTCAGATACTGCGCGTGCAGACGGGCAACATCCGATGCAATGGCATCTGGTGCGCCGTTATTATCAATAACATCATCCGCAACGGCAAGGCGCTGAGCGCGTGTGGCCTGAGCGGCAAGAATTTGTTCAGCGTGATCGCGCGTGACATTATCGCGCGCCATAGTTCGCTGGATTTGCGTTTCGGGTGAAACATCAACGACCAGAACCCGATCGGCTTTATTCTGAAGCTGATTCTCTACCAGTAGCGGAACGACCCACATAACATAGGGAGAGCTGGCTTCAGCAATCTGACGCTGGGTTTCCTGGTGAATAATGGGGTGAAGAAGGGCATTAAGCCAGACCTTTTCTGACGAATCAGAAAAAATGCATTCCCGAAGCTGACGGCGGTTGAGCGTGCCATCTGCATTGAGAATTCTGCTACCGAAATGTGCTTCGATGGACTTTAAAGCGGGTGTATTCGGCTCTACCACCTGACGGGCAATGATATCAGCATCAATAATCGTGATGCCCAGACGAGAAAACGCGTTCGCAACGGTACTTTTACCACTACCGATGCCACCGGTTAATGCGACGATATACCCCATTAAATCAAATCCTGGGAATTATTCATTATTAAAATCAGTTGCTTAAAATTCAAACTTATTGCAGCCAATGTTTAGAACCCTTTCCCGGCTTTTTACCAGGTAAATTTATAGGATTGTAGCGTAAAAAAAGAGAATTTCGCAGTCTTGCAGAGCAGGTATTAGTGCGTATGATAACGTCACTGGAGTTGTGCTTTTAACATATTTGCCTCTAACCCCAGGAATCCGCACATGCGTATCGAAGAAGATCTGAAGTTAGGTTTCAAAGACGTTCTTATCCGCCCTAAACGCTCTACACTGAAAAGTCGCTCAGACGTTGAACTCGAACGTCAATTCACCTTTAAGCATTCCGGTCAGACCTGGTCTGGCGTGCCGATCATCGCGGCGAATATGGATACAGTGGGCACCTTCGAGATGGCGACCGCGCTGGCGCAGTTCGACATCCTCACTGCAGTCCATAAACATTACAGCCCTGAAGAGTGGAATGCGTTTGTTGCATCTGCCTCCGAAGAGGTGGTCAAGCATGTGATGGTTTCAACCGGCACCTCTGACGCTGATTTTGAGAAGACGAAACAGATCCTGAACGCTAACCCGGCGCTGAACTTTGTTTGCATTGATGTGGCGAATGGTTACTCCGAGCACTTCGTGCAGTTCGTCAGCAAAGCCCGTGAAGCCTGGCCAACTAAAACTATTATCGCAGGCAACGTGGTGACCGGCGAAATGTGTGAAGAGTTGATCCTTTCCGGCGCAGATATCGTCAAAGTGGGTATTGGTCCAGGCTCCGTTTGTACCACTCGCGTGAAAACCGGTGTCGGCTATCCGCAACTGTCTGCGGTTATTGAGTGTGCGGATGCTGCGCATGGTCTGGGCGGCCAGATCATCAGTGATGGCGGTTGCACCATGCCTGGCGATGTGGCGAAGGCTTTCGGCGGCGGCGCAGATTTCGTGATGCTGGGCGGCATGCTGGCGGGCCATGAAGAGAGCGGCGGCACCGTGGTAGAAGAGAACGGCGAGAAATTTATGCTGTTCTACGGCATGAGCTCGGAATCTGCAATGACCCGTCACGTCGGTGGCGTGGCAAAATACCGTGCGGCAGAAGGCAAAACCGTGAAGCTGCCACTGCGCGGTCCGGTTGAAAATACCGCGCGCGACATCCTGGGTGGCCTGCGTTCCGCCTGCACCTACGTGGGTGCATCCCGCCTGAAAGAGCTGACGAAACGCACGACGTTTATCCGCGTTCAGGAGCAGGAAAACCGCATATTCAATAGCCTGTAATCGCTTCCGCTGGCGCATTTCCATGCGCCAGTTCTATCCCGCGCTCATCGCATCCCCCAGATGGAAAATCGGCAGATACATTGCCACCACCAGCGTACCGATAATCACCCCCGTTACAATCAGCAGTAAAGGCTCCAGAAGCGCAGCCAGATTATCTGCTAACTGAAAGGTCTGCTCCGTGTGGTGACGGGCAAGGTTTGCCAGCATTACGTCAAGTGCGCCGGAGACTTCCCCGGTTCGAATCAGTTGAATACAGAGTGGTGTAAACACCGCAGCGTTGCGAAAAGATGACCAGACGGGCATACCCTTCGCAATATTCTCCCGTATATCCCGCAGGGTGTCTCGCCAGTACAGGCTTTCGACAGTTTCTTCTGCACTCTCCAGCCCCTGTAAAAAGGCTATACCTGCCTGCTGCGTAAGCGTCAGTACGGTAAAAATCTGCCCCAGTTTTTGACCACGCGCGAGTGCCCCCATTATGGGCAAGCGCAGCAAAATGCGATGACGCGCGCGCTGCCACCGTGGCTGTCGTCGCACACTATATACGGCGATAACCGGTACAATCAGTGTGACGATGAGAGCGACAGCATGCGCCTGAATAAACGTTGCAATTCCCATTACCATCCGGGTCAAAAAGGGGAGTGGAGTATTAAATGTTTTATAGATGGCGGCAAACTCTGGCAGTACCAGCGTCACCATCGCCAGCACGACGAGCGTTGCCAGCGAAAGAATAATCAGAGGATAGCGAAGCGCCTTTTTCACTTTCGCACTGAGTTGCTGCTGTGATTTTTGCTGTTGTGCGAGCTGGCGACAACACTCCTCCAGCTTTCCCGTCAGCTCACCGGTTTTCACCATCGAGACATAAAGTGGGCTAAACACCATCGGCCATTTTTTTAAGGCTTCAGAGAACGCGCATCCTTCACTTAGGTCATCGGCGAGACTTTGCAGCAGGGCCTGCCAGGGTTGTAAAGGGTGCTGCTGCGCCAGCATTCCCAGGCTGTGGGAAAGGGTAAGACCCGCCTGAAGCAGCGTGGCAAGCTGCCGAAACATATCGTAGCAGTGATGGGGCTGCCAGCGATGGGGCAGCGGGCAGCGGGTTAACACTAAAGGATGCAGTTCTTTTTGGATTAAGGTTGTGAAGGCCGATAAACGGTCAGAGGCCCAAAGCGTTCCGCTTTGCGGCTCCCCGTCAATTGACAATGCCCGCCAGCGCCAGAGTTGATTAGCTGCCATCGGGCATCCCCAGTACACGCAACAGCTCTTCAAGCGTCGTAAGCCCTTGTTCAACGGCCATGCACCCATGCTCAAACAACGACAGCATTCCCGCTTGCCGGGCGCTGGCTTCTATGACGTCAATGTTCGCCCCGCTGGCAATGGCCTGCCGGAGCGTGTTGTCGATAGCGAGCACTTCAAAAATCGCCACGCGGCCATAAAATCCGTGATAGCAGCGTTCGCAGCCGATCGGTTGCCAGTGCGGAAGGGGATGGGGCCACACCGTGCGAGGAAGTTCTGCTTTGTCTACGGAGGCTTGTCGACAATGTGGGCAAAGACGACGAACCAGTCTCTGCGCTATCACCAGCGAGAGTGCGGAGGAGAGCATCCAGCGTGCGACACCCATCTGCTGCAGGCGAATCAGCGTTTCTGCCGTCGAGTTGGTGTGAAGTGTGGAGAGCACCAGATGCCCGGTCTGTGCGGCATTGATGGCGATTTCTGCTGTTTCGCCATCGCGAATTTCACCCACCATAATGATGTCCGGGTCCTGACGCAGCAGCGCGCGCAGGACGCTCTGGAAGGTTAAACCCGCGCGCGGGTTAATCTGCGTCTGGTTCAACCCAGTAAGGGGGATCTCAATAGGGTCCTCTACGCTGCAAATATTCACATCTGACGTATTACGCGCCTGCAGAGCGCTATAGAGCGTCACCGTTTTACCGCTTCCCGTCGGGCCTGTGACAAGTATCAGTCCTTGCGGTTTGTTGAGCGCCTCAGCAAAGTGTGCCTGCTGGCCGGTGCTCATCCCCAGTCGCTCAAGTTCCAGGGCCTGTTCCACCTGATGCAGCAGTCGCAGCACGATTTTCTCCCCACCGTCGCAGGGAAGTGTTGCGATACGAAAAGAGACAGGCGCATTGGCCAGTTCAACCGTAAACTGGCCGTCCTGCGGCAAACGGCGTTCTGCGATATCCAGATTGCCCAGAACCTTCAATCGCGCGCTAAGCATGGTCGCCAGCGCCGGGGATAGAGGAGGCTGTGGACAGAGAACGCCATCAATACGTAAGCGAACCTGGCATGCATGTTCGGTGGGTTCTATATGGATGTCTGACGCACGCAGGCTTAAGGCCTGAAGCAATGTGTTATTGAGGACATCAACGGCTGAGTTTGCTGTCGGGGTGAGCGGCAGTTGGGTTGGTAAGGCCAGTTGCCGGTGCTTCTCCATGCGCTCAGCGGTCCAGCACTCAATATCAATGCGTTTTTGCGTCGCAAAACGTAAGGCTTCCATCAGCTCAGTACCCGGATTCCCCGTAACAGCAATGCTGATCATGTCCGTGTCGCTGCTCAGCAACAGGGCATGATGGCGCTGACAAAGCGCCATGAGTTGTTCTGAGTTCATCATCCACCCCTGTCAGTTGCTGTCGAAGCGGAAGACATCTTCACAGGCTTGTTTGAGCGCGCTGTCGGTATCGATCCTGCAGTCGCGCGTCCAGCCCGTCATGCCGTTGCCATCGTTCCAGATCGGCGTCATGAGAACCTCAAGCCCGTTCAGGCTCTCCTGGCCCGTTAAAGACACCACGCCTTTTGCCACACTCATTGCCGATACATAGCGTGTTGTTGTGGGCGAAGGGATACCGTTAGTGCCTGCGTCACAGCTTGCCACGCCACCATGATCCAGTGCGCAAAGCTCAATGGCCGTGCGGTAGGGGACGAAAGTTTGCAGCATATCGGTGAGTGCGGCTTTTCGCAGGTAGTTCTGATAAGCGGGTACGCCAATGGCGCTCAGAATGGCAATAATGCCAATCACCACCATCAGTTCAATGAGCGTGAATCCTTGTTGTTTGTTCATGTCTGCTCCTTTTGTTAAGTGGCGCTACTCTGGCAGCAGAAAGCAATGCCGACGAGGGCGAAAAAAAGGAACGTGAAGGGGCGTTCAGGGAAAGAAGAAGGGGTTGCAGTGGAGAACAAGAAATTTGCGAGCGGGGCAGTGATTCCCCTCTCCGTCTGGAGAGGGGGAGAACAGCATTATTTGAAGCGCATTGAGAGGTCGAGCGCGCGGATATGTTTGGTGAGCGCGCCCACGGAAATAAAATCGACGCCTGTTTCAGCGAATTCGCGGATTGTGTCAAAGGTCACGTTGCCTGATACCTCAAGCTGTGCCTGGCCGTGGGTACGTATTACCGCCTCACGCATCTGTTCGGTTTCAAAGTTATCGAGCATGATGATATCGGCACCTGCTTTAATGGCTTCGTCCAGCTCATCCAGGCTTTCGACTTCTACTTCGACTGGCACATCCGGGTGCAGCCAGAAGGCTTTTTCCACTGCCTGACGCACGGAGCCAGAGGCAATAATGTGGTTCTCTTTGATCAGGAAGGCGTCGGATAACCCAAGACGATGGTTTGCACCGCCGCCGCAGAGTACGGCATATTTCAGCGCGGTACGCAGGCCCGGTAAGGTTTTTCGCGTATCCAGCAGCTGCGTGCGGGTGCCTTCCAGCAGGTCAACGTAGCGGCGAACTTCACTGGCTACACCGGAAAGGGTTTGCACAAAGTTCAGTGCGGTGCGTTCACCTGTGAGCAACACGCGGGACGGGCCGTCCAGTTCGAAAAGCGGTTGATTTTCGGTGACCGTATCGCCATCAGCAACGTGCCAGGTAATCTGCACATCATCACCCGCCAGTTGGGTGAAAACCTCCTCAACCCAGCGTTTTCCGCAAAAAACGCCCTCTTCGCGGGTGATAATCACCGCATGTGAGCGTGTCTCTTTTGGCAATAATTGTGCGGTAATATCGTTATCGGCGCTGACGTCACCGCCCAGATCTTCTTTCAAAGCATGGGCAACGCTTGCCGGGATATCCATGTTAATACGTTCCAGAAGCGCTTCACGTCGGTGGTCGGGGTTGTAGCGGCGAGGCGGCATGATAAAACTCCAAATTGGTAACGAATCATAATATTGAAACATGCTACTCTGAACCGAGTAACAGCACCATACATAAGGAGTTCCAGCATGTTGTTAGAAAACGGATGGCTGGTGGACGCGCGGCATGTGCCCTCGCCGCACCACGATTGCCGCCCGGAGGATGAAAAGCCCACACTGCTGGTGGTTCACAATATCAGTCTCCCGCCGGGTGAGTTTGGCGGTCCGTGGATCGATGCGTTATTCAGCGGAACGATAGATCCCGGTGCGCATCCTTTCTTTGCTGAAATTGCCCATCTGCGCGTATCGGCTCATTGTCTGATACGTCGCGATGGCGAAGTGGTTCAGTATGTTCCTTTTGATAAGCGTGCCTGGCATGCGGGAATGTCGAAATATAAAGGGCGTGAGCGCTGCAATGATTTTTCGATTGGAATCGAACTGGAAGGTACTGACACAACACCTTACACCGATGCGCAGTATCAACAACTGGTTGCTGTAACCCAAACGCTCATCGGGATATATCCCGCGCTGGCTGAAAATATCACCGGGCACAGCAATATCGCACCGGAGAGAAAAACCGATCCTGGCCCGGCATTTGACTGGTCCCGGTTTCGCGCCATGCTTACCGCGTCGTCAGATAAGGAGATAACATGACGTTGTTTACCATGCTGCTGGTTATGATTGCCGAACGCCTGTTCAAGCTCGGCGAGCACTGGCACCTGGATCATCGGCTGGAAGTGATCTTCCGCCGCATTAAACACTTTTCCCTGCTGCGCACGTTGCTGATGATGGCAGGCGTGATGGTCATTACGTTCCTGCTGCTGCGCTCGCTTTACGGCCTCTTTTTTAATGTTCCCCTGCTGGTGGTGTGGCTTCTGCTCGGGGTACTGTGCATTGGTGCGGGTAAGGTGCGTTTGCACTACCACGCCTACCTGAAAGCGGCATCCCGCGACGATGCGCACGCGCATGGTGCAATGGCGAGCGAGCTGACGCTGATCCATGGCGTTCCGCCGGATTGCAATGAGCGTGAGTTTCTGCGCGAGCTGCAAAACGCGCTGCTGTGGATTAACTTCCGTTACTATCTTGCGCCGCTGTTCTGGTTTGTCGTTGGTGGTCCATGGGGGCCGGTGCTGATGATGGGTTATGCGTTCCTGCGTGCCTGGCAGACCTGGCTTGCGCGCTACTTAACACCGCATGAACGTTTGCAATCCGGTATTGACGGCATTCTGCATGTGCTCGACTGGCTTCCGGTGCGTCTGGTGGGCGTGGTGTATGCGCTGATTGGTCATGGCGAAAAAGCGTTGCCCGCATGGTTTGCCTCGCTGGCCGACCGTCATACGTCGCAATACCAGGTGTTAACCCGTCTGGCACAGTTCTCTCTGGCGCGTGAACCGCATACCGACAAGGTGGAAACGCCAAAAGCTGCTGTTTCCATGGCGAAGAAAACGTCGTTTGTGGTGGTAGTGATCGTCGCGCTGCTGACTATTTACGGCACGCTGGTATAAGCCAGCGCACCGTATCGGTCAATGCGTATCGGCAGGCGGGATGCCAAAATCAGGCATCCCGTTTTCATTCCAGCGGATGAGCTTCAGGCGGGTGTGACGGTTCGGATCGTAAAGCGGATCGCCTTCAATTTCGGTGTAGTTACGCGCGTGATACACCAGCACGTCTTCCCCTTCCGGCGTCTTTGTGAAGCTGTTATGGCCTGGTCCATACTGACGATTCTCATCGCTGGTGACGAACACCGGACGCGGAGATTTATGCCAGTTCGCCGGGTTTTGCGGCTCGGCATGCAGGTCAATCCACAGTAATCCCATGCAGTAATTCTCATCGGTTGCGCTGGCGGAATAGCTGATAAACAATTTATCGCCGTGGACCAGCACCGCCGGGCCTTCGTTAACCCGGAACCCGCGGCACTCCCAGTCGTACTCCGGTTTGCTGAGCATCACCGGCTCGCCTTTCAGCGTCCAGGGATTTTCCATTTCACACAGATACAGGTTGGAGTTACCGGAGATATCCGGGGCTTTTTGTGCCCACAGATACCAGCGTTTGCCCTGATGAACAAAGGTGGTGGCGTCCAGCGCGAAGGTGTCGAAGGGCGTGTTGATTTGTCCTTTTTCCACCCACGTACCGGTGAGCGGATCGCTGTCGGCACACTCAATCGCGAACATACGGTGCTGGAACATCCCGAGTTCGTCGAGTGCCTGCGTGTGCGTGGCGGCAAAATAGATGTACCACTTGCCGTTGATGTAATGCAGTTCCGGTGCCCAGATAAGCTGGCTCATTGGGCCGGAATCGGGTTTGCGCCAGACGACAACTTCATCGGCAATGCGCAGCCCTTCCAGTGAATCGGCACGGCGGATCGCCAGCCTGTCGTACTGCGGTACAGAGGCAATAAAATAGTACTGTCCTTCATGGCGCAAAATGTACGGATCGGCGCGTTGTTCAATAAACGGGTTTGGCCAGGTTTGCATTCGGCTTTCCTTATCTAGTCTCAGCGGCTTTAGTTCCTGATATACCCTTCATACTTCAAGTTGCATGCGCGTTGGCTGCACTCGTTCACCCCAGTCACATACTTATGTACGCTCCAGGGGATTCACTCCCTTGCCGCCTTCCTGCAACTCGAATTATTTAGGGTATAGTCATTCAGCTCGCGGTAGTTGATGCGACGCTTCTCCAGATCCGCCTGGATCTGCTTCATCGTTTCGCGGTCCACTTTCAGCAGACGTACCACGCCCGCCGTAATGAGATAACCGATGCCCGGAATGACGGTAAACAGCAGCACAATCCCGTTGAGAGCCTCCGCGCTTTGCGCTTTCGCACCCGCGTCGTAGCCGTACCAGGAGAGCAGGAAACCGACCATCGCACCGGCAATTGCCAGCCCCAACTTGAGGAAGAAGATGTTGCCGGAGAAGCTGATCCCGGTGATGCGTTTCCCGGTTTTCCACTCGCCGTAGTCATCCACGTCGGCCATCAGCGACCAGTGCAGCGGAGACGGGATCTGGTGCAGGATATTCAGCAGGACGTAGAGCACGACAATAGTGACCGTGGCTTTAGGGTCAAAGAACCAGAAGGCGCAGGAGAAAATCGCCAGCACGATGTTGGTCCAGAAAAACACTTTCAGCTTACACCAGCGGTCGGTCAGCACTTTCGCCAGCATGCTGCCAAGCATCATGCCCACCACGCCCAGGCTGATAAACAGGGTGGCGAAGTGGGTACTTTGGCCCATCACCCAGGTGACGTAATACATCGTGGCTGCCATGCGGATAAAACCAGGGCAGACGTTGCACAGGGTCAGCAGCAGAATGCGTACCCACTGGTCGTTCTTCCATACGTCCTTGAGATCGTTTTTCAGCTCGTCGTTGGTCTGCACTGCCGGGCGCACGCGCTCCCGCACGGTCGCAAAGCAGAACAGGAACATACAGGTGCCAATCAGTGCCAGCACGGTCATTGCCATCTGGTAGCCTTTGGCTTTGTTATCCCCGCCGAACCAGTCGGCCATCGGTAGCAGCGTCAGTGAGAGCAGCAGCGTGGCAATACCGACCATCACAAATCGGTAGGACTGGCAGGCGACGCGCTCTTTTGGATCGTTGGTGATCACACCGCCCAGCGAGCAGTACGGGATGTTGATGGCCGTATAGGTCAGCGACAGCAGGAAATAGGTGACAAACGCATAGATAACTTTGCTGTTATAGCTCCACTCTGGCGTGGTGAACATCAGGATGCTGAACAGCGCATAGGGGAAGGCAATCCACAGCAACCATGGACGAAAACGACCGTATTTACTGCGCGTGCGGTCGGCAATGGCTCCCATGATCGGGTCAGTCACGGCATCAATCACGCGAACTGACAGCAACAATACGCCGACCAGTGCAGGCGCAAGACCAAAAATATCCGTATAGAAATAGTTAACAAACAACATGATAGCGCCGAAGATGATGTTACACCCTGCGTCGCCCATGCCATAGCCGATCTTTTCTTTAACTGACAGTTTGTTGTTATCCATCGACAGCTCTCCGGGTTACGGTATGGAGAGAATTATTTGCTGGCGAACAAATATATGCGTTGCAGGATAAAGGCGGTGATATGGATGAAATAGCTGTAGGCGAGAATTTGTGAGGAAGGTAACAACCCTCTGCACCCGCAAAAAGGGGTACAGAGGGGAGAACCGTTAGTGCGCTTTCACCGTTTTGGCGTTTTTCTGTTTAACCAGATAGCCCACGCCGAGAACAGCAATCCAGACCGGGATCAGGTACACGGAAATTGCCATGCCAGGGGTGATCAGCATGATGACCAGCACGGCCGCCATGAACAGCAGGCAAACCCAGTTACCCAGCGGGTAGAGCAGGGCAGGGAAGCGGGTGGTCACGCCTTGCTGCTGTTTGGCACGGCGGAACTTAATGTGCGCCAGGCTGATCATCGCCCAGTTAATGACCAGAGCAGAGACCACCAGCGCCATCAGCAGGCCGAAGGCAGATTCCGGTGCCAGGTAGTTAATCAGCACGCACAGTGCAGTAACAATCGCCGAAACGATGATGGTATTTACCGGCACGCCGCGCTTGTCGACGTTAAGCAGCGCTTTCGGCGCGTTGCCCTGCTGCGCCAGGCCGAACAGCATGCGGCTGTTGCAGTAGACGCAGCTGTTATAAACAGACAGCGCAGCGGTCAGCACCACGATGTTCAGGGCATTCGCCACGAAGGTATCGCCCAGCTCGTGGAAGATCAGCACGAACGGGCTGGTGTCAGCGGTGACGCGCGTCCACGGCAGCAGAGAGAGCAGCACGGCCAGCGAGCCCACATAGAAGATCAGAATACGGTAGATAACCTGGTTAGTCGCTTTCGGGATGCTCTGCTCCGGGTTGTCGGCTTCTGCGGCGGTGATGCCCACCAGCTCCAGGCCGCCGAGGGGGAACATGATAAATGCCATCATCATTACCAGACCCGGCTCTTAAACACATTTCCGAACCCACGAGAATAAAGCGAAACTCGTATGCCGTCTTCTTCTTGCAAAAAAAAAAACACAAATGCGCAGCAGCGCATAAACTCGCTGCATAGCAAAA
>OJJJ01000488.1_pt1 | contig 18742 bp, 19 predicted proteins | sample 1596311 | NCBI WGS metagenome assembly OJJJ01 (sample SAMEA4350140, study PRJEB24818) | metagenome | biome: human; feature: gut; material: faeces | place: Denmark | collected 2013-09 | reverse complement strand
TATCACTATAATGGATAAAGATTCTACAGAAGAGAGTGTGGACATGGAAAATTCACGAATAAAAACGAACGATAATCGAATTGACTACGGTGTGATTCTACCCGTATTTTTATTATGTCTGATTGGTTTGGCGTCCCTGTATGTGGCGCTGACACACGATCCAAATAATCCGAATATGCTGCGAATGTTAGGGTTTCAAGCTTTATGGTATGTGTTAGGCGTTGTTGCCGTGATCATTATCATGCAGATCAAATCAAAATGGCTCTGGAAATTGACGCCCTATATTTATGGAGCTGGGCTAGCCGTTATGTTGGCGCTGCTGAAATTTTACAACCGGACGATGGCTGCCTCGACAGGGTCGAAAAACTGGTTTAGTTTTGGTCCTTTTACCTTGCAGCCTTCAGAATTGATGAAGATCGCCTATATCATGATGTTGGCGTTGGTCGTCACGCAGCACAATGTCAAGCATCGGGAACGGGATCTGAAAACAGATGGGTTACTGATTGCAAAAATGTTAGCCGTCACGATCCCAGTCCTGATCCTGATCACCTTACAAAACGACTTTGGTACGATGTTGGTCTTTCTGGCGATTTTCGGTGGGGTCTTCTTGATGTCAGGAATCTCATGGCGAATCATCGTGCCAGTGATTGCGGCATTTGTGATTCTCGGCGGTGGAACGATTTTCTTAGTGACTACCGATGTTGGTCGCGAGTTTCTGTACAATACAGGAATCTTTAAAGAATACCAATTCGCCCGTATCGATTCGTGGCTAGATCCTTTTCATGATACCCAAGGGCAATCCTTCCAATTGGCGTATGCTCTGATGGCGATCGCCTCTGGCGGGATGTTCGGGAAAGGATTTAATGTCAGCGATGTGTATGTACCAGTCCGAGAATCCGATATGATTTTTTCGGTGATTGGTGAGAATTTTGGGTTTATTGGCAGCGCGTTTGTCATTTTATTGTATTTTATTTTGATCTATCGGATGATCCGCGTATGTTTCGATACCAACAATGAATTTTATGCTTACTTGGCAACTGGGATCATTATGATGATTCTCTTCCATGTGTTTGAAAACATTGGCGCAAACATCGGTCTCTTACCGTTGACGGGGATTCCACTGCCGTTTATTAGCCAAGGAGGATCTGCCCTATTAAGCAATATGATTGGGATCGGTTTGATTTTATCGATGCGCTATCAAGCTGAGACCGCACCAAAAACACTTTAAGGAGTTCACATGATTACATTTTATTGGTACCCAAAATGCAGTACATGCCGAAATGCGAAGCGTTGGTTAGAAGAGCACGAGATTCCCTTTGAAGCGATCGATATGGTAGCTACACCGCCTCAACCGGAACAATTGCTGGCTTGGATCCAATCAAGCGAAGCACCGTTAACCCGTTTCTTTAACACAAGCGGCATGAAATACCGTGAATTGCAATTAAAAGAAAAAGTGCCGACCATGACTGCCCAAGACGCAGCCGATGTGCTGGCAACCGATGGTATGTTGATCAAGCGCCCACTGCTGGTTAGCGGCGACCGCTTTTTGATTAATGGATTTAAAGAAAATGAATATGAAGGAGTCTTACTAGAATCATGGAAAAGAAATGCTTAAGAAAAAAAGATAATTTGTGGGTTTTGTTTAACGGGAAAGAATATTGTGTCGGTTTAACAAAAGAAGCGCAAGAAGAACTTGGTGCGGTCACGTTTGCTTCGATTCAAAAAGCAGGAACTGCTTTAAAACAAGGAGAGACCCTTGTTGAGCTGGAAGCGGAAAAAGCAGTCAGTGAATTTCCAAGTCCATTGACGGGCGTGATTTCTTCCGTAAATGAAAAAATTGATCAATCGATTGATACCTTAAATGATGAAGACGAAATGAACGCTTGGCTGGTCAGCTTCAAAGAGGTTGACCCAAGTCAATTTGAAGCCTTGTAAGTCAAACCTGTAAAAACGACTATTTTTTCAAAAAGAATTGACAGTCGGATAAGACGTTGCTATAATTTGCTCAATAAATGAATGCTTTGAAAAGAAGAGTACATGTTCTTAACGTACACAGAGAGCCCTGTTTGGTGCAAATGGGCAACGGAGAGAGGATGGAAGATGGTCTTTGAGCATGATAGGTGAGTGGAAACAAGCCTATCACGGTAGGCACCCGTTACAGTGCAGCAGTATGCGAAGCAATTCAAGTACTGAGCGAGGCTGTTGATGCGAATCGACAGTAAATCAAGGTGGTAACGCGGAAGTTGTGCTTTCGTCCTTTGTAACAGTATAATGTACAGAGGATGAAAGCTTTTTTTGTGTTTAACCAACCAAAGAGGAAAGATGGGAATAACATGGCATTAATCGAATTGTCGCATGTAAAAAAGTCATTCGGCAAAAAGCAAACGGCTGTCCACGCCGTCAATGATGTTTCACTGCAAGTGGAAAAAGGCGATATCTACGGAATCGTCGGTTACTCTGGTGCTGGGAAAAGTACATTAGTACGTTTGTTGAACGGCTTAGAATTGCCGACAGCAGGAGATGTAGTCATTAACGGTCAAAACATTTTGGCATTGAAAAACAAAGAATTGAGAAACTTCCGCAAAAAAATCGGCATGATTTTTCAGCACTTTAATCTTTTATGGTCTCGAACGGTGGCGGAAAACATTGAATTGCCATTGGAGTTGGCTGGCGTTGAAAAAGCAAAACGCCGTCAACGAGCGCAAGAGCTGATTAAATTAGTTGGGTTGGAAGGACGGGAGAATGCCTATCCGGCACAATTGTCTGGCGGACAAAAGCAAAGAGTCGGGATTGCTCGTGCACTAGCGAATGAACCAGAAATTTTGCTGTGTGATGAAGCAACGAGTGCGTTAGATCCACAAACAACAGAAGAAGTGTTGGATCTCTTGCTCTCCATCAATAAAAAATTGCATTTGACGATCGTCCTGATTACCCATGAAATGAACGTCATTCGCAAAATCTGTAATAAGGTCGCGGTGATGGAGCATGGGCAGATCGTGGAAGAAGGGTCAGTACAATCGGTTTTCCGTAACCCACAGCAGGAAGTGACCAAACGTTTTGTTCAGCAAGATTTGGAGCCAGAAGAAGATGCTGAAGAATTACGGCAAGCCTTCTTACGAGAAAATCCGCAAGGGCATTTAGTGACCTTGACTTTTACACAAGACAACGCCAATGAACCAGTGATTTCACAAGCGATCCGTCGCTTCCAGATCGATGTCAATGTCGTTTACGGAAAGATCCAACAAACCAATGAGGGATCCTTTGGCGGCTTGACGGTCTTATTGACAGGTGAAGCAAGTGAGATCGAAAAAGCGATCGCCTTTTTCAAAGAGCAGCAAGTAGGCGTGGAGGTGATTGAACGTGGATAAGTCATTTGTAGAAACCTATTTTAATTTTGAAAAGGTCGACTGGGCCAATATGCAGCAAGCAACCCTAGACACCTTGTTTATGACTTTCTTCTCCATGGTTTTAGTGGTCGTGATCGGTTTGCTTCTGGGATTGGCGCTTTATTCACTAGGGCGTAAACAAACAGCGGGAGCCAACATTTTCTATAACGTGGTTTCCATCATCAGTAACGCCTTTCGTTCAACGCCATTCATGATTTTGATGGTCTTGATCATTCCGTTTACAACATTATTAGTCGGTTCATTCCTAGGGGCAAAAGCAGCGATCCCAGCATTAGTTTTATCGGCGGCACCGTTTTATGCTCGGATGGTGGAAATTGCTTTTCGTGAAGTCAATCCTGGTGTGATTGAAGCAGCGGAAGCGATGGGTGCTAGTTACTGGGAGATCATCTACAAGATCGTGATTCCCGAAAGTGTTCCGGCATTGATTTCAGGACTGACGGTCACAACGATCTCAATGATTGGTTATACTGCCATGGCAGGCGCAATCGGTGCTGGCGGGCTAGGCGCTTTGGCTTGGCAAGAAGGATTTCAACGTGGAAATTACACTGTTACGCTTGTTGCAACAGTGATTATTTTAATTATCGTTTTCATTATCCAAGGAATCGGCGATTTCCTTGCGAAAGCCACCGATAAACGGTAAATGAAACGAAGAACAAAAAGTGGAAAATATGGGAGGAAATGGATATGAAAAAGATTTTTGGTATTGCAACAACCTTATTGTTAACTGCCGCTTTAGCAGCTTGTGGGACAGGCTCAAATTCAGGAAGCTCTGACTCATCTGCGGCTGAGGGAGAATCAACAAAATTAGTGATCGGTGCATCAGTTACGCCTCATGCGGAAATTTTAGAACAAGCCAAACCTTTACTAGCAGAAGAAGGCATTGATCTTGAAATCAAAACCTTCGATGATTATGTGTTGCCAAACAAAGCATTGGAAAATGGCGATATCGATGCCAATTACTTCCAACACATTCCTTACTTGAACAAACAAATCGCCGACAATGGCTATGATTTTGTCAATGCTGGTGCGATCCATATCGAGCCAATGGGGCTTTACTCAAAACGAATCTCTGATATTTCAGAACTAGAAGATGGTGCAACGGTTCTTACTTCCACTTCTGAATCTGACTGGGGTCGTATCCTAACGATTTTACAAGATGCTGACTTGATCACTTTAAAAGACGGCGTTGATACAGAAACGGCAACCTTTGATGATATTGCTGAAAATCCGAAAAACTTAGAATTTAAACATGACGTCGATCCATCTCTTTTGGCGACTGCTTATCAAAACGACGAAGCAGACCTAATTGCCATCAATGCGAACTTCGCATTCGGGATCGATTTGAACCCAGCGGATGATTCTGTTTTATTAGAAGCGGATAATTCGCCTTATGTCAACGTGATCGCTGTCCGCAGTGGTGACGAAGATAGCGACAAAATCAAGAAATTGATCGAAGTGCTGCATTCAGACGAAATCAAAGACTTTGTGGAAGAACAATGGCAAGGTTCAGTGAAAATCGTTGATGCTGACGCTAAATAATTCACTGCCAACTAAATGAACCTCAAAAGAGCGTGTCGCTACTGAAGCGGACGCTCTTTTTTTTGCGGAAAGGCAATGATCGGTTGGAAAAAAGAGAGCTCTTGCCAAATGCATTCATAGAGTAAGGGCAACTCGGGATGCTTTTTTAAGAGTTTTTCGTAATGGGGAAGCTGAGTCAAAAAAGCCTGGACCAAGCGTTGGGAACGTTCAGATAGGCAAGGATTTAGTGGCGGATAGACAAATAAATTGCCTTCCAGTAAGGCGCCCAAAAGATGGGCTTGGAAAATTTTCGACAAAAGCACTTCTAATGGCTGCTGGAGCGGATGCTCCGACAAAATCGGCGTGATGATTCGTCGCAAAAGGAAGGCTTCTTCTGTTGGCACATAAAAAGGCTCCAGTGCTAGCAGTTGTTGCCACAAAAATAAATAGCTGCGTTCACCAACTAAATAAAAACGCGGCACAAAACATGTTGGATAAACTTGCTGAGTAAAAGTGGCGGGGGTGTTGGGATAAAAAGCGTTTGCCCGCAACTGATGAATCTGCTTCAGTTCTTGAAACGCTTGATTAGAAGAAAGCGTTGGGCTTGCTAAGAGGGTGAGTCGAAAAATCACATAGCGCAGTTGCCGTTCATTGCCAGTAATCAAAGGAAAACTGCGACGGTCGATCCTTAGACGATAAGGTGCCAAAAAAAAGGAAAAGGACAAAAAGCGCCGATGCAAACTGGAGGGGCTCAGGTAATACCGCTTGTGGAGGACTGCAAAGGAAATGGTCGGCATTTTTAACAGTAACAAGAGCAACTGATAGTTTGTACTTTTATTAAACAATGCAGCAAGCATTTCTGTATGGGGGAAGTTTTTGCTGGCTAGGGGCTGCTGCAAATCATGAAAGGCACGAATGTGTCCTTGCTGCACATCATAATGGAAGGAAGGGTCCTCGTTTAAACAACTGGACAGTAGCCGACGGATCGTTTTGACGGAAAGATTTTGGTCGGCAGCAGCTTTATTCAAAGGAAGGGGATTTTCGCTCAAGAGCATCGTGGACAGACGCAGCATTTGCATAATATCTTTTTCAAGGATATTTTTCAAAACTAGGCACCTCTTTCAGCTGAATTTTGCAACTGTCCTTATTATAAGGGAACTTCACACGTTATTTTAACATACAAAAAATAGTCAATAAAACGTAATAAAAAACGGGGGATTCATTGGTTGCTTGCTCGAACCTTTTATAATATAGAATTAAATGAGAGGAAGGAATCAAAAAAAACCACCTTTTAAAATAAAAAGGGTGGTTTTTTATGTAAGTATCGTTATAAAAAGAGAAACACGAAGCGCTGTTAACGAGTCTCGCTAGGCAATAAAATCGTTTGCCGCTGCCCATCGTCATACACATAGACTTTTTGGGGATAGAGGTCGGAATAACGGTAAGGCAGATCAACGCCGAGTTCGATTTGACTTTGTGCTTGAGAAAAAAGCAGTGTGACACGACCGTGATTGTTTTGGACTTCAAAGGTGAGCAGATTTGTCAACGGAATAAACCCTTTTAAATCGAGATCGATGATTAACCAAATACTATCGATCAGTTCGCCAGGCAGTGTTTGAACAATCCCGCCAGAAGCGTAGCGGCTGCGGTGATCATCAAATGTTTCAAACATAAAAACCCCTCCTTCAAGTAGGCTTGCCAATAACATCAAATTTGTCTATTTATCATAATGAAGAACCGTCAAAAATGCAACTACTTCTGCTTTTCTTTTTGGTCAGCGACGCATTTTAACTATTTTCTTAAAAATTTGATGGGTTGGCTGGACCAAGCTTTCCCATGACGTCTTTTAGTGGAAAATAGTCAGTTGCAGCTCACCAGCCCTTCGTAAGAATGAAAAAGACTCTTAAAGGAAAAGCCCTTCAAGAGTCTTGCATTTCTTAGAAGTGTCTGTTGATTGAAGACGCGATCTTAAGAACGATGTTCTATGATTATTCTTTGTCTTCACCGATAACTGCTGGTTCAGCAGCTTCGCCAGCTTCTTCATCTTCAGAGATTTCTTGTGGTTCAGTAACCGCAACGATTTGTTCTTCTGGATCGGTCACGATCGTGTACTCGTCGTTCTTAGGCAGATCAGCCACTGTTAATGAATCGCCGATCTCTAATGACGTTACATCGATCTCAACACGTTCAGGCAATTTGTCTGGTGTTGCTGATACAACGACTGTATACAAGTTTTGTGCTAGAACACCACCAGCTTTGACACCAGCAGATTCGCCAATTAAGGTTACTTCTGCTTCTACTTCTGTTTCTTCATTCATATCGACAGATAGGAATTCAACGTGGGTTAAATTGCGTGTGAAGGTATCTGATTGATACTCTTTGATCAGTGTATTGACTTTTTTGCCTTCTAAACTGATCGTGATTACGGTATTCAATCCATTTTCACGCAAGATTTTTTCTAATTCTGCTGCATTGACAGCAATCGGTGTGCTTTCTACTTTGTACCCATTGACAATTGCAGGTACTTTTCCTTCGTGGCGCAACTTGTTCCGTAAAGAACGTGGGCGAACTTCTCTTTTCGTAACTTCTAATGATACTGACATAACTCAATTCCTCCTAAAATTTTCTCGTTAATAACGAGATTTTTTAAGCAAATTTTGTTAACTCTGCACATTAAGTGGTACGTGAGTGAAAACACGCAAAAGGGCAGTTGTGTACACAACTGCCCCAGAAAGTTTTGGTTCAACTTTTCTCCACCAGGTCATAACGCTGTGTATGAGAAACTATATTTACTTTACTCTTTAACCTTACGCAAAAAGACAAAGAAAGTCAAATCATTTGAAATCCTGGCAGTTTCCTTTCATTAGATCCTGAGCTATAATAGCCACTATGGAGAAAAATTTATGCGTTTAGATAAAGTGATCGAGCAACAATTGAATACTTCTCGTAAAGAGATGAAACGGTTGTTTCAGCAAGGAAAAGTCCTCGTGGATCAAAGGATTGAAGGGCGACCTGAGCGCAATGTCGATAGCGCCATCCATCAAATCATCGTTGCGGGTCGGCAGTTGGAGACGCAGGAACGCTATTATATCGTCAACAAGCCCAATGGTGTTGTTACAGCGAATGTTGATCAACAGCACCAGACAGTGATCGATTTGATTGCACCAAAGGACCAGCACCCAGATCTTTATGCCGTCGGTCGATTGGATCGGGACACGGAAGGGTTGGTATTAGTTACGACGAATGGTCAGTTAGGCTATGACTTGCTGCATCCCACGAAAAAGGTGACCAAGCGATATGAAGTGGTGGTCAATGACTTGGTGACTCCTGAAGATGTGGCGGCATTTGCCACAGGGATCACCTTTCATGGTGGTGTCACTTGCAAACCAGCTGCCCTAACGATCATCGATGCCCGAGCGGCTCGTTCCTTTGTTTCGTTAGAAATTGCTGAAGGCAAGTTCCATCAAGTGAAAAAGATGTTTTTAGCCCGAGGGAAAAAAGTCATTCAGCTGAAACGAACAGCGATGGGGTCGCTAGTTCTACCAGATGATTTAGCAGTGGGCAGCTATCGCTCGCTGACGCAAGAAGAATTAAAAGGACTGGCGGCGCATTTCCGCTGAGAAAGAGGGAGAAAATGAAGTATAAAACATTATTATTTGATGTCGATGACACGATCCTCGATTTTCAAGATACCGAAGATCAAGCCTTAAAAGCACTATTTGAAGCTCATGGCTTGGAAATGACCCCAGAGCGCAAACAAAGCTATCAAACGATCAATCATGATTTGTGGCAGCAGTTTGAGCAAGGGAAAATCACGAGAGACCAAGTCATCAATGAGCGTTTCGGTTTGTTTTTTGAAACGCAAGGCATTCAGGTCGATAGTCCAGCAGTTGAATTGGCCTATCGGGAATTTCTAAATGAAGGACATAAACTGTTAGACAACAGTGATGAGATCTTAGCGGAGTTGGCGCAGCATTTTGACCTATACGTGGTGACGAACGGGGTTTCTGAAACCCAATATCGCCGCTTGGAAGATGCCAAATTAAAGCCGTATTTCCGTGATATTTTTGTTTCAGAAGATACAGGGTATCAAAAACCAATGAAAGAATATTTTGACTATGTGTTTGCTCGCATACCAAACGTTAAAAAACAAGAAACAGTCATCATTGGCGATTCACTGACTTCAGATATCTTAGGCGGACAACTGGCAGGGATCGATACGATTTGGTTCAATCCAAAGAAAAAAAACAGTGGTGAGATTCAGCCTACTTATGAGATCGAACGTTTGCAGCAATTACTTCCTTTATTGCAGCACTGATTCTACAGAAACAGTAGTAATTTGCCGAATTTTCGCTATAATAGAACCAGTGTGAATTTTTTAAGATGAAAGAGGTTAATTGAATGACGAATGGCAAGCCCATTATTATTGGTGTGACAGGTGGATCAGGTAGTGGAAAAACAAGCGTGAGTCGGGCGATCTTTAATCATTTCCCCAACCATTCTATTATGATGCTTGAACAAGACTCCTACTATAAAGACCAAAGTGATCTGAGCTTTGAAGAACGGTTGAACACCAACTATGACCATCCTTTTGCATTTGATACTGATTTGTTGATCGATCACTTGCAACAGCTGCTTGCATATCAAACGATCGAAAAACCCGTCTATGATTATGTCGCGCATACCCGCAGCGAAGCAACGATCATTCAAGAACCCAAAGAAGTCATTATCTTGGAAGGGATCTTGATTCTAGAAGATGAGCGATTGCGTAATTTAATGGATATTAAACTTTATGTTGATACAGACGATGATATTCGAATCATTCGCCGAATCAAACGTGACATGGAAGAACGTGGCCGGACATTGGATTCTGTGATCGAACAATACTTGACGGTGGTAAAACCGATGTATCATCAATTCATCGAACCGACCAAACGGTATGCCGATGTCATCGTACCAGAAGGCGGCGAAAACCACGTAGCCATCGATTTGATTACGACCAAAGTAGCGACCTTCTTATCCTAAGTTTTTTTATCCATCAATTGGAATGTTTCTATTTGAAAAGTAACAATTGATTCATGAAAAACTGCTGATAGGCACTCTTTCTTGAGAAATGCTTATCAGCAGTTTTAATTTTATAAAAAACAGTAGTATTCCGACTAGTTTTATGGTAAAGTAATCCTCATGCGACGAGTCGAGAAGGTCTAGCATTAGCTGACCAGATTGATAGCAGAGGCACACCGCGTAAGCAACCTACCGGATTTGTAGGGTGTCGGAATATTCCTTTTGTGGAGATAGGGTATTCTACTAGCAATAGTACTGTGAGTAAAGAAAGCTGTGAACATTTTTGTTCACAGCTTTTTTTTTGTTCATTTAGGTGAGAGAACAGCGATAGATGGTGGAAGACTCTCCCCAAGGATGGTAGCCCGTTCCGATCGGTTCAAAAGCAAATTTCTCATAAAAAGTAGAAAGATCCGTACATAGATACAGAGAATCAAAACCAGCTCCAGCAGCACGTTGCTTGGCTGTTTCGATCAAAAGGCGGGCACCGCCTTGGCCACGCCACAAAGGGTCCACATACAAGGCGCAAAGCCAAGGGGTTAAATCCATCCGACTGATGAAGTCGTTGGGGATCAAGCCACCGCAGCCGATGATTTGATAACGTCCGTCTGCTGCGATTTCTTCGTTGACCAGCAGCAGCCATTGCGGCAAAGGATTTGCTGAAAAACTATGGGTCAGGCTATCCTCATAAACCATGAGGGAGTCGGGACCAGCCCACTGTTTTTGGAAGTAACGAATGGCTTCTGCTAAGTAGTCAGGGTGTTCTTTAAGGGTGATGACCTGCATTTGTTTTTCTCCTTTATCCTTCTTTAGGTAAACGAATCTGAAAAATAACCCCTCGTGGCTGCAAATCTTTGACCTGGATTTGTCCCTTGTGCTCTTCAACGATTTGCTTGGCGATCGCTAAGCCTAAACCATAGCCGCCGGTCTCTTTGGAGCGGGAACGATCCTCGCGGTAGAAGCGGTCAAAGATACGGGCTTTTTCTTCATCGGAAATGGCTGGTCCTGTGTTTTTGACCTCGATCAGCCATTGCTTGTTAGAAATCTCCGATAAGAGGGTGATTTTATCACCACTGCTGGTATATTTTAAGGCATTATCTAGGAGGATCACGAGGACTTGATGGATTTTCTTTTGGTCAAAGCAAGCGGTCGTTTTGGCAAAGTTTTCGACAACAAAGTGTTTTTGATCCAATTCGGCAATTTCTTTGAAAGGTTTGACTAAGTCATCGATAAAAGGAGCTAGCTCGATGGTTTCTTTTGTCAAAAGCAATTGATTGGAATCACTGCGGGCGATCGTCAGCAAATCCGCCGTTAATCCAGTCAGCCGCCGAGTTTCCGCTAACGCTTGGGCGATGCTTTCAGATTCTTCAATGATCGTATGATTGGGCTTGGTAAACAGGCGTTCCAGACTGTTTTGAATGATCGTCAATGGTGTGCGCAGCTCATGGGATGCATTTTCGACAAATTCCTGCTGTTTTTTCCAGGAGGCTAAAATGGGGCGCATGTTCAAGCTGGAAAGCAAATAGCTGATCCCGATCGAAAGAATCCAGAAAAAGATCATCGATAAAATCAAAATCGTTTGGAAATTGTTCATCGCATTTTTGATTTGGTTAGTGTTCGCCAAGACTTGGATATAGCCGACACCAGCATCATTTGTTGGTGCTTTGGTGGTGATCGAACGAAACAAAAGGGTCTCTTCTTCCTCTGACAAGGACTGATCTACCACTGAAAAAGATGTGATACTGTCTAAGTGGCTTGTATCTAAAGATAAACTTGCCAGTTGTGAAAAGCGGCCGCCCAAGGTCTGCTTGTTTAATATCTCACCGTCTTCAGACCAGAGAATCAACTGGGTATTGAAGCGATTGGTCCCAGGGATCTTTGGCATGGCACTATCTGGTGGCAATACCTCTAGATTGGATTGCGAAGCGCTGATCTCTGCTTGGATCAAGCGGGTATCTTTGACTGCTTGTTCCAAAGAAATGTCGGTTTGCCGATAAGCCGATTGGTTGAACAATTGGAGGACGATGGTTCCTAAAAGTAAGAAAACCAACGCAAAGGCACTGACATTTAGGAGAAAGGAGTGCAGCCGTTGTCTCTTAGAGCGTTCTTTATTCATAGACTAGGCTCCTTGCATAATATAGCCGACATTTCGCAACGTACGGATCTCTTTGTCGATCCCTGTCTGGCGCAAGTGTTTCCGCAGATTGCTCATATAGACTTCGACGACAGTCAAGGTCGTTTCTGAATCAAATCCCCAGATGCGATCAAAAATCTGTTCCTTAGTCAAAATAATGTTTCTATTTTGTAGAAAATAAAGCAGCAGCTCAAATTCTTTCCCTTGGATCGGCAAAAGCTGCCCTTGGTAACTGACCTCATTGGTGCCAAGGTTGCACAGCAATCCGTTATATTCCAGGGTATTTTCATTGAACAAACCTACGGAGCGTTTTAGCAACGCTTTGATCCGCATCAATAATTCTTCCCGATAAAAAGGCTTGGTCAAATAATCATCTGCCCCTTTTTGAAAACCAGTCACTTTGTCTTCTAAGCCGTCTTTGGCTGTTAAAATCAGGACGGGTGTTTGGAGTCCTTTTTTTCTTAGGGCAGAAAGCACCTCATAACCGTTCATCTCTGGCATCATCAAGTCGAGAATAATCAAATCATAGATCCCCGTTTCTGCCTCGTATAAGCCTTCACTGCCATCATAGGCTTGTGTGACGTCACCGATCTCGCTGACGATTTCTTTCATATTATCAGATAATGTTTTGTCATCTTCGATCACTAATAGTTTAATCATGTTCCCACCTCTTTAAGGATAAGAATAGCACGAATAGCATAAAAAATGCTTAAAAAAACTGTTTTGCCTTAAGCTGCATTTAAGATAGCTGCCGTAAATTCAGTGCATGGATTTCAAGGGAGGAACATTTTTATGAAATTGAAAAAAGTCTTTCAAAGAAAAGAGACAAAATATTTAATAGCCAAGGAGCAATTTCCTGCATTTCTTGCTGAGCTGCAGCAAAGAATGGCGATCGATGAATATGGGCAGCACACGATTATGTCCTTGTATTACGATACCCACGATTACCGATTTATTCGTCATTCGATGGACAAACCGAAATACAAAGAAAAATTTCGGGTCCGCAGCTATGGCATACCGACAGAGCAGCAGTTGATTTTTTTAGAGATCAAAAAGAAAGTCAATGGCGTGGTCTACAAACGCCGAATCCCGCTGCCCTATGCTGACTATTGCGGCTGGTTGCAAACAGGGGTCTTGCCGTCAATGGCAGAAGCACCGCAAATCGCTGCAGAGATTCACTGGCTATTTAAGCAAAACCCAGACTTGCTGCCGAAAGTGTTGATTGCCTATGATCGCTTGTCGCTGTTTATTGATGATGATAGTGAATTTCGCGTGACATTCGACCAAAACATTCGCTTTCGCACCTATGATCTTATGTTCGGTTCTGGCAGTGAGGGAGCGCTGGTAGCACCTGAAATCGGGGTGTTGATGGAAGTGAAAGCCCTCGGCGCTTATCCATTATGGTTTGTGGAGCTGTTGAACAAATACAGCGTGCGCAAAGGTAGCTTTTCAAAATATGCCCAAACGTATCAACGGCATTTGTTCAAGAAGGAGGAATGGTTACATGTTATCTAGTCTGTTTTCTGGCGATACGAGCACCTTGGAATGGCGTAGCTTATTGATCTGTATCGCCGCCTCATTGCTTTTAGGAATATTGGTAGCTGCGATCCATATGATCCGCAATGTCTACACAAAAAACTTCGTTATTACCTTGGCGGTCTTACCGATCCTCGTTCAATCCGTGATCATGCTAGTCAACGGCAATCTTGGCACAGGTGTGGCGATCTTAGGCGCCTTCAGTTTGATTCGTTTCCGCTCGGTTCCAGGAGGGTCTAGAGAGATCACCAGCGTCTTTTGGTCGATGGGGATCGGTCTGGCAACTGGGATGGGCTATGTCGGCTATGTCGTGATTTTTTCCATCATCGTGGCGCTTTTCTTGACCCTTTTATACACGGTGCCCTTTGGCGATCGACAAGCCACGAGTGAACGAGAACTGAAAGTCACGATTCCAGAAGATTTGGATTATCCGCAACTATTCGATGATCTCTTTGAAAAATATACGCATTCTGCCAAACTGACATCGGTTCGAACGACCACGATGGGGAGCTTATATGAGTTGCGTTATCAGTTGCTGTTAAAAGACCAAGCGCAAGAAAAACAAATCATTGATGAAGTTCGGGTTCGTAATGGCAATTTACCCGTTGTTTTAGGCAAGCTCACCGCTAACCGCGATGAGCTGTAGAAGGAGAAACCTCTTATGAAAAAACTCATTTATCCGCTCTTACTCTCATCGCTGCTCTTAGGCGCTTGTGGGCAAACCGATAGTAGTAGCACGAGCAGCAGCTCCAGTTCTGCAGCGGCTGTATCAGGTTCTGCCGCAGTGACCAACGTTGCAACGACTCTTGATGATGCTACGGACTATTATGGCAGTTACGAAGAAGAAGACGTGGATGCCTCCTACGATGAGGCGACCGCCACGCAACTTGAATTGAATGACGGCGATACGACGGCTGTTGATGGCGTTGCAGTGGAAGACCAAACGGTGACGATCACGCAAGCTGGTACCTATGTCGTCAGCGGTTCCTTAAGTAATGGTCAACTGGTTGTCAACGTCAATAAAGAAGAAAAAGTCCATCTGATCTTTGCGGGTGTCACGATCACCAATGAAGACGGGGCGGCAGTCGTCATCGAACAAGCAGAAAAAGTCATCACGACCTTAGCCAGTGATACGACAAATACTCTGATAGATGGCAGCAGCTACACCTTGGCGGAAGGTGAGACGGAACCAGATGCCGCTTTTTATAGTAAAGAAGATTTGTCCATCAACGGTGATGGAACGTTGGTGATCACAGGAAATTACAGCAACGGGCTGCGCAGCAAAGATGATTTGGTTTTAGCTGGTGGCACGATTGAGATCACAGCGAAAAACAATGCCATCAAAGGAAAAGATTCCGTGTCGATCTTGGCAGGGAACTACACACTGAACACCACTGAAGGAGATGGCATCCAAGCGAATAATTCGGAAGATGCGGAAAAAGGCTACGTTGCGATCGATGGCGGTACCTTTACGATCCAAAGTGGGCGTGATGGCATCCAAGCAGAAACAAATTTAAGCATCCAATCAGCCGATCTCACGATCAAAACGGCTGACGGGGCACAAAGTCAGTCGCTAGTGACGGATGAAAGCTACAAAGGATTGAAAGCTGGCGGTGTGATGACCATCAGCAGCGGTACCTTTGCGATCGATAGTGCAGATGATAGCCTGCATGCCAACGATACCATCAACATCACAGGTGGTACGATCACTGCCAACAGTGGTGACGACGGCATACATGCGGACAATGAATTGACGATCTCCGATGGGACGATTGCTATCGAAGAATCCTATGAAGGACTAGAAGCAAGTGTAATCACGATTGCTGGTGGCACGACACACGTCGTGGCTAGCGATGACGGGATCAATGCCGGTGGCGGCAGTGATACAGAGGAAACCACTGGCCAATTTGGGCAAGACAGCTTTGGTGGCGGTCCTGGCGGTGGCGATACCGCAGATGACAGCAAACAAATCACAATCACTGGTGGGACGTTGGTGGTCGATGCCGAAGGGGATGGCCTGGACAGTAACGGCAATGTCACTATGAGTGATGGGGTCGTCATCGTAAATGGTCCAACGACCGGTGGCAATGGCGCTTTGGATTATAACGGGACGTTTGAAATCACTGGCGGTGTCTTGTTAGCTGCTGGTACGACCGATATGGCCATGAATGTCAGTGGGGGAAGTCAACAGTCGATCGGGATCAGTTTCGATCAAACCCAAGCAGCAGAGACCCTTGTGACCTTAAAGGATAGTCAAGGACAGACGATCTTGTCCTATGCACCAAGTAAAAGCTACCAACATGTGGTTCTTTCTAGCCCAGATTTGACGGATAGCAGCTATACATTGGTCAGTGGGGGAACGAATGATGCGCAAGCTGTTTCTGGTTATTATGCTGGTGGAACCCTTAGTGATGGGACGGAATTAGGAACGTTGCCCGTCACGGAAACGATCGCCAACTTGACCCAATCAGGAGCGACAGCGACAACCAATCAAATGGGCGGCGGCTTTGGCCGTTAGTTGAAGGTTTCTCGATCATTCCCTGGGGGTCATCAATAAAACGTACAGATCGCAGAAGACAGCTGCGGTCTGTTCCAACGTTTTGAAAAATCAGGGGAAGATTTAAGTTCAATTTAAGCTAAGGTTCTTATAGTCGAAATACAATAATTTGCCATTCAGGAGGAACAAAGATGAATTTTTTGAAACGAGGGCTCCAAAGTTTATGGGCGAAAAAAGGCCGGAGTCTGCTGCTGATCGCCGTATTTTCTGCAATCTTGATTTTTGTATTGGCGGGTTTGACGATTCGCAGTGCAGCGCTAGTAGCGACTGAAAATGCTCAGAAAAGTGTCGGCGCAACCGTGACGTTGCAAGCCAACCGTGAGCAGGCTTTTCAGCAAAGAAGTTCTTCATCTGACAGCGATGACCAGAACACACGTCCAGATCCAGGGAGTTTTCAATCGACACCCGTAGCGATCACAGATGCCCAAGCAATCGCTGATTTAGACGGGGTTGCTTCATATAGTTTTGAAGTCAGTACCTCCGCTGATGCCGTCAGCGGGATCGAACCGATCTCTAGCAGTGACTCCTCGACAGAGTCAGAAGCAACCGATAGCAGCGAGTCGGGGCAAATGGGCGGTATGCCAGGTGGGAGTATGAGTACAGGTGATTTCCAAATCACTGGCGTATCAACCAGTGCGGCGTATACGACTTTTTCGGAAGGAACAGCGACGATCACGGATGGAGAAGGAATTACTTCTGAGGACGAAGGCACAAACCAAGTCTTGATTGAATCCTCACTAGCTGAAGCGAATGATTTGGCGGTCGGAGATACGTTTTCAATCACTGATGCAGAGGACAATGAAGTAGAAGTGACGGTCAAAGGAATCTATGAAACGAGTGAAGTTGGCAACAGCATGAGCCAAATGTTTAACTTTCTCAACCCGGACAACACGATCATTGCCTCTTATACCCTTGCCAATACGTTGAGCGGCAATGAGGACACCATTGATTCAGCAACTTATACCTTGAGTGATCCGTCTGAAATGACAGCATTCGTGGAAGAAGCAGAAGGGTTGATCGATACAGAAACCTACAGCATCCAAACCAACGATCAAATGTATCAATCGATGCTGACACCGTTGAATAATGTCGCTAGCTTTGCAAAAAATATTATTGTCTTAGTTGCTGCTGCCGGTATCATTATTTTGACGTTGATCGTGATGATGTCGATTCGGGAACGTCGCTATGAGATTGGCGTATTGCTCTCTTTAGGCGAATCACGAGCCAAAGTGATCCTACAGTTTTTCACAGAAATTTTTGTCTGCATGGTATTTGCTTTAGGGATCGCGGCCGCTAGCGGTAATCTAGTCGGTAATGCCGTCGGAGAGCAATTATTGGCACAGCAAACCGAAACGACGACGGATCAGGCAGCTGCTGAAAACGCTGGACCTGGAGGCGGAGAAATGCCGCAAATGGGCGGCAACCGTGGCGGTTCTTTCCCATCCTTCACCCAATCAGCAGAAGTGGAGTCCTTAGAAATTACCGTTTCCCCTCAACAAATTGGTCTATTGGCATTACTCGGTCTAGGGATCAGTTTTGGCTCGATCTTACTCTCTTCCGCGGGCATTTTGCGGTTGAATCCGAAAAAAATCTTGGTTTCTTAGGAGGAACGACATGACATTACGAACAGAACAATTAGGCTATTGGTATCAAAGCGAAGCAGAAGCGCTGTTTCGTGGCGTTGATTTGACCTTTGAACCTGGCAAGATGTATGCGATCTTAGGTTCCAGCGGATCGGGGAAAACAACCTTCTTGTCGCTGATCACGGGCCTAGATACCCCGAAAGAAGGAAAGATCCTTTACAACGAAGAAACGTTAGCGAAAATCGGATTGCGGGAATATCGTCGCAAAGATGTTTCCATCGTGTTCCAAGCCTATAATCTACTGCCTTATATGTCGGCACTGGACAATGTGATCACAGCCATGGCGATCGCCAAGTCACAGCAAGCCGATAAAAAGGCCTATGCTTTAGCCAACTTAGCCAAAGTTGGCATCACAGAAGAGCTGGCACTGAAAAAAGTGACCCAATTATCGGGTGGGCAACAGCAGCGGGTCGCTATCGTTCGCGCGTTGTGCTGTGAGCATGAGCTGATCGTAGCCGATGAACCGACTGGAAACTTGGATGAAACGACCTCCAAAGAAATCGTTAAACTGTTTCAAGAAATTGCCCATGAGCAAAAAAAATGTATCATCTTAGTGACCCATGAACAAGAAGTAGCAAAGGCTTGCGATGTCGTTTATGAGCTGAAGGAACGAGCCTTTTCTAAAGTTGATAGGTGAGCTTAACCGCTCGTTAGTGAAAGAAAGATCGTCATTCTAGTTCCCTCATTGAGCAAGACTGAAATGAAAATACCGCAAAGTCTGCTTGCATCTTCTAGGTGCCCCTCTTACAATAGAAGTAATTGTAAACGAAGAAATTTGTGAGAGGAGCAAGCAGATGCGGCTTTTTATTGACGGCGACGGTTCGCCAGTGAAAAATGAAGTGATTGAGCTGGCTCAGCAGTATCAGCTGCCGGTAGTGATCGTTAC
>OJJJ01000487.1_pt1 | contig 18837 bp, 19 predicted proteins | sample 1596311 | NCBI WGS metagenome assembly OJJJ01 (sample SAMEA4350140, study PRJEB24818) | metagenome | biome: human; feature: gut; material: faeces | place: Denmark | collected 2013-09 | reverse complement strand
GCCCGCCGCACAGCACATAGAAGCTCATATGCAGCATCCAGCTCATGTAGTCATACTGCGCGGGAATGCTGGCGTGGCCCCAGGCATAGAAGAAAAACTGGAGATACCACATCAGACCGCCCAGCGCTGAAAGCAGCACGTTGGTGATGATCAGCTGTTTTGCCAGTGAGAAGTCGGCTTTTACCGACAGGTTCTTCACTTTTGCCAGACGAATGAAGCAGAAGCCGAGGTTAACCAGTGCGCCGCCGCCCATGATCACCACATAGCTTGGCAGGGCAACGTATAATGGGTCGACGCCCAGCGCGGCGGCGGCCTCATGCATCGGTTTCGCCGCGTTCATGGCAAACGACATGCCCGCCGAGAAGATGCCGCACATCACCGCCAGCAGCAGGCCTTTCTTCAGATTGAACTCTTCGGCCTTGATGCCCATCTTGCGCTCTTTGAGCTGCCCCGCGCGGGTGACAATCCCCACGCCGATCACCGCGACCAGCACGCCCAGCAGCGTCATGCGCCCGCCTTCGGTGTTGATCAGCACGTCGAAGTTGCCGTTGAGAATGGGCGTCATCAGCGTACCGACGATCAACGTAATGCCAATCGCGATGCCGATACCCATCGACATGCCGAGGTAGCGCATGGTGAGGCCGTAGTTGATGTTACCGATGCCCCACATCGCGCCGAACAGGAAGACCGGCAGTAGGGTGGAGGCGTTAAAGGAGGAGAAATAGCCCCAAAAATCCGGGAGCAACATGGCGCTAATGGTCCACGGCAAAATCAGCCATGACACCGTACCGCCAACGGACCACATGGTTTCCCATGACCAATGTTTAACCTTTTTAAACGGGGCATAGAAACAGGCTGCACTGGCTGCGCCTATCAAATGCCAGAAAATACCCATCGTAATCGCATGATTCATTTTTACATCCTCATCGTTTTTATAGTCGGTGGCTTCCCGCCGACTTGATGAGTGTAAAAATTAGGCGGTTTGGGAACCTTCAGAAGGTTGCCGCACTTTTGTTCCTGATGGCAATCAGCACGTTAACCGCGTGAGCAGACTCACAATTTCGGCATTAAGCGAAAAACGAATAACCTTATAAAAACTACGGCATTGATAATCATTTTCAATATCATTTAATTAACTATAATGAACCAACTGCTTACGCGGCATTAACAGCTGTGCCGCCCGACACTAATGGAGAGGATTATGAGTTATACACTGCCATCCCTGCCGTATGCCTACGACGCACTGGAACCGCATTTCGACAAGCAGACGATGGAAATCCATCACACTAAACACCACCAGACCTACGTGAACAATGCGAACGCCGCGCTGGAAAGCCTGCCAGAGTTCGCTAACCTGCCGGTTGAAGAGCTGATCACCAAACTGGATCAACTGCCAGCGGACAAGAAAACCGTTCTGCGTAACAACGCTGGCGGCCACGCTAACCACAGCCTGTTCTGGAAAGGCCTGAAAACCGGTACGACCCTGCAGGGCGACCTGAAAGCGGCTATCGAGCGCGACTTCGGTTCCGTAGATAACTTCAAAGCGGAATTCGAGAAAGCCGCTGCAACCCGTTTCGGTTCTGGCTGGGCGTGGCTGGTCCTGAAAGGCGACAAGCTGGCGGTGGTTTCTACCGCTAACCAGGACTCCCCGCTGATGGGTGAAGCGATCTCTGGCGTATCCGGCTTCCCAATCCTGGGCCTGGACGTGTGGGAACACGCTTACTACCTGAAGTTCCAGAACCGTCGCCCGGACTACATCAAAGCCTTCTGGGACGTGGTGAACTGGGACGAAGCAGCAGCGCGTTTCGCCGCTAAAAAATAAGGTTGCATTGACGCCTGTGAGAAGCGAGTCTTATGACTCGCTTTTTTTGTATCTGTATACCCGTCATACTTCAAGTTGCAGGTGCGTTGGCTGCGCTCGCTCACCCCAGTCACTTACTTGAGTAAGCTCCTGGGGATTCACTCTCTTGCCGCCTTCCTGCAACTCGAATTATTTAGGGCATATAAAGGAGTTGCGATGCATTACCCGGTGAATGTGTTTACAGGCAAGGTAAGGGAATACGACGGCAGCCGCCCAAGCGCCATCGCCAAAGTTCAGATTGACGGTGAGCTGACGTTAACCGACCTCGGGCTTGCGGGTGATGAGCAGGCCGAAAAGAAAATCCACGGCGGGCCGGAGCGCGCGCTGTGCCACTATCCTCGCGAGCACTATCAACACTGGATTTCTGAATTCCCCGAGCAGGCGGATCTGTTTGTCGCCCCCGCGTTTGGCGAGAACCTTTCGACGGAAGGGCTGACGGAGAAGAATGTCTTTATCGGCGATATCTACCGTTGGGGCGATGCCCTGATTCAGGTGACGCAGCCGCGCTCGCCGTGCTTCAAGCTCAACTACCATTTCGGTATTCAGGATATGTCTGCCCGGCTGCAAAATGCGGGCAAGACCGGCTGGCTGTACCGCGTGGTGCTGGCAGGGCAGGTGTCAGCGGACGCGCCGCTCGAACTGGCGTCGCGCCTGAGCGATGTCTCTGTGCATGAAGCCTGCGCGATTGCCTGGCATATGCCGTTTGACGATGAGCAGTATCATCGCCTGCTGTCGGCGGCGGGGTTATCGACCAGCTGGACAAGAACGATGCAGAAGCGGCGTTTAAGCGGCAAGATCGAGAATAATTCGCGAAGATTGTGGGGAAAGTAGCCCTCCGTAGAAAGTAGGCCGGGTAAGGGAAGCCGCCACCCGGCTTTTTTGCCTCTGCGCCTGTTATTGCCCGGTGGCGCTGCGCTTACCGGGCCTACAATACGGTGCCAGAGGAAAACTAAGAACGCTTATACAACGGCAGCCACAGCGTTAACCGTAATCCGCCCAGCGGACTATCGTCAGCTTTCACCCAGCCACGGTGCTGCTGCATGGCGGTTTCAACAATCGCCAGACCCAGACCCGTACCGCCAGACTCACGGTCGCGCGCTTCGTCGGTACGGTAGAATGGACGGAAAATCTGCTCGCGGTCTTCCGGGCTGACGCCAGGGCCGTCGTCGTCCACGATGATGGTGATCCCGTCTTTATCCACCGAAAACGCCACTTCAATCTTCGTATGTGAATAGCGCAGAGCGTTGCGCACGATATTCTCCAGCGCGCTCTCCAGCGTGTTAGGGTTACCGTACAGCGGCCACGGGCCCGGCGGGAAGTTGACGGTGAACGATTTGCCCATCTGTTCCGCTTCGAACGCCGCGTTGTCCAGCACCTCGTGCCACAAGTGGTTGGCTTTCACCGTTTCGCTTACCAGTGCGTTCTTCTGCTGATTGCGCGACATCACCAGCAGATCGTTGATCATGCTGTCCAGACGGTGCGCTTCCGTTTCAATGCGTTCCAGCTCTTTGCTTTCACCGCTGCGGCGGCGCAGTAATGCGGTGCCAAGCTGCAAACGTGTGAGCGGGGTGCGCAGTTCGTGGGAGATGTCTGACAGCAGACGTTGCTGCGCGGTCATCATGCGGTCAAGAGCAGAGACCATCTGGTTAAAGCTGGTTCCGGCGGCCAGGAACTCCTGCGGGCCGGATTCCAGTTCCGGATGCTGCCTCAGGTTGCCCTGCGCCACTTCGTCTGCTGCATTTTTCAGCTTACGCGCCGGTTTCGCCAGGCTCCACGCCAGCCATAACAGCAGTGGGGAACTGACCAGCATGGTGACAATCAGCAGCAGGAGTGGGCGGTCAAACAGCAGGTTGATGAAGTCAGACTGGGAACTGCTCGCAGGACGAATCAGATAGAGCTGATAATTATCTTCCCCATCTCTTACGGAGAAGGGGCCTACCATCTCTACCCGACCATATTTCTTTTTCTGGGGGTGATCGGCATTATCCGCCTGACCTATGAAGTTGCGGATAATCTGCATTTCATTGCGATCGGCCCCGATAACGCGGCCTTCGCTGGTGACCAGCAGCAGGCGTTGTCCGGGCGGTGCCCACTTGTCGATAGCGCGAAACAGCCTGCGCCACCACATTAAATCGTTCGGCGGATCGTTTGCCAGCTCGGCTTCCACGTGCTGCTCGATCATCACGCCCTGACGTTGCTCGCTGTCGAGCAGTTCCGTCATCTGGCGTGAGTCGAGTTTTGGCAACATCAGTACGAGCATTAAAACCAGTGCCAGCGTCAGCCAGAAGATGGCGAAGATGCGGGCGGTTAAGCTGCCTATCATGAAGCGGAAACCATCAGATAACCGCGACCACGCAGAGTTTTAAACCACGGATGACCGTCTTTACGCTCCGGCAGCTTACGGCGCAGGTTCGAGATATGCATGTCAATGGCGCGGTCAAACGGCGTGAGGCGTTTGCCCAGCACTTCCTGACTTAAATGTTCACGCGATACCACCTGGCCGAGATGCTGCGCCAGCAGATAAAGCAGGGTGAACTCGGTGCCGGTCAGTTCCAGCGTTTCGCCGTCGAAGCTCGCCTCCTGACGGCCTGGGTTCAGGCTCAGGGAGTCCACTTCCAGCGTGGGTGAGCTGTTGTCAGTATTCTGCTGCTGTTCGCTCCAGTGAGAACGACGCAGGATAGCGCGAATGCGGGCAACCAGTTCACGGTCGTTGAATGGCTTAGGTAAATAGTCATCCGCGCCCAGCTCAAGGCCAAGTACACGGTCTAATTCGCTGCCGCGTGCGGTCAGCATAATAACGGGGGTCTGGTGTGTCTGGCGAAGCTCTTTCAGCGTATCAATGCCGTTTTTCTTTGGCATCATGACGTCGAGCAAAAGTAAATCGATGCTGTCGTCAAGGAGACTCAGCGCCTGCTCGCCATCGTGGGCAACCAGAACGTTGAAACCTTCCATGTCGAGCAACTCCTTTAAAAGGGATGTGAGCTCTCGGTCATCATCAACTAACAGGATTTTATTCATTGTTTAAATACCTCCGAGGCAGAAATTACGACATCAAGGCTATCTAATCCATGACTTTACGTTGTTTTACACCCCCTGACGCATGTTTGCAGCCTGAATCGTAGACTGTCTCTCGTTGAATCGCGACACGAAAGATTTTGGGAGCAAGTGATGCGCAAAGTTACCGCTGCCGTCATGGCCTCAACGCTGGCGTTCAGTGCGTTTAGCCAGGCTGCTGTAGCTATCATCGGCGATAACGGTTCCTCACAAGAGGGCGCAACGCAGCACAGCAGCCAAAGCCATATGTTCGACGGCATAAGTTTAACCGAACATCAGCGTCAACAGATGCGAGATCTGATGCAGAGGGCAAGACACGACCAGCCTCCTGTTAATGTTAGCGAAATGGAGACAATGCATCGCCTTGTCACCGCAGAAAATTTTGACGAAAGCGCTGTACGCGCTCAGGCAGAAAAAATGGCACAGGAACAGGTTGCCCGCCAGGTAGAGATGGCGAAGGTCCGCAACCAGATGTTCCATCTGCTTTCGCCCGAGCAGCAAGCGGTTTTGAACGAGAAACACCAGCAACGGATGGACCAGTTGCGTGAGGTTGCACGGATGCAGCGAAGCTCAGAAACGACGCTTTTTAGTAGCAATAGCAGTACCCGTAGTAACCAGTAAACCCTGTTTTCCTTGCCATAGACACCATCCCTGTCTTCCCCCACATGATGTGGGGGTTTTTTTTGCCCTTCGTTCAGGTTTGTTAACCGTTTATTCATCCTTTGACTCCGCAACCATCCGTTATACTAGCGCCATGGCATGACAGGAGTGTTTATGAATCAATCCTATGGACGGCTGGTAAGCCGGGCCGCAATCGCCGCGACGGTAATGGCGTCGTGTTTGCTGATCATTAAAATTTTCGCGTGGTGGTACACCGGCTCGGTCAGTATTCTGGCGGCACTGGTGGACTCGCTGGTGGATATTGCCGCCTCGCTGACCAACCTGCTGGTGGTGCGCTACTCGCTGCAACCGGCCGATGAAGAGCACACGTTTGGGCATGGCAAGGCAGAATCGCTGGCGGCGCTGGCGCAAAGCATGTTTATTTCCGGCTCCGCGCTGTTCCTCTTTTTGACCGGCATTCAGCATCTTGTCTCGCCGTCGCCGATGAACGATCCGGGCGTCGGCGTGGTGGTTACGGTGATTGCACTTATAAGCACACTTGTTCTGGTAACGTTCCAGCGCTGGGTGGTGCGCAAAACGCAAAGCCAGGCTGTACGGGCAGATATGCTTCATTATCAGTCTGATGTTATGATGAATGGCGCTATTCTTATTGCGCTCGGTCTGGCCTGGTATGGCTGGCATCGCGCCGATGCGTTGTTTGCGTTAGGAATTGGCATCTATATTTTATACAGTGCGTTACGGATGGGGTACGAGGCGGTGCAATCGCTTCTGGATCGCGCCCTTCCGGACGCAGAACGTGATGAAATTTTTGCTATCGTGAACCACTGGCCGGGCGTCAGTGGAGCCCACGATCTTCGTACGCGGCAGTCAGGGCCGACCCGCTTTATACAGATTCATATAGAAATGGAAGACAACTTGCCGCTGGTTCAGGCTCACGTCATTGCTGAGCAGGTCGAGCAGGCGATTTTGCAGCGTTTTCCTGGTTCAGACGTCATTATTCACCAGGACCCCTGCTCGGTTGTACCCGGACATGTTCAGCTTTCGTAATTCGTTGTAAAAAAGTGAGCCAGGCCAGCATTTTGTGTATAAATTACCGCCATTTGGTCTGACCTGAATCAATTCAGCTGGAAGCGATTGATATACTATTTGCAGTATTCGTTGGTCGAACAGTTTCTTCCGGCAACAGATTTCAATTTTGCATTCCTAAGTTCAGAGGTAGTCATGATTAAGAAAATCGGTGTGTTGACAAGCGGCGGTGATGCGCCGGGCATGAACGCGGCAATTCGTGGGGTTGTCCGTGCAGCCCTGACGGAAGGTCTGGAAGTTTTTGGTATCTATGACGGTTACCTGGGTCTGTACGAAGACCGTATGGTTCAACTGGACCGCTACAGCGTGTCTGACATGATCAACCGTGGCGGCACCTTCCTGGGTTCTGCGCGCTTCCCGGAATTCCGTGACGAACACGTTCGTGAAGTGGCTATCGAGAACATGAAAAAACGCGGCCTGGACGCACTGGTTGTTATCGGTGGTGACGGTTCATACATGGGTGCGAAACGTCTGACCGAAATGGGCTTCCCGTGCATCGGTCTGCCAGGCACCATTGATAACGACATCAAAGGCACTGACTACACTATCGGCTTCTTTACCGCGCTGGGTACGGTTGTTGAAGCGATTGACCGTCTGCGTGACACCTCTTCTTCCCACCAGCGTATTTCCATCGTAGAAGTGATGGGCCGTTACTGTGGCGACCTGACGCTGGCTGCGGCCATTGCGGGCGGCTGCGAGTTCATCGTAGTGCCAGAAGTCGAATTCAGCCGTGAAGATCTGGTTGCTGAAATCAAAGCCGGTATCGCGAAAGGTAAAAAACACGCCATCGTAGCTATCACCGAGCACATCTGTGACGTTGACGAGCTGGCGAAGTACATCGAAACCGAAACCAAGCGCGAAACCCGCGCGACCGTGCTGGGCCACATCCAGCGTGGCGGTTCCCCTGGCCCGTACGACCGTATCCTGGCGTCCCGCATGGGCGCATATGCTATCGATCTGCTGCTGCAGGGGCACGGCGGCCGTTGCGTCGGTATTCAGAACGAAAAACTGGTTCACCATGACATCATCGATGCGATTGAAAACATGAAGCGTCCGTTCAAAGGTGACTGGCTGGACTGCGCGAAAAAACTGTACTGATCGGCTCTTTTGCCCGGTGGCGGCAAGGTAAATGCAAAACGGTAACCCTTGGGTTACCGTTTTTTATGTTTGCTCCCTCTCCCGTGGGAGAGGGGGGGGGGTGAGGGCATAAGGTCGCTCCTGTCCCTCTTTTTATTCCTCCTTGTTATAGCCAATCTTTTTTTATTCTTTAATCATTGGTTCCCTTTCTGGCACGCTGCATTCATCAAAACACTACATAAGAGAGCTGGGCGATGAATAAATGGGGCGTGGGTTTAACATTATTGCTGGCATCGACCAGCGTTCTGGCTAAGGACATCCAGTTACTGAACGTGTCATACGACCCGACGCGTGAGCTGTACGATCAATACAACAAAGCGTTTGCGGCGCACTGGAAACAGGAAACCGGCGACAATGTGGTGATTCGCCAGTCTCATGGCGGCTCAGGCAAACAGGCAACGTCTGTTATTAACGGCATTGAAGCTGACGTGGTGACTCTGGCGCTGGCCTACGACGTAGACGCGATTGCGGAGCGCGGCCGTATTGATAAAAACTGGATCAAACGTCTGCCGGACAACTCTGCTCCATACACCTCGACCATCGTTTTCCTGGTGCGTAAAGGCAACCCGAAACAAATTCATGACTGGAACGACCTGATTAAGCCGGGCGTCTCGGTCATCACTCCGAACCCGAAAAGCTCTGGTGGCGCACGCTGGAACTATCTGGCCGCCTGGGGCTACGCCCTGCACCACAACAACGGCGATCAGGCGAAAGCTCAGGAGTTCGTGAAAGCGCTGTTTAAAAACGTGGAAGTGCTGGATTCCGGCGCACGTGGTGCAACCAATACCTTCGTTGAGCGCGGCATTGGTGACGTGCTGATCGCCTGGGAAAATGAAGCCCTGCTGGCGACGAATGAGCTGGGTAAAGACAAGTTTGAGATCGTCACCCCGAGCGAATCTATCCTCGCCGAGCCGACTGTCTCCATCGTCGACAAAGTGGTTGAGAAGAAAGAGACCAAAGCGGTGGCTGAAGCGTACCTGAAGTATCTCTACTCTCCGGAAGGCCAGGAAATTGCGGCGAAAAACTTCTATCGCCCACGTGATCCGGCTGTGGCGAAGAAATACGAGAACGCCTACCCGAAACTGAAACTCTTTACCATTGATGAGGAGTTTGGTGGCTGGACAAAAGCGCAGAAAGAGCACTTCTCTAACGGCGGTACTTTCGACCAGATCAGCAAGCGCTAAGCGTTTACGCAAAAATAGCCCGGTGTGAGAAATCCGCCGGGTTTTTTATTTGGTCATCATTTTGCGTTACTCTTTCGCTTCTGACGAAAACAGGGAACGCGTTGTGAAAAAAATTATCTTACTGAGCCTGGTTGTCATCGCCCTCGCCGCTGGCGGCTGGTACTGGATGAAAGCGGGTAACCCGAATGCGTTGCGTCATATCGTCCTCGACCAGTGTCTGCCTGGTCAGCTGCAACACCGTAATCCTGCGCCGTGTGCGCAGGTGAAACCTGACGCAGGTTACGTGGTGTTCAAAGACCGCAACGGACCGCTGCAATACCTGCTGATGCCGACCTACCGCATCAACGGCACTGAAAGCCCACTATTAACCGAGCCACATACGCCGAATTTCTTCTGGCTGGCGTGGCAGTCGCGCAGCTTTATGTCCCTGAAGCGTGGGTCCGAGGTGCCCGACAGCGCCATTTCGCTGACGATTAACTCCCCGACCGGCCGCACGCAGAATCATTTCCATATTCATATCTCCTGCCTGCGCCCTGACGTGCGCGAAAAACTGAATGCCTCTCAGGGGCAAATCAGCACCCAGTGGCTGCCTTTTCCGGGCGGACTGGAAGGGCATGAATATCTCGCCCGTCGTGTGACGGAAAATGAACTGGTGCAGCGCAGCCCGTTTATGATGCTGGCGGAAGAGGTGCCGGAAGCGCGCGACCATATGGGGCGCTTTGCGCTGGCAATGGCTCAGCAGTCGGACGGGTCGTTTATTTTGCTGGCGACCGAGCGCAATTTGCTGATGCTTAACCGCGCATCCGCTGAGGAATTACAGGATCATCAATGCCATATCCTGAAGTGAGCCCACCATAAATAGCGTTTACTCGTTCTGCCTGTCGCCGTAGACTTGCTGAAAAAACCGACAGGAGACAGGAATGTCGCTCTGGTTAACTCACCCTCTGTTACTGCCTTCACTGATCGTTGGCGTCACCATTGTGTTATGGGCGACGTCACTGTTGCCGGAATTCATCACCGCGCTGCTGTTTTTTACGGCGGCGATGACCGCCAGAATTGCCCCGCCGGAGGTGATTTTTGGCGGCTTTGCCTCGTCTGCCTTCTGGCTGGTATTCAGCGGCTTTGTGCTTGGCGTGGCGATCCGTAAAACCGGTCTGGCCGACAGGGCTGCACGGGCTTTATCCGCAAAGCTCACTGACTCCTGGGTATTAATGGTCGCCAGCGTGGTGTTGCTGAGCTACGCCCTGGCGTTTGTGATGCCGTCGAACATGGGCCGCATTGCGCTGTTGATGCCCATCGTCGCGGCGATGGCAAAACGCGCCAGCATTCCCGATGGATCGCGCGCCTGGTTTGGCCTCGCGCTGGCTGTCGGGTTCGGCACCTTCCAGCTTTCGGCCACTATTCTGCCTGCCAACGTGCCCAATCTGGTGATGAGCGGCGCGGCGGAAGGCTCATACGGTATCCACCTGAACTATGTGCCCTATCTGCTGCTGCACACGCCGGTGCTCGGTATCCTCAAGGGGTTGATTCTGATTGGGTTGATCTGCTGGCTGTTTCCCGGCAGCCCGAAACCCGCGCGCGATCTCATGCCGTCAGAACCCATGGGGCGGGATGAAAAACGGCTCGCCTGGCTGCTGGCTGTCGTGCTGGTGATGTGGGTGACGGAGAGCTGGCACGGCGTTGGGCCTGCCTGGACGGGGCTGGCGGCGTCGGTCATTGTCATGCTGCCGCGCATCGGCTTTATCACTGGCGAAGAGTTTTCCACAGGCGTAAACATGCGCACCTGTATTTATGTGGCGGGCATTCTGGGGCTGGCGATTGTGGTGACGCAAACCGGCATTGGCTCAGCCGTGGGTGAGGCGTTACTGCAGATTATGCCGCTGGATGCAGACAGACCGTTCACCAGCTTCCTGGCGCTGACGGGGATCACCACGGCGCTCAACTTCATCATGACGGCCAACGGCGTTCCCGCGCTGTACACCACCCTGGCGCAGAGTTTTTCGGATGCTACCGGCTTCCCGCTGCTGTCGGTGATCATGATTCAGGTATTGGGGTATTCCACGCCGCTGCTGCCGTATCAGGCATCGCCGATTGTAGTGGCAATGGGGCTAGGGAAGGTGCCTGCAAGGGCGGGGATGCTGCTCTGTCTGGCGCTGGCAATCGCAACGTATCTGGTGCTGCTGCCGCTGGATTATCTGTGGTTTAGCGTACTGGGACGGCTGTAAAAAAGCCCGGTGGCGCTGACGCTTACCGGGCCTACAGAACCGTAGGGCGGGTTAGCGAAGCGCCACCCGCCACAAAAGCCATTACGCCTGTTTAGCTGCTTCTGCTGCTTTAACGATCACCGCGAAAGCGTCCGCTTTCAGGGATGCGCCGCCAACCAGCGCGCCATCGATGTCTGGCTGGGTGAACAGCTCAGCAGCGTTGGATGCGTTTACGGAACCGCCGTACTGGATGATCACTTGCTCAGCCACTTTCGCGTCGGCTTTAGCAATGTGGTCACGGATAAATTTGTGAACCGCCTGAGCCTGCGCAGGGGTTGCAGATTTGCCGGTACCGATCGCCCAGACTGGCTCGTAAGCGATGACTGCGCCTTCGAACGCTGCCGCGCCCTGGGTTTTCAGCACAGCGTCGATCTGACGTGCGCACACTTCTTCGGTTTTACCCGCTTCGTTTTCCGCTTCGGTTTCACCGATGCACAGAACCGGGATCAGACCCTGCTCTTTCAGCACGGCGAATTTCTTCGCGATAAATTCGTCGGATTCTTTGTGGTAGGTGCGACGCTCAGAGTGGCCGATGATGATGTATTTCGCGCCGATATCTTTCAGCATTTCAGCGGAGGTTTCACCGGTGAATGCGCCAGACAGGTTAACGTCAACGTTCTGCGCGCCCAGCACGATGTGGCTGCCGTCAGCGGCACGTTTAGCCAGATCCAGGTACATATCCGGCGGAGCGATAGCAACCGCGCAGCCAGTCACACCAGCCAGCTCTTTACGCAGGTTCGCAACCAGTTCGTTTACCATGTGGCGGCTGCCGTTCAGTTTCCAGTTACCCATCACTAAAGGATGTCGCATTTCAATTCTCCACGCTAAATAAGCGAATTAAGGAATATGGCCACCCTGACGGGCAGCATGGTCTGTGAATCAGTATAGAGATTTTCCCCTGAAAGGCTTTGCTTTTTGTCATTAATTCGCCCCTCCAAGTGAGTCTGATAGTGCCAGCTTAATCGGTTCAACAGCGAAGGTCAGGCCTTTTTCGCCATTATCTGCCACTACATAGCGAACGGCACCTTCCGTATCGGCGTAGTAACGCTTGTTTTTGCCCGCCGTCAGCAGTTTTTGCAGCTTTTGTTGGCTTTGCGCTTTTGTCAGCGCAGGCGTAAAGGCGCGCAGGACGGCGCTCATATACTCCAGCGCTTTCGCTTTTGCCGCTTTTTGCTCTGGCCCCTGAATTGGCAGCCAGGTAACCTGCATGCTTTTGATTTTTAACGTTCCACGCTCAAGTGCGGTTGAGGCGTACAGGTTCTCGTTAATCTTGCTGGCGGCGCGGGTGAGGGTCGGTGTATCGCGTGCGCTATCAATGGCGCGGAATTCTTCCAGCGGAAGCGTCGGGTTGTCTTTGTTGAACGCTTCACGGAACTGGCTGATCGACTGATCGAACGACGGCGCACCTGCCAGCAGATACGGCGCGGTTGCCGGTGCGGTGGTTTCGGCGGCGTAAAGGGGAAAGCAGGCGCTGAGCGTTGTTAAACACAGCAAAAATGAGTAAGCCCAACGTTTCATCAATATTGTCCCAGGCTGTAACTGTTCATGATTAAAACGATATCTGTCCGGCTTGTCAAAAGGTCACAACTCCAGGGTAAAATGCGCGCTATACGATAATAAGGAACCTTACATGACCATACAGCAGTGGTTGTTTTCATTCAAAGGGCGTATTGGACGCCGTGATTTCTGGATCTGGATGGTGACCTGGATTGTCGCCATGCTGCTTCTGTTTTTCGTTGCCTACAATGCGTGGCTGAGTACGCAAACGGCGGCGTTTGCACTGGTCTGCCTGCTTTGGCCAACCGCGGCGGTGGTGGTGAAACGTCTGCACGATCGCGGTCGTTCCGGCGCATGGGCATTTCTGATTATTCTGGCGTGGATGCTGGTGGCAGGGAACTGGTCGATACTGCCGTCCATCCTCCCCTGGGTTGTGGGCAGGCTGCTGCCGTCCGTGATCTTCGTGATGATGGTTGTCGATCTGGGCGCGTTTATCGGCACCCAAAACGAAAACAAATACGGTAAAGACACCCTTGAGGTGAAGTACCGCTGATCACCAGTAGTGTTCAGCGGTCATATGGCCCGGTCGGCGGCGAAGATGTTTCGTCATCTGCCGGGACTCCTTCAGAAGCTGCTGTGTATCTCTGACCATCTGTGGGTTGCCGCACAGCATCACGTGGCTGGTTTCCGTATTCATCGGCAAGCCAACCGCCGCTTCCAGCGCACCACTTTCAATCAACGCCGGCACGCGCCCGGTCAGCGAGCCTGCTGCGGTTTCACGGCTGACCACGGTCTGGATTTTCAGCTTCCCGCCATACTGTTGTTCCAGTTCCTGCATCTGCGGAAGATAGCTTAAGTCTGCGGCGTAGCGCGCGGCGTGAACCAGCACGATATTTTTAAAACGCTCCAGGTCTTTGCCGTACTGGAGAATAGAGAGGTAAGGGCCGATGGCCGTACCGGTAGCCAGCATCCACAGGGTGTCGCAGTCCGGGATTTCGTCCAGCACAAAGAAACCTGCCGCTTCGCTCACAATCTGAACATCATCGCCCGGTTTCAGTGCGGCAAGGCGCGGGCTGAGTTTGCCGTCCGGGACGGTGACCAGATAGAACTCAAGGTCCGGATTATCCGGCGCGTTGACGTAAGAGTAGGCGCGCTGCACGCGTTCCCCATCGACATCCAGACCCAGCTTGGCGAATTGCCCGGCGGTAAATGGATGAACGGGAGCGTGAAGGGTGAGACTAAATAGCGCATCGGTCCAGAACTGTACCTTTATGACTTTACCTGTTACCCAGTCCGCCATGACCATCTCCTGTGCTGAAATTCTATTTCTATCTTCCGTTCTTACCGGAGAGATTTCCAGCCCATTTGGGCCGGAAAGCTCAATCGATCAAACGGTTTTAAAGAATGTGCGTCTGCACGTCCGGGTCTTTGCGATCGAGATAGTGAATAGACTGAATGCGGCGAATGGTGCGCGATTTACCGCGGATCAGCAGGGTTTCGGTGGTCGCCATGTTGCCCTTGCGGGTGATGCCGTCCAGCAGGTCGCCTTTAGTGATACCGGTTGCGGAGAAGACCACGTTATCGCTGCGCGCCATGTCGTTCAACGCGAGGACTTTATTCGCTTCGATGCCCATTGCTGCGCAGCGGGCAAGCTCGTCCTCACCGATGCGACGGTTTTCTTCGCTGTCGCCTTTTACGTCATGACGGGCCAGCAGCCGCGCCTGCATGTCGCCGTCCAGCGCGCGGATCACCGCCGCAGAGACTACCCCTTCCGGTGCGCCACCGATGCCGTAAAGCACGTCCACTTCGCTGTCTGGCATGCAGGTCAGAATCGAGGCGGCAACGTCGCCGTCCGGGATCGCAAACACGCGCACGCCGAGTTTTTGCATCTGCGCGATGGTGGCGTCGTGACGCGGTTTCGCCAGAATGGTGACGGTCAGCTCGCTGAGCGGTTTGTCCAGCGCGTTGGCTACATTGCGAAGGTTCTCTTCCAGCGGCAGGCTGAGGTCGATTGCGCCTTTCGCGCCAGGGCCGACAATCAGCTTTTCCATGTACATGTCCGGCGCGTTGAGGAAGCAGCCTTTATCACCCACGGCCAGCACCGCCAGCGCATTGGCCTGGCCCATCGCCGTCATGCGCGTGCCTTCGATCGGGTCGACGGCGATATCCACGGCATCGCCTTTACCTGTCCCGACTCTTTCACCGATGTAGAGCATCGGCGCTTCGTCGATCTCGCCTTCGCCGATCACGATGGTGCCGTCGATGTTGACCTGGTTTAGCACAATGCGCATGGCATGGACGGCTGCGCCGTCTGCGGTATTTTTGTCGCCACGGCCGAGCCATTTATAGCCCGCCAGCGCGGCCGCTTCGGTGACGCGGGAAAACTCGATAGCAAGTTCACGTTTCATGGGGTACTCGTACAATCAAAAGGAATTGCACGAAGTTTATCACAGAGTGGGGAGGGGTGAGGGGGCCGGCGCGGTCTGAGCCCCTCACCCTAACCCTCTCCCCAGGGGAGAGGGAATATATGATTACTCGTCGTGCTCTTCCCATGCCAGGGCACGTTTCACCGCTTTCTTCCAGCCGCTGTAGCGGTAGTTGCGCTCGGTGGTTTCGATGCCAGGGCGGAATTCACGTTCGATCACCGCTTTTTCCTGCAGCTCGTCCAGGTTCTGCCAGAAGCCTACCGCCAGACCGGCCAGGTACGCCGCACCCAGCGCCGTCACTTCACGCACTTCAGGGCGCTCCACGCGGGTGCCCAGAATGTCGGACTGGAACTGCATCAGGAAGTTGTTGGCAACCGCGCCGCCGTCCACGCGTAGCGCATGCAGACGAATGCCGGAGTCAGCCTGCATCGCTTCCAGCACGTCGCGCGTCTGGTAGGCGATAGATTCCAGGGTGGCGCGAATGATGTGGTTGGAATTCACACCACGCGTCAGACCGAAAATCGCGCCGCGGGCATACGGGTCCCAGTACGGTGCGCCGAGACCGGTGAATGCAGGCACTACATACACGCCGTTGGTGTCTTTCACCTTGGTCGCGAAGTATTCGGAGTCGAATGCATCACTGATCAGCTTCATCTCGTCGCGCAGCCACTGAATGGACGCGCCCGCCATGAATACTGCGCCTTCCAGGGCGTAATTCACTTCACCGCGTGGGCCGCAGGCAATGGTGGTCAGCAGGCCATTTTCTGATTTCACCGCTTTCTCGCCGGTGTTCATCAGCATAAAGCAGCCGGTGCCGTAGGTATTTTTCGCCATCCCTTCCTTGACGCACAGCTGGCCGAACAGCGCCGCCTGCTGGTCACCGGCGATACCGGCGATAGGAATACGGGTGCCACCCTTACCGCCGATGTTGGTCTGGCCGTACACCTCGGAAGACTTACGCACGTCAGGCAGCATGGCGCGTGGAATGTCCAGCGCGTCCAGCATCTTGTCATCCCATTCGAGGGTATTGATGTTGAACAGCATGGTGCGCGAGGCGTTGGTGTAGTCGGTGACATGAACGCGTCCCTGGGTCATCTTCCAGATAAGCCAGGTATCGACGGTGCCGAACAGCAGCTCGCCGCGTTTTGCACGCTCACGTGAGCCTTCCACGTGGTCAAGTATCCACTTCACTTTTGTGCCGGAGAAATAGGGGTCAATCACCAGGCCGGTGGCGCTACGGATGTACTCTTCCATGCCGTCGCGCTTCAGCTTTTCGCAGATTTCGGCGGTACGACGGCACTGCCAGACGATGGCGTTATAAATCGGCTTACCGGTTTCGCGTTCCCAGACCACGGTGGTTTCACGCTGGTTGGTAATACCGATGGCGGCAATTTCGTCGGAGCTGATATCGGCTTTCGCCAGCACTTCGACCAGCGTGGAGCTTTGCGACGCCCAAATCTCCATTGGATCGTGTTCTACCCAGCCTGGGCGAGGATAAATTTGCTCGAATTCGCGCTGTGACACGCTGACGATGTTCGCGTCATGATCCATTACGACAGCGCGGGAGCTGGTGGTGCCTTGGTCGAGCGCAACGATATATTTTTTTTCGGTCATGGTTTGTGTCCCGTAGTCAGATTACAGCGAGGCTTTTTGTTGTGCGGCGGAAGATGTTTCCTTCTCCTCTTCCACACAGGTGTCGCACGGTAAGTGGCGACCAATCAGTTTGCGATAGCCAAATGCCCCCAGCGCAGCCCCTACGATCGGCCCGAACAGCGGTACGAGGAAGTAAGGTATGTCTTTGCCGCCGGTGAAGGCAACGTCGCCCCAACCCGCAACGAAGGCGAAGGTTTTCGGACCCAGGTCACGCGCCGGGTTCATCGCAAAGCCCGTCAGCGGGCCCATTGATGCGCCGATCACGGCAATCAGTAAGCCAATCAGCAGTGGAGCCAGCGGGCCACGCGGAATACCGTTGCCATCGTCGGTCAGCGCCAGTATGGTGCCCATCAGAATAGCGGTAATCACCATTTCAACCGCGAAGGCCTGCACAAAATTGATATGCGGGTTCGGATAAGTGGAGAAAATACCGGCCAGATCCAGACTTTCGACGCTGCCGCGCAGCATATGATGCGTCTGTTCGAAGTCGATGAAAAGATTGTAATAAAGCCCGTAAACTAACGCCGCTGCGCAAAACGCGCCGGCAAATTGAGAAATAATGAAAGGAACAACTTTGCGTCCGTCGAAGCACGCGAACAGCCACAGCGCGATGGTCACCGCCGGGTTAAGATGTGCACCAGACACGCCTGCAGTCAGGTAGATGGCCATTGCCACGCCCAGACCCCAGATGATACTGATTTCCCACTGCCCAAAACTGGCACCCGCCACTTTCAGTGCAGCGACACAGCCCACTCCGAAGAATATCAACAACCCAGTACCAAGGAACTCGGCAATGCACTGGCCTTTTAAGGTTGATGTCTGACTCATAATCGGAATCCTGAAAAAATTGAATGTTTATTGTTAACATGGCCGCCCGTGACAACCACGATGTCCTGTAGACATAGTGTTAATTTATCGTTAACGAGCAAAAACGAGAAATATCGAAATCAAAATGTGTGGTCTGCGTCAATAAAATGAGCGTTTTCGCGCCATAAAGCACATTTTTGCATCAGCGCCGGAGTGTGAGCTGAATCATTTCATTAACGAATGAGTTAACAATTTAGGGGTATATGCCGCGAACGCACCAGGACGAGGCCGAAAAGTGTTGCAAACCGCGATCTGCGTGGCATGCCGCTGGACAGGCGCGACTGCGCTCCATACAATCGGAACATATGTTGTGCGCGTTTACGTTAAAGCGTCGCCTTGCAATTCAGGAGAGGTAGGATCATGTCTTTAGAAGTGTTTGAGAAACTGGAATCGAAAGTACAGCAGGCGATTGACACCATCACGCTGCTGCAAATGGAAATTGAAGAGCTGAAAGAGAAGAACAATTCCTTATCTCAGGAAGTTCAGAACGCCCAGCACAGCCGTGAAGAACTGGAGCGCGAAAACAACCAGCTGCGCGAGCAGCAGAACGGTTGGCAGGATCGCCTGCAGGCGCTGCTGGGACGTATGGAAGAGGTGTAATTCTGAATTCGTACAAAAGGCATCCTTAATGGATGCCTTTTTTGTTATGGGGGAATATTATCGCTCAACATGTTGTTCTCAAGGAATGCGAGATGACAAAACGAAGCGATATTATCGATAATACTGGCCGCTATATTACTCGCGATACTCCAAAAGGTCTTGTCTATACAGAAAATCTGGGATGGATCGATCTTGGGCATGCTAATCCAACAGGAGCCGAAAGGCTATGGCAGCAAATAATGATGCCTCACGGCGGAGACGACACCTGGTTCGAAGTTAATTATCATCAGAGTATGTCAATTAATTTTGCTGGAACAGGCATTACTACCGGTATATACAGAAGATTTTTAGTCCGTCGAGGGCTTAGTGAACATGTTTTAAAGGGGGTGGCACTAGGGAAGGTGCGAATAAGCAGGTCATTTCTTCCCAAGCTGACTCGCTGATTAAAATTTCGCGGATTTGGGCCGATTTTTTTCCCGCAAACACATCGAATCAGCCTATTTAGGCTATTTTTTCCACCATTTCTGGCGTTATTTCCGGTTTTTACTGAGATCTCTCCCACTGACGTATCATTTGGTCCACCCGAA
>OJJJ01000485.1_pt1 | contig 18854 bp, 18 predicted proteins | sample 1596311 | NCBI WGS metagenome assembly OJJJ01 (sample SAMEA4350140, study PRJEB24818) | metagenome | biome: human; feature: gut; material: faeces | place: Denmark | collected 2013-09 | reverse complement strand
GGACTGACCCACCATTATGCGGGGCTGTCGTTTGGCAATGAGGCCTCGACCCGGCACCGTTTTCAGGTGTCGAATCCCCGTCTGGCGGCGAAGCAGGGCTTATTAAAGATGAAAGCGCTGGCAGATGCCGGGTTTCCTCAGGCGGTGATCCCGCCGCATGAACGTCCGTATATTCCGGTTCTGCGTCAGCTCGGCTTCAGCGGGAGCGATGAGCAGATCCTGGAAAAGGTTGCGCGTCAGGCGCCACACTGGCTTTCCAGCGCCAGCTCGGCCTCGCCGATGTGGGTGGCGAATGCGGCCACGGTCTGTCCTTCGGCCGATTCACTGGATGGGAAAGTACATCTGACGGTGGCGAACCTGAACAACAAATTCCACCGTTCACTGGAAGCGCCGACTACCGAAGCGTTATTACGGGCGATATTCCGTGATGAGCATGCTTTTGCGGTCCACAGCGCGCTACCTCAGGTGGCTCTGCTGGGTGATGAAGGGGCGGCCAACCACAATCGCCTTGGAGGAGATTACGGTGCACCTGGCGTGCAGCTGTTTGTTTACGGTCGCGAGGAGGGGAATGTGTCACAGCCGAGGCGCTACCCGGCCAGACAATCGCGTGAGGCCAGCGAAGCGGTGGCGCGGCTGAACCAGGTTAATCCGCATCAACTTATCTTTGCCCAGCAAAACCCGGACGTTATCGATAGTGGCGTGTTCCATAACGACGTGATCGCGGTATCGAATCGCCAGGTGCTGTTTTGCCATGAACAGGCATTTGTCCGACAGCAGGCGCTGTTGAGCCAGCTACGCGCTCAGGTTGATGGGTTTACGGCGCTGGAAGTGCCTGCTGCGGAGGTGTCGGTGGCGGATGCGGTGGCAACGTATCTGTTTAACAGCCAGTTGTTGAGCCGTGATGATGGCTCAATGATGCTGGTTTTACCACAGGAGTGTCGGGAGCATGCGGGCGTGTGGCGCTATCTGAACGGTCTACTGGACGCGGATAATCCGCTTGACGACCTGCGGGTATTCGATCTGCGTGAAAGTATGTCCAACGGCGGCGGTCCGGCATGCCTGCGACTGAGAGTGGTGTTAACGTCACAGGAGCTGCAGGCGGTGAATCCAGCGGTAATGATGAACGACACGTTGTTCAATACGCTCAATAACTGGGTCGATCGTTACTACCGGGACCGGCTTACCGCTGCAGATCTTGCTGACCCCCAGCTGTTACGTGAAGGACGCGAAGCGCTGGATTCACTGACGCAACTGCTCAATCTCGGCTCGGTGTATCCTTTCCAGCAGGAGCGGGCGAACTATGGATAACTTTCTGGCCCTGACCCTCGCGGGAACCTCGCCGGATATCACCCACGGTGAGGCTCATAGTTTTAGCTGGCGGTGGACAGGGCACGGGATGCTGGAGCTGACGCCGGTCGCCGAGGTTGATCGTTCGCTGGTGATCTCTGCAGGTATTCATGGCAATGAAACGGCACCGGTTGAGATGCTGGATGCGCTGCTGTCCGCGCTTTTTCGTGGCGAGTTGACGCTGACATGGCGGTTGCTGGTGATTCTGGGCAATCCGCAGGCGCTGGCGGAGGGGAAGCGCTATTGCCATAGCGACATGAACCGGATGTTTGGCGGGCGCTGGCAGATATTTGTCGAGAGCGGTGAAACGCGGCGCGCCCGCGAACTTGAGCTGTGCCTGGAAGCGTTTTATTCGCGCACCAGGGAGTCCGTGCGCTGGCATCTGGATCTGCACACCGCCATTCGCGGTTCGCATCATCTGCGCTTTGGCGTACTGCCGCAGCGCAACGTGCCCTGGGACGAAGGGTTTCTATCGTGGCTGGGGGATGCGGGACTGGAGGCGCTGGTTTTCCATCAGACACCGGGCGGGACATTTACCCATTTCAGTGGCGAGCATTTCGGTGCGCTGGCCTGTACGCTGGAGCTGGGTAAGGCTCTGGCGTTCGGGCAAAACGATTTGACGCAGTTTGCTCACACGGCGGAGGCGTTGGCGGCTTTGTTGCAGGGGGAGCGTGCATCATCAACGCAAACCACGCCGCTGCGCTATCGCGTGGTGTCGCAAATCACGCGACACAGCGACGATTTTGTTCTTCATATGAACAATCAGACGCTGAATTTTACCCCCTTTAACGAGGGCACATTGCTGGCGCAGGACGGCGATGCGCGTTTTGTTGTTACTCATGATGTTGAATATGTGCTGTTTCCCAACCCAAACGTGGCCTGTGGTTTACGCGCGGGGCTGATGCTGGAAAGGTTATAATCAATATCTTTCCCTCGGGGATGTCTCTGAGGGATTATTTTTACATGCCCTTTTTTGTTATTACGGATTATTCCTGGTAAGTTGCTTTATTAATAATCATGTTTCAGGTATAGTTCTCCATAATCCTTTCAAAATCATCATGTTGTAATATTTTATTGCAACTCTGCGTAATTTATTCTTTTTTTCTTCATAATTGGTGAGAATTTGTTTTTTATACTTTCATTGTTTTACCGTTGCTCTGATTAATTGACGCTTCTGGCGGTAAAGTTAATCTCGTCAACACGACATCCGATGAGATAAGCATCGTAAGAATGTCGTCAGAATAACTGAAAGGAAGGATAGAAATTATGCGTAAACTGACTGCTCTGTTTGTTGCCTCTACTCTGGCGCTGGGCGCTGCAAATCTGGCACACGCCGCTGATACCACAACTACCGCTCCGGCTGATGCCAAACCGATGATGCACCATAACGGCAAGTTTGGCCCGCACCACGACATGATGTTTAAAGATCTGAATCTGACTGATGCGCAGAAACAGCAGATCCGCGACATTATGAAAGGCCAGCGCGATCAGATGAAACGTCCGCCGCTGGAGGAACGCCGTGCAATGCACGATATCATCGCCAGCGACAGCTTCGACAAAGCGAAAGCTGAAGCGCAGATTGCGAAGATGGAAGAACAGCGCAAAGCTAATATGCTGGCGCATATGGAAACCCAGAACAAGATTTACAACATCCTGACGCCGGAACAGAAAAAACAGTTTAATGCCAATTTTGAGAAGCGTCTGACAGAACGCGCGGCGCAGAAAGGTAAAATGCCAGAAGCTGCTGAGTAACCGATTAGCGTCTACACTACATTATTCGCGTTGTGTCTGGGCATTGCTCAGGACGGCGCGAATCAAAACTCAAGACCGCCGGTCTTGTCCACAACACGTTTAACGAGGTGGGCAGGATCGGCGGTTTTTTCTTTCCAGCCTATTGCACCCTGCAACCGACACGCTATTCTCCTGAAGCCTGCGAAAATTCTACCTGGATCAGCGCGTTAATCTTTTTTCTTCAAACGTCTGCATCCTCGCTAAGGCAAATCAACTCTGCTGCCGATAACAATAAATGTGCAGAGTGAACTTATGGCGGCCAGGGAGCGTCACGCTGACGTACCGCGCCTTTCTGGAGGGATGATGGAATACTTTGATATCCGCAAAATGCCGGTCAATCTTTGGCGCAATGGTGCGGGTGAAACGCGAGAGATTTGTTGTTTTCCGCCAGCGACCCGCGATTTTCACTGGCGGGCAAGTATTGCGTCCATTGCCGCGAACGGTGAGTTTTCTCTTTTCCCGGGCGTAGAGCGAGTGATTACCTTGCTGGAAGGAGGCGAAGTGACTCTGGAAGGCGCCAATCCCTTCAGCCATACCCTGAAACAGCATCAACCGTTTACCTTTGCGGGCGATCAGGTAGTCAAAGCCAAACTGACAGAAGGTCAGATGTCGATTGCCTTCAATATTATGACCCGTCGCGATGTCTGCCAGGCCAAAGTCAGGGTTGCGGATCGAACGTTTACCACCTTTGGTTCGCGCGGCGGTGTGGTGTTTGTGTTAAGCGGAGCCTGGCAGTTGGGCGATAAGTTACTGACGGCGGACCAGGGCGCATGCTGGCACGACGGCAAGCACACGCTGCGATTGTTAAAAGCGGAAGGGAAGCTGCTGTTTAGTGAGATTAACTGGATGCCGGGGCATTCGCCGGATTCTGTGCAATAGCGCTGATTTAGTGCCGGATAAGCCGTGTAGTGTGGTCATCCGGCACAGAGCAAACTGATTACGCTTTTTTCCAGAAATCGTCAAACACCGTAATGGGCGTGCGACGTTTGTGTTCCGTCTTTAAATACCAGCCTTCAATTTTCTTCGCGATAACATCATCCAGAATTTTGCCTTCCAGATAATCATCAATGTTATCGTACGTTACGCCTAAGGCGGCTTCATCGGGCAGAGAAGGGCGATCGTCTTCGAGGTCGGCGGTAGGCGCTTTCTTATATAAGTGCTCCGGACAGCCTAGCGCGGCCAGCAGCTGTTTCCCCTGACGCTTGTTGAGGCGGAATAGTGGGTTAATGTCGGTGCCGCCATCGCCATATTTGGTGAAAAAGCCGGTAATCGCTTCCGCAGCGTGATCGGTACCTACCACTACGCCGCTGGTCATTCCGGCGATGCTGTACTGTGCCTTCATACGTTCACGGGCTTTTTCATTACCGCGCACAAAATCGCTCAGCTCAATACCAGCTTCACGTAATGCCTGTTCGCTGGCCAGCACCGCAGCTTTGATATTGACGGTTAACACGCGATCCGGCTGAATGAAGGTGATGGCGTCCTGGCAGTCCTGTTCATCGGCCTGCACACCGTAAGGGAGGCGCACGGCAATAAACTGCAGCGCGTCGTTCCCGGTCTCGTCGCGCAACTCTGAAATGGCCATTTGGCATAACTTTCCGGCGAGCGTTGAATCCTGACCGCCGCTAATCCCTAATACCAGTGATTTCAGGAAAGGATAGGTTTTCAGATAAGATTTCAGAAAATCTACGCTACGGCGAATTTCTTCTTCTGCATTAATGTGCGGCTGTGCGCCAAGTGCCTGGATTATCTCTTGCTGCAGAGTCATCTAACCCCTCCGAAAAAAATAATGACAAAAAATATGATCGGTTAAAGCTAACGCGTTGACGCCCAAACGACAAGGGATGCAGCCTGATATCGCAGTATTTTGTTTTACTATACCCGTCATACTTCAAGTTGCATGTGCGTCGGCTACACTCGTTCTCCCCAGTCACTTACTTTAGTAAGCTCCTGGGGATTCGCTCCCTTGCCACCTTCCTGCAACTCGAATTATTTAGGGTATAGATTTTTCCGAAATGGTCTGAGACTCATCTGTAAGCTTGAAAAATGTGTTGTTGTGCTCCAGGCTTATATAACACGCTGAAAAACAAGAGGACGAGAAAATGAACAAGAATCTAACAGGAATTCTGGGTGCAGCGGCGGTATTGACTATGCTGGCGGGGTGTACGGCCTACGATCGTACAAAAGACCAATTTGTTCAGCCCGTGGTGAAAGATGTGAAGAAAGGGATGAGCCGGGCGCAGGTTGCGCAGATTGCCGGCAAGCCGTCTTCTGAAGTGACAATGGTGCATGCTCGCGGGACGTGTCAGACCTACATCCTGGGTCAACGAGATGGTAAAGCTGAGACCTATTTTGTAGCTTTGGATGATACGGGACACGTGGTTAATTCTGGTTATCAGACCTGTGCCGAGTACGACACCGATCCGCAGGCGGCGAAGCAGTAACGACTGCTTAATGCCTGAGCACTCAACGGAACCGGCCATTGCGCCGGTTTTTTTGTGCCGTACGATCTTATTTAATGTCGCGAATTATTTGCCTGAAATGTGAGGGGTGTCATAACACCAGGTCAATGAGAGACAATTTAGTTGGTCAAGGAAATACCATCCTCTGGTGCAATCCCGTATACTCATTTCAGCCACCTAAAAAAGTAATTTAGCTGACGCAAGTTACCCAGAGCATGGATGCAGGTTATGGCTTGCGGAGTGTCTGGATGACAGATAATCGCATATGAGGATCGTTTTTATGGAAAAGAAACACATTTATCTGTTTTGTTCTGCGGGCATGTCGACTTCCTTGTTAGTTTCGAAGATGCGTGCGCAGGCTGAAAAATACGAAGTACCGGTTATTATTGAAGCTTTCCCTGAAACCCTGGCTGGGGAAAAAGGTCCTGTTGCTGACGTCGTGTTATTAGGCCCGCAAATTGCTTATATGTTACCCGAAATTCAGCGTTTGTTACCTAACAAGCCTGTAGAAGTGATTGACTCGCTGTTATATGGCAAAGTCGATGGTTTAGGCGTGCTTAAGGCTGCAGTTGCAGCAATTAAAAAAGCCGCAGCAAATTAATTATATTTTTTAAATTTCCCGTCAAAGAGTTATTTCATTAACATTCACCGCAATATTATATTGCGGTATTTAAGGGTATTTTTCTATGAGTAACGCTATTGCTTCACTTGAAAAGGTACTCCTTCCTTTTGCTATAAAAATTGGAAAGCAGCCACACGTTAATGCAATCAAAAACGGTTTTATTCGTTTAATGCCGTTAACCCTCGCAGGGGCCATGTTTGTATTAATCAATAACGTTTTCCTGAGCTTTGGGGAGGGGTCGTTTTTTTATTCAATGGGTATCCGACTTGATGCTTCGACTATTGAGAATCTCAATAGCTTAAAAGGTATCGGTGGGAACGTTTATAACGGTACGCTGGGTATCATGTCATTGATGGCGCCTTTCTTTATCGGCATGGCGATGGCCGATGAACGCAAAGTTGACTCCCTGGCCGCAGGTTTGCTCTCCGTCGCAGCCTTTATGACCGTCACGCCTTATAGCGTGGGTGAAGCCTATGCCGTTGGTGCAAACTGGTTGGGTGGTGCGAACATTATTTCCGGTATTATTATCGGTCTTGTGGTCGCAGAAATGTTCACCTTTGTGGTCCGTCGTAATTGGGTTATCAGATTACCCGATAGCGTTCCTGCCTCGGTCTCGCGCTCCTTCTCAGCACTGATTCCTGGATTTATCATTCTCTCCATTATGGGGATCATTGGCTGGGCACTGGCAATCTGGGGCACCAACTTCCACCAGATCATCATGGATTCTATTTCGACTCCGCTGGCATCGCTGGGCAGCGTAGTGGGCTGGGCTTACGTGATTTTTGTTCCGCTGCTGTGGTTCTTTGGTATTCACGGTTCACTGGCGCTGACCGCGCTGGACAGCGGTATCATGACGCCTTGGGCACTGGAAAACATCGCTATCTATCAACAGTTTGGTTCCGTAGACGCAGCATTGGAAGCCGGTAAGACGTTCCACGTCTGGGCAAAACCGATGCTGGATTCCTACATCTTCCTCGGCGGTAGCGGCGCAACCCTGGGTCTGATTATTGCTATCTTCCTGGCATCTCGTCGTCCGGATTATCGTCAGGTGGCGAAACTGGCCCTGCCGTCAGGTATCTTCCAGATTAACGAACCGATTCTGTTCGGTCTGCCAATTATCATGAACCCGGTTATGTTCATCCCGTTCATTCTGGTTCAACCGATTCTGGCCGCGATTATGCTGGCAGCCTACTACACAGGCATTATTCCACCGATTACCAATATTGCGCCGTGGACGATGCCAACCGGGTTAGGCGCGTTCTTTAACACCAACGGTAGCGTTGCGGCTCTGCTGGTGGCACTGTTCAACCTTGGGGTCGCCACGCTGGTGTATCTGCCATTCGTCGTCGTCGCCAACAAAGCGCAGAACGTTATTGATAAAGAAGAAAGCGAAGAAGATATCGCTAACGCATTGAAATTCTAAATTTAATCCGGCATGGCCTCTCGGTCATGCCGGACTGAACCAGAGGAAAAGAGTATGTTGGATATCGAAAATATCGTGGATACATCGTCAGAAGCTGAAGAGCTTGAAGAAGTGGTGATGGGGCTTATCATCAATTCGGGGCAGGCGCGTAGCCTGGCCTATGGCGCACTCAAGATGGCCAAACAGGGCGATTTTGAGGCGGCGAAGGCCATGATGGAACAGTCTCGTATGGCGCTGAACGAAGCGCACCTCGTACAAACGAAACTGATTGAAGGCGATCAGGGCGAAGGTAAAATGAAAGTGAGCCTGGTTCTGGTTCACGCACAGGATCACCTGATGACGTCGATGCTGGCACGCGAGCTGGTGACGGAACTGATTGAGCTTCACGAGAAGCTGAAATAGCGAGGAGTGCATGATGCAATTACAGATTAACGCACCGGAAATCAAAACCGTTTACGAGCAGCAGTTGTTTAATGGCAAAAATTTCCATGTGTTTATCTATAACAAAACTGAGAGTATCAGTGGACTGCATCAGCACGATTACTATGAATTTACGCTGGTATTAACCGGTCGCTATTATCAGGAAATCAACGGTAAACGTGTACTGCTGGAACGTGGTGACTTTGTTTTTATCCCCCTGGGATCGCATCACCAAAGTTTCTATGATTTCGGCGCCACGCGGATCCTTAACGTCGGTATCAGTAAGCGTTTTTTTGAACAGCACTATCATCCTTTATTGCCGTTTTGTTTTGTTGCATCGCAGGTGTATCGGGCGAATAACTCCTTTCTCACCTATATCGAAACGGTCATTGCATCACTGAACTTTCGCGAGAGCGGGCTGGATGAATTTGTCGAAGTGGTCACCTTCTACATTATTAATCGACTCCGGCATCACCGTGAAGAACAAGTGTTGGATGACATTCCACAATGGCTGAAAGCGACCGTGGAAACGATGCACGACAAACGTCAGTTTAGCGAGAATGCGCTGGAAAACATGGTCCAGCTGTCGGCAAAATCTCAGGAATATCTGACTCGTGCCACCCAGCGTTATTACAGTAAAACACCGATGCAGATTATTAATGAAATCCGCATTAACTTTGCTAAAAAACAGCTGGAAATGACCAACTATTCGGTCACGGATATTGCTTATGAGTCCGGTTATAGCAGCCCAAGCCTGTTTATTAAAACGTTTAAAAAACTGACGTCGTTTACGCCCAATAGCTACCGGAAGAAGTTAACTGAGTTTAATCAGTAGCTATTATTTGCCAATAACCCATTTTTATAGCTTGCCCAAAATAGCGTCGGGACAGCCACGCTATATCTGACAAACGGGTTGAGCATAATACACGTCAGTGTTTTAACACTGAAGGGAGAAAGTATGAGCCAGAAATTAAAAGTCGTCACTATCGGTGGCGGGAGCAGCTACACCCCTGAATTACTTGAAGGCTTTATTAAGCGTTATCATGAATTACCGGTATCTGAATTGTGGTTGGTTGATGTCGACGGCGGTAGAGAGAAGCTGGATATTATTTTCGACCTGTGCCAACGCATGATCGACAACGCCGGCGTACCGATGAAGCTGTATAAAACACTAGATCGTCGCGAAGCGCTGAAAGACGCTGACTTTGTGACCACGCAGCTGCGCGTTGGACAACTTAAAGCCCGTGAGCAGGACGAGCGAATCCCGCTGAGCCACGGTTATCTGGGCCAGGAGACAAACGGCGCGGGCGGCCTGTTTAAAGGTTTGCGGACTATTCCGGTTATTTTTGACATCGTGAAAGATGTCGAAGAACTGTGCCCGAATGCGTGGGTGATTAATTTTACTAACCCGGCCGGAATGGTCACTGAAGCCGTCTATCGCCATACGAATTTTAAGAAATTCATCGGGGTATGCAATATTCCGATCGGCATGAAAATGTTTATAACCGACGTGCTGGCGTTGAAAGAGAGCGATGATTTATCTATCGATCTGTTTGGCCTGAACCATATGGTGTTTATTAAAGATGTGCTGGTCAACGGCGAGTCACGTTTTGACGAACTGCTCGACGGCGTGGCCTCGGGGCAGTTAAAAGCGTCCACCGTGAAGAACATTTTCGACCTGCCGTTTAGCGAAGGATTGATTCGCTCGCTGAAACTGCTGCCGTGCTCGTATTTGCTTTACTACTTCAAGCCAAAAGAGATGCTGGCGATTGAAATGGGTGAATACTATAAGGGCGGTGCACGCGCGCAGGTTGTGCAAAAAGTGGAGAAACAACTTTTTGAGCTGTATAAAAATCCTGAACTGAATGTGAAACCGAAGGAGCTTGAGCAGCGTGGTGGGGCGTATTACTCCGATGCGGCGTGTGAGGTGATCAACGCCATCTACAACGACAAGCAGACCGAGCACTATGTCAACATTCCTCACTATGGTCATGTAGACAACATTCCTGCGGACTGGGCGGTTGAGATGACCTGTACGCTGGGGCGCAATGGTGCGACCCCGCATCCACGGATCACGCATTTTGATGAGAAAGTGCTTGGCCTTATCTATACCATTAAAGGTTTTGAGGTGGCGGCGAGTAATGCGGCGCTGAGCGGTGAATTTAATGATGTGCTGCTGGCGTTAAATCTGAGCCCACTGGTGCATTCTGACCGTGATGCCGAAATTCTGGCGCGGGAACTGATCCTTGCCCATGAAAAATGGCTGCCAAACTTTGCCGGGTGCATCGAGACGCTCAAAAGCGAACAACACTGATAGAGGTCGGCTATGGAACGCGTACTGATTGTGAATGCGGATGATTTTGGCCTGAGCAAAGGGCAAAACTACGGCATTATTGACGCTTGTCGCCATGGTGTTGTCACCTCGACAACGGCGCTGGTCAACGGCGAGGCCATTGAGCATGCGGTGCAGTTGAGTCGTGAGCTTCCTGAGCTGGCTGTTGGCATGCACTTTGTGCTGACGCTGGGGAAACCGCTGACGGCAATGCCAGGGCTGACCCGCGACGGACTGCTGGGGAAATGGATCTGGCAGATGGCCGAGGAGGACACCTTGCCGCTGGATGAAATTTCGCACGAGCTGGCCGCACAGTATCAGCGTTTCATCGACCTGTTCGGCCGGGAGCCGACGCATCTGGATAGCCATCACCATGTGCATATGTTTCCGCAGATTTTCCCTGTAGTGGCGGATTTTGCGGCCCAGCGTGGTATTGCATTACGTATCGATCGCCAGGCAGTATTTGAGGCCTCTGACTTACCGATTACGTTGCGCACGTCGCAGGGATTTAGCAGCGAGTTTTACGGCGAGGCGATTTCCGAAGAACTGTTTTTGCAGGTGCTCGACGCCTCTGCAGACAGGGGCGAGTCCTCGCTGGAAGTGATGTGCCACCCGGCCTTTGTCGATAATATCATTCGACAAAGCGCCTACTGTTACCCCCGCTTAACTGAACTTGATGTGCTGACGTCTCCGGTATTGAAATATGCTATTGCGGAGCGCGGTTATCGTCTCGGCAGTTTTCTGAACGTGTAATTCCTGAGTTTGCGGCGCGTCAATGCGCCGCTTTTTTTAGGCCGGAATGGCGTCGACTTTTCCGCTGCGAGACCAGACACGGTGCGCAGTCATGAGCGCCAGCAAGGTATCCATAAACTGCGCATCTGCGCTGTCCGCTTCAACAATCCCTTCTTCACCCTGATTGCTAACCTGCAGCACGGCTTTCAACTGACGCGCATCGCCTGCCAGCGCAATGGGTTTCAAATGTTTGTACGCTTCCAGTAAGTAGTAACGGGTATCGCCGCGCATGTCGATATCCGCAATATTGCCGCAAGGCACAATGACCGCATCCACGGTCAGTGATGGCGAACCGGCAAAGGTACCGGCGATGTTCAGAACCGAGCCATCGTCGGCAACCACGTTCCCCATCCGCGAATAGAGCAATTTTGCATGCACACCGCGGGACTGGAGAGCTTGCATTATGGTGAGCATATCGGCCGATTTGACCTCGTCATTCAGCAAAATGGCCACTATACGGCCTTTGATATCGCCTTGTTCCCCTGCGTACAAACTGAGTGATGGGGCTTCAGTTAACCCGTTGACGTCCGCAGGCGGGGCGATTTGCTGCTGTTCGTCGGTTAGTTCAAAACCGAGGTTGTCGGCAACAGATTGTGCAAGGGTGGTATCAATGTGCGCCAGTTGTTCAACCACTCTCTCGCGGATATACGGGCGGGTGACTTTGCTCAGTTCAAAACTGAATCCGCCTACAATATGCTGCTGCTCAATAGGCGTCTGACTTAGCCAGAACAGGCGAGGGTGCGCATAGTATTCGCCGAAAGAGGGGCTTCTTTCACGGATCTTACTGCCTTCAATACGTTCCTGATACGATTCAAAACCCCCGCGTTTAGGGCCAGGTGGCGTTTCGCGCGGCCAGTTATCATTGATCGAGTTTGGTTCGTAGTTGGCCGGGTTGGTATCAATATCCATGCGATGCATGCCGTCGCGCTGGAAATTGTGATACGGGCAAGTCGGGCGGTTAATCGGAATTTCATGGAAATTAGGTCCGCCCAGACGGCTGATCTGCGTGTCGGTATATGAAAACAGTCGGCCCTGTAGCAGCGGATCGTTGGTGAAATCAATACCGGGGACGATGTGTCCTGGATGAAATGCTACCTGCTCGTTTTCGGCAAAGAAATTATCCGGGTTACGGTTAAGCACCATTTTTCCGACGCGCTGAACCGGAACCAATTCCTCGGGGATCAACTTTGTTGGGTCGAGCAGATCAAAATCGAATTTAAACTCGTCCTCTTCCGAAATCAGTTGCAGTCCCAACTCATATTCCGGGTAATCACCGGCTTCGATGGCCTCCCACAGATCGCGACGGTGGAAGTCAGGGTCTCGACCGGTAAGTTTTTGCGCTTCATCCCAAACCAGAGAGGCTTTGCCTGCCAGGGGTTTCCAGTGGAAGCGCACAAAGGTGGCTTTGCCTTGCGCGTTAATCAGTCGAAACGTGTGAATGCCAAAGCCTTCCATCGTGCGATAGCTGCGAGGGATCCCACGGTCTGACATGGCCCACATCACGTTATGCAGTGTTTCTGGCTGTAAAGAGACGTAATCCCAGAAGGTATCATGCGCGCTTTGTCCCTGTGGAATAGCCCAGTGCGGCTCTGGTTTAACCGCGTGGACGAAGTCCGGGAATTTATGGGCGTCCTGGATAAAAAACACCGGTGTATTATTTCCTACCAGGTCAAATATCCCCTCTTCGGTATAAAACTTTGTGGCAAATCCGCGAATATCCCGGACCGTGTCTGCTGAACCGGCGCCGCCCTGGACGGTGGAGAAGCGCACAAAAACCGGGGTTATCTTATTTGCCTCACACAGGAAGTCGGCTTTGGTGACGGCACTTAAATCGGCATAGGACTGAAAGTAACCATGCGCGGCGGAGCCACGGGCATGAACGATTCGTTCCGGAATGCGTTCATGATCAAAATGGGTAATCTTCTCACGCAGGATAAAATCCTCGAGCAGCGTCGGCCCACGGTTTCCGGCGCGTAATGAGTTTTGATCGTCTGCAATGCGGACACCCTGATTGGTGGTAAGGGCAAAATCTTCACTGCCTTTACGAAAAGGCTCCAGTGAGTTGAGTTTGTCATTAACGGTGTCGGGGGCCTTTGCACTACCAGGGGCAGTGGGCTGCATGCCCGGCGGTGTGGGTTTGGCGTCGGGTTTGTGCGAGCCGTCTGCGGGGGCCTGGGAATCGAGCCCTGGTCTGGATTCGCTGGCATCATGAACCGGTGCCGGGTGATTGAGTGGATGCTTGTCATTCTGCGACATGAACTCGTCTCCTGTTTTCATTGCTGAAAGGGTCGTTGTTGCTGTCAAAAACATTAACTATAGACCACGCATCCAGTTGGGCCGGGTTCCGTTGAAGGAGAATACTGCAATGAACAAGGCAAACAGCGTACGCAAGGCAGGACGGCAGGGCGCAAAATCGGCTAAGATAGCGTTTTTCTGATTTTTAGAATTTGTCTTTAGTGAAGCAACTGATTATGAAACCTCTTCGCCAACAAAATCGCAAGGTTATCAGCTACGTTCCGCGTGTGGAGCCCGCGCCACCAGAGCATGCGATAAAAATGAATGCGTTTCGTGACGTATGGATACTGCGCGGAAAATATGTCGCTTTTGTCTTAATAGGAGAGGCGTTTCAACGTTCGCCTGTGTTTACGGTGCCGGAGTCGGCACAACGCTGGGCCAACCAGATCCGTCAGGAAAACGAACTGAGCGAGTAATGGGATATAAAAAAACCGCCGGAGCGTGATACTCCGGCGGTTTTTTACGTTTCAGGAAACCGGTTTAACGGTGCGCCAGTTCGGCGTTATCGTCACTGTCCAGAATCGTTTTGTCGGTTTGCTTCAACCACTGGCTGGTGAGCGTACCGGCGGTCATGGAACCGCTCACGTTCAGCGCGGTACGACCCATATCGATCAGCGGTTCTACGGAGATCAGGAGAGCGACCAACGTAACCGGCAGGCCCATCGCCGGCAGCACGATCAGCGCGGCAAACGTTGCACCGCCACCCACGCCCGCAACACCGGCGGAGCTAACGGTCACAATACCGACCAGCGTCGCAATCCACATTGGGTCGAGCGGGTTAATCCCCACGGTTGGTGCAACCATCACCGCCAGCATTGCCGGGTACAGGCCCGCACAACCGTTTTGACCAATCGTGGCGCCAAAAGAGGCAGCAAAGCTGGCAATCGACTCAGGCACGCCCAGGCGACGAGTTTGCGCTTCCACATTCAGCGGAATAGACGCAGCGCTGGAGCGGCTGGTGAAGGCAAACGTCAGCACCGGCCAAACTTTACGGAAGTATTTCAGCGGGCTCACGCCGTTAATACCCAGCAGAATACCGTGTACCACGAACATGATGCCCAGACCGAGGTACGAAGCCACCACGAAGCTGCCCAGCTTAATAATGTCCTGCAGGTTGGAGCCGGCAACCACTTTGGTCATCAACGCCAGAACACCGTACGGCGTCAGCTGCATCACCAGACGAACCAGCTTCATCACCCAGCTCTGCAGGGTATCAATAGCGGTTAATACGCGTTCGCCTTTCGGGGCATCATCTTTCAGCAGTTTCAGGGCAGCGACACCAAGGAATGCGGCGAAGATAACAACGCTGATAATGGAGGTTGGGTTAGCGCCAGTGAGATCGGCAAACGGGTTTTTCGGGATAAACGACAGCACCAGTTGCGGCACGCTCAGGTCGGCAACTTTACCCACGTAGTTGGTTTCGATGGCGTTCAGACGGGCGGTTTCAGCACCACCCTGTACCAGTCCATCCGCCGTCAGGCCGAACAGGTTAGTGACCAGTACCCCAACTAACGCGGCGATAAGTGTTGTAAACAGCAGCGTCCCGATGGTCAGGAAGCTGATTTTCCCCAGCTGAGAGGCGTTGTGCAGACGCGCAACGGCGCTGAGGATAGAGGCAAATACCAGCGGCATGACGATCATTTGCAGCAGTTGAACATAGCCGTTGCCGACAATGTTGAACCACTGTACAGAATCTTTCAGTACCTGGCTGTCTGAGCCGTAAATCGTATGCAGGGCAAGGCCAAATACCACGCCCATAACCAGACCAACCAGTACTTTTTTGGCCAGACTCCACTGTTTGTGACGGGCTTGCGCCAGCACGAACAGCAGTACAACGAACACGATAATGTTCGCGATTAATGGAAAGTTCATCCCCGTTCTCCTGATCTTTTTTTATGTATCACCGAACTACAGTGATTCTGTTGGCGCAAGATTAGCAGAACTGTGACTTGCCTCTTATATTCAAATGGAATTGTTTATGCCAAAAATGACATTTTGGCCGATTTCTTAATCAGCCTGGTGTTTTATAAAACGATTAAACTGCATTTGTAGCGTATTAATCATCTGCGATGACCAGCGTACTGCACTGTTTTCAGGCAAAGTTTGTGGCATCCAGATAGCCCAGGCAAACAGCGCCATGCATAAAAAACGCTCCAGCTGGTTGCCTTTTTGCGGTACGAGGATCGGCAGGCGAAAGCGCCAGCGGCAGGGCCACAGCAGAGGAACGCCGGCTGGGGTCAGCATATCGGCCAGAATATGACTAAGGTAGCCGAGCACCATCCCCTGTAACGCATCCGCCGGGATTATCCAGGTCTCGGGTACTTTCAAATAGAACGTCGCCAGCAAGGCAAACACCGCCAGCAGGCTATGCGTAAACCCGCGATGACCAAATGCCCGGGCTATGGGCTTTGAGACCCACTTCAGACGCTGCCCCAGCAACGATTTGGGATGATCGATATCGGGCAGCAGGCAGGTCAAGATAGCTGAAGGAACAATATGCCACCAGTCACCCTGCGCGAGAACGGGCGTCAGTTCGGCATTCTTGGCAAATACCGCACAGGCAATAGAAAAAAGAAGGTGGCCTTCCGCCGTCATGATAAAACCCAATGAACTGTCAATTCATACAGTATAGGGGTTTTATACAGTAGGCGAAAGAGGTGACGTTGTAACCCTTTGTCACAAATAGGCGATTAACGTGCCAGCCAGCCACCGTCGACGGCCAATGTATACCCATTAATGTAGTCAGAGGCGCGGCTGGCAAGGAATACCGCCGGGCCTTTCAGGTCGTCAGGCGTTCCCCAGCGTCCGGCCGGAATACGGTCGACAATCTCCTGATTACGGTCGGCATCATCCCGCAGTTGCTGCGTATTGTTGGTCGCCATATATCCCGGAGCAATGGCATTGACGTTAATACCCTGAGCGGCCCATTCATTGGCCAGAAGGCGGGTTATGCCCAGCACGCCGCTTTTTGAAGCGGTGTAGGAAGGTACGCGGATACCGCCCTGGAAGGAGAGCATTGACGCAATGTTGATGATTTTTCCGCCCTGACCCTGGGTCAGGAATTGTCTGGCGACGGCCTGTGACAAAAAGAAAACGGATTTGAGATTCAGGTTCATCACATCATCCCAGTCTTGCTCACTAAAGTTCAGGGCGTCCTCACGGCGAATGGTCCCCGCGTTATTGACCAGAATATCGATCCGACCAAAGGTGGAGACCGTTTGCGTCACGATATCGTTCAGCGAGTCCTGCTGGCTGAGGTCGGCCTGGATAGTCAGAAAGCGTCGCCCGAGTGCATGGATTTTCTCAGCGGTTTGCACAGGAATTTTACGATTGACGCCGACCACGTCGCAGCCGGCCTCCGCCAGCGCGACCGCCATACCTTGCCCAAGCCCGGTATCACATCCGGTGACGATTGCTACTTTACCTTCAAGACGAAAAGCATCCAAAATCATATTCACCCCGGCTATCAAATGGTTTTAACGCATGCTGTGAGTGAAAGAATAGGAGAGGCTGGCAGGAAATACAATGAAAAATGAAACAACGTTTCAAAAACATGACTGACCTGGCAAAACGGGCAATGCAACCATTGCCCATCAGGGAATTATCCGCGTAGATGCGTGACGGTGAGATCGGCCAGCGAGGTCAATTTAACGTCAGCAAGAACAAAGCGGGCATCGTCCTGGTTCTCATGTGCAGGTACGACGATCGCGCGCATGCGTGCTGCTTTTGATGCAATCATGCCGTTGACAGAATCTTCCAGCGCTACGCAAGATAAGGGCTCCACACCCAATTTTGCCGCGCAGTCGAGGTAGACCTGAGGATGCGGTTTGCTGTAGGGCAATTTCTCTGCCGAGGCCAGCGCGTCGAAGCTGTCGCGAAGATCAAACATCGTCAGCACTTTTTCCAGCATATGCAGCGGGGAGGCCGATGCCAGACCCACTCGTAAGCCCTGGGATTTGCACAGCGCGACGGCTTCACGTACGCCAGGCAGCAGTGGTTTTGTCTCTTCAACCAGGGCGATAGCCCGGGTGATAATGCGATCGGTGACCTCTTGGCGAGATGGGCCGCTCCACGGTTGCTGGGCGAACCATAGATCTACAACCATATCAATACGCAGCCCCAGCGTATCGGGCAGTTCATGGCGGCGAGTGATATCTACGCCTAAACTTGCGATCACGTCCAGTTCAGCCTGATCCCAAAGGGGTTCAGAGTCGACCAGTAATCCATCCATATCGAAAATTGCAGCAAGAATTTGACGCGGGGTTGACATCACAACCTCTCCTTTGAACATGAAACAGCAGGGATTAAGAGCCTGGGTGAACCGGCTCTCAGCGTTCATTATGGCTAATTCTCGATTATACCGCCTTTAAAGATCAGGCGAAAATGGTTATCAACGGGTAAACTTAGGCCAAAATGACACGTCTTAATCAAGGGGAACTCATGACGTATCAACAAGCTGGACGCATTGCTGTCTTGAAAAGGCTGGTGGGATGGGTGATTTTCATCCCGGCGCTGATTTCAACGCTGGTTTCAGTACTGAAGTTTATGTATGCGCACAGTGAAAAGCAGGAGGGGATTAACGCGGTGATGCTCGACTTTGCCCACGTGATGATTGACATGATGCGGGTAAACACTCCCTTTCTTAACCTGTTTTGGTATAACTCACCGACACCTGATTTTCAAAGTGGACTGAATCTGGTTTTCTGGCTGATTTTTATTCTTATTTTTATCGGGCTGGCGATGCAGGATTCGGGTGCTCGCATGAGCCGTCAGGCTCGTTTTTTACGTGAAGGCGTTGAAGATCAGCTGATTCTGGAGCAGGCGAAGGGCAGTGAAGGGGTATCGCGTGAGCAGATTGAGTCGCGTATTGTCGTGCCGCATCATACGATTTTCTTACAAATATTCCCGCTCTATATTTTGCCGGTTATCGTCATCGTGATTGGCTATTTCTTCTTTTCGCTACTAGGTTTTTTGTAAGCGCGTCACTATCAGGCCCACGCGAAAGCTGCGGGCCTGATTAGCAAAGAACTTCCGCTATATATCTGTTAAGCCGCCAGTATCCTGTCCATCGCTTTCTGCGCTACCACCAGATGTTGCCCGCCGAACAGAATCGCCCGATTCAGCAGCGTATAAAGCTGATAAACAGGCTGCCTGTCGAGAAAATCCAGCGGCAGGGGGGAAACCGACTGATAGCCGTCATAAATTTGCGGTGGCTGATCGCTATGTAATGGCAGCATTGCCAGGTCGCACTCTCTGTCGCCCCAATAGCATGCGGGGTCAAAGATGTAGGGACCATGAGGGCCAAGGGCGCAGTTCCCCGACCACAAATCGCCATGCAGTAGTGAAGGCTGTGGCTGGTGTGATGACAAA
>OJJJ01000484.1_pt1 | contig 19004 bp, 19 predicted proteins | sample 1596311 | NCBI WGS metagenome assembly OJJJ01 (sample SAMEA4350140, study PRJEB24818) | metagenome | biome: human; feature: gut; material: faeces | place: Denmark | collected 2013-09 | reverse complement strand
ATAAAAAAATCATTGACGGAGGAGTCGTATGAAAAAACTAAAATTCTTATTCAAAAGCATTTTTCTCATCGGGCTTCTTTATTTTGCAAGCCAGATGATCACATGGCATGACGGTCGTTTGGCCTTTCGGGATGCCCGCCTCAACGAGATCACTCAAACTATCTCTTCCCGATTTTCACTTTCACAAGATGCTTCAGACAGACAAGTGGAAGAAACGCCTGCTCAGACACATTTATACAATGAATCACGACAAGTGATTGAAGAAACCTTTGGAGAAGCAATCAATGAATCAGCGAATCGGTATGGATTAACGTGGACATCCTACCACGATGATTTTCGTAACTTCATGATGGTGATGTATGATGAGAATGATATCGCGCAAGGAATCTATACGAACCAAGATACCCTGCATATCGATGACACGCTAGGAATCGGGTCTTCAAAAGCCAGCGTTCGTAATCAGATGGGCACGCGTCAAGAAAGTTTTCAACGAGGATCACGACGGTATCGAATCCAGCCAGATGCGAACTATGATCTCTTCTTACATGATGATCAATTGATTACTTTTTTCTATGATGTTCATGCCGAAGACACAGTGACCGCGATCCAAATCATCAATCAAGAGCTAGAGGTCTTGCATGCAGATGATTTTAGGCAAAATCAGACAGCGGTATTAAGCGGTCTGCGTACGCAGCTGTTTGAACTTACGAATTCGACTCGAGTAAAATTTGGATTGGAGCCATTAGAATTTAGTGCTGCAACAAGTGAGACTGCCCGTAAGCATAGCCAAGATATGGCTGAAAATCGGTATTTTAATCATATTGCTTTGGATGGGTCAAGCCCCTTTGATCGGATGCAAGAAGACGGGATCAGCTTCACCGCCGCAGGAGAAAACTTAGCATTTGGACAAGCCAGCAGCATTTACGCTCACCAAGGCTTAATGAATTCAGAAGGACATCGGGCAACGATCTTAACTGAAGGGTATGACTACCTGGGGATCGGTATTGCGATCGATACTAGCGAACAGCCTTATTATACAACGTTGTATCATCGAGGATCAGCGTCGTGAATTCCTGAATTGCGTGAAACAGAAACTCTTAACTAGTGAAAAAGTCGACACGTGGAAAGTGTTGACTTTTTTTCTGTCCTTGATTACTTTTTGCGTATTTCATCTATGAGGTGGTGAAAATGAATCGATGGAAAATGCTTAAAGATTACTGGTGGATTGCACTTGTAGGTGCGGTGCTGGTTGTTTTGTTGATTATCTGGTTTGTGCCGTTTTCGCAGAACAAAGAAACAAACTGGCATTCAATGGCAGATGCAGCAGGGCAAACGTCTGAAATGGTGGAAGGTGGGACCCTTCAAGAAGATAGTCCTCACGATGAAGAATCTGAGATTGTCATAGATATCAAAGGGGAAGTGTACCAACCGGGCATTTATCGCTTAAAAGCAGGTTCGCGGATGTATGAATTGATCGAACAAGCAGGTGGTCTGACAGAAGAGGCGTTAGAAACAGCGATAAACTTAGCACAAGTGCTGCAAGATCAACAGATGGTGATCGTTCTCCATCAAGAGGATGAGGGGTTTATAAAGATGAATGCTTCAGGAGTAAACGACAGCCAGACTACAGCGACACTCATCAATTTAAATCATGCCGATGCGCAGCAACTGCAAGAACTGCCAGGCGTGGGTGCCAAAAAAGCAGAAGCAATCATCGCTTACCGCGAAGAATATGGCTTTTTTAAACAGATTGATGACCTAAAAAAGATCACAGGCATCGGAGAGAAGACCTTTGAGTCCTTGAAAGAGATGATTACAGTGACGGACTGAACCAAATAAAAGTAAGAAATACTAAGAAATGACGGTTGAAAATTCAAGAAATTCGATTAGAATAGAACTAATCAATCGCAAAGGAGCAAATGAATGAGCAATACGAGAATCCCTTGGGACCAGTATTTTATGGCGCAAGCTGTTTTACTTTCTTTACGCAGTACGTGTTCCCGACTTGAAGTCGGCGCTACATTAGTCAAAGATCGCCGAATCATCGCTGGAGGCTACAATGGGTCAGTCAGTGGCGATGTACACTGCATCGACGATGGCTGTTATGTTGTCGATGACCATTGTATTCGAACGATTCATGCAGAAATGAATGCCTTATTGCAATGTGCAAAATTAGGGGTGTCAACAGACAATGCGGAAATCTATGTGACGCATTTCCCTTGCCTTCCCTGTACGAAAGCAATTTTGCAAGCAGGGGTCAAAACGATCCATTATTTGAATGACTATCGTAACAATCAGTATGCAATGGAATTGATTCAACAAGTAGGTGCTTCCGTCCACCAAGTTGAACTTGATCCGGTGTATTTTGAAAAACTTTCATTTGGTGTGCTGAATGATGCACAACCAACAAAAGAGAACTGATTCATTTTTATTTCTTAGTATTGTTTTTGCTTGTTCGGTGACTGCTTACTATGTGCAGTCCATCTTACTGGGACTCATTGCACTTTATTATTTCGTGATGCTTGTCTTAAGACGACAAGCATTTTTGTGCATGATTTGTTTTGTCGGACTGTTGCTGTTAAGTGTCCGCGTCTGTCTTTCTCGGACTGGAAACATACAAGAAGGTGAGTATCAAGGGGTAGTCAATGTGTTGCCAGACACGATCAAAATCAATGGCGATCTGCTTACGTTTGAAGCAAAATCTTCCGCAGGTAAAGTGATTGGCCGTTACACGATTTCTTCAGAGACTGAAAAACAGCAATGGCAGGATCGATCCGTTTGGGGAAGAAAGCTGCTGGTGAAAGGATTTTTTTCTCTTCCTGAAAAACCACGAAACCGACACGGGTTTGACTATTCTGCCTATCTAGCCAGTCGATCAATTATTGGCACAGTCCATATCGAGCAAGTTGTAGGAATGGAAGCAGCAGACTCAGACTTTTCGCTTGCAAAAGTTCGAGCAGAGGTTATTTCTTCTGTGCAACGAATCTTTCCTGAACGCTCAGCAGCCTATATCAATGCGTTGCTCTTTGGTTTTAAAGACCATGACTTTCAAGAAGTACGTCAAATGTATCGTGCTAGTGGCTTATTGCATTTCTTTACGATCTCAGGAATGCATGTCGTCTTATTTTTCAAGTGGTTTCGCGGATGCTTCTGCCGATTGGGGTTTACGCAAAAAGAAATGCTGTTGCCAATGGGGGTCTTTTTCTTGGTCGTAATTGGGATTTGTGGCGGCGGCATTAGTGTCTGGCGTGCTGTCTTGGCATTGTGGGTTACTCAAGTGACCACTCTTTATCAACAACGGCTATCGGCAAGTGATCATTATGGGATCGTCTTAACGGCTCTTTTATTCGTTGATCCCAAAGTATTGCTTCAAACATCGGGGCAACTAAGTCTTTTGATGACCTTCCTGATAATGATGCAGCGACCGATCAAATTGGCGTGGTTTTGGCGCAGTCAGTTCCTCACGGTGTTGGCTGCGCCTGTCATTGTCTCGCTCTTTTATGAATTTCCATTATTTGGGGGCTTTTTGACGTTTGTCTTTTTACCGTTTTTTCAATTGGTTTTGCTGCCAGCCTGTTTCTTAATGTTCATTGCTGGGACGCTTTTCCCAACCATCAGTGGGCTGATTGCGCTTTTTGAAGAGCTTTTATTACTTATGGAAGTTGTCGTGGGCGCTGTAGGAGGCGTATCGATAACGGTGGGTGCCCTTCCTGCAGGATTGGCAGCTAGTTGTTGTTTGCTTGGCCTGCTCTGTTACCAAAAGAAACGGTGGCTGCTGGTGATCTGTTTTTCGCTTGTTGTACCAATGGTCTTTCAACAGAATCGCGTTTTACCCACCATTAGTTATGTCGACGTTGGTCAAGGCGATAGTATCGTTTTACAGGCAGAAAAAAATCGCGAAGTTTATGTGATCGATACTGGAGGTTCTCTATCTTTTCCGAAAGAAAACTGGCAAGAGCGCAAACGACAAGCTGCCGCGGAATCTACATTGATTCCTTTTTTGAAAGGGGAAGGAGTCAGGAAGATTACTGGTTTGTTTCTAACTCATGGGGACACGGACCATATGGGAGATGCGCTAGCATTGATGAAGGCGATCCCTGTTGAAACGTTATATCTTGTACCAGGAAGTGAACAAGATCACCGCATCGCCAAGCTTTTAAACGAACTGCCTAAGCAGACAAGCGTTGTTTGGACGACGGTTGGCCAAGTGGTGGGTGATTTCCTTCAGTTGCAAGTATTGGCACCAGAATCAGGTGCAGGACAAAACGAAGATTCGATGGTGATTAAAACCAAGGTAGGGGATAAAACATTTTTGTTTACTGGCGATCTCGAACAAGCAGGGGAAAAAAAGTTGATTCATGATTATCCGAATTTAAAAGTTGATGTATTGAAACTAGGGCATCATGGCAGTCGAACCTCGACGGCACCTGAGTTTGTTGCGGCAATCGATCCCCAATTCGGGATCGTTTCAAGTGGACGGAACAATCGGTACGGGCATCCTCATGAAGAGGTGCTTGAAACATTGGCAAATCAGACCGTTTTGCGAACCGATCAGCAGGGCATGATCCAATTTATTTGGTCTGAAAAACAACAATCATTTTTGATAAAAACGCTGCTAGACTATCCGATTGACTAATGGTAGGATAAGAATGAAAGCGGGGGAAACGATGGAATTACAAAAAGCGTTGCAAGCAATTCGGACCAAGGAGTTGCAATCGATTTATCTAGTCATCGGCAGTGAAATGTTTTTACAAGAGCAAGTTCGCACGGCCTTTTTGGAGCGTTTTTCCGTTGGGAAAGATGATCTGAATTTTGCTTCCTTTGACATGGAGAAAGATCCCCTTGATATGGTGATCCAAGAAGCCCAATCGTTGCCTTTTTTTGGCGATCAGCGATTACTGTTCGTTGAGCGGCCATTTTTCTTAACGGCTGAAAAAAAGAGCAATGCACCTGAGCATGGCCTAGATGATTTTTTGAATTATATCAAAGACCCATTGGAATCATCGGTAATGGTGATTTTTGCAGATGTCGATAAATTAGATGAACGGAAAAAAATTACTAAGCAGCTGAAGAAAGCCGCAGTTGTGATTGATGTCGCACCTATGAAAGAAGCCGACGTGCGTCATTATCTTCAACAGTCGTTGGCCAATGACGGCATCGAGATGAGCCGAGAGGCGTTTGATTTGTTTTTACGGTTAACGGATCTGCAACTTTCAAAAGCGATGCAGGAGTTACAGAAACTACGATTGTATGCAGGAAACGGCAATAAAATCACGAAAGAGATCGTCTTGCAGTTGATCCCTAAGACGTTGGAACACAATGTCTTTGAATTAACCAGCGATGTCTTAAAGGGGAACGTATCGGATGCGTTGCGCTTGTATGACGATCTATTATTGCAAGGGGAAGAGACGATCAAGATCAATGCTATCTTGATCAGCCAAGTCCGTCTGTTGTTACAGGCGGCGATTTTGATGAAAATTGGCTACCAGCAAGCCAATATCGCAGAAACATTGGGGATTCATCCGTACCGAGTGAAGTTAGCGATGCAGCAAGCTCGTGGGTTTGGAGAAAAGCAATTAGCGGCACTATATAGTGAATTGATCGAAAATGATTACTTAGTGAAAAGTGGTCAGATGGACAAAGAGTATTTGTTCCAGCTATTTGTTTTAAAACATGGCAAACAGTAAGTCAAAAAGAAAGGCGCAGCAATCGATGATTGCTGCGCCTTTCTTAATTTGCTTATTTTGCAATTTTTTTACTTAAACGAGATTTGTCGCGACTAGCTTTGTTCTTGTGGATCAATCCTTTAGTCTCAGCCATATCGATTGCTTTAACAGCATCTTTATATAACGCATCTACGTTATCAGCACCAGCTTCAACAGCTTGATCAAATTTTTTGATTGCTGTACGCATTGTGCTTACTTGAGATGAATTCTTAGCATTAGCCGCTTCGCTTGTGCGAACACGTTTGATTGCAGATTCAATGTTTGGCATGTATTTCACCTCCGAAAAAAAAGTTCAATTACGTTTAGAAAACGTATAAATCAACACTAGTCATTATACCTAATGCCAAGAGTGATTGCAATAAAAGTTGTAAAGAAATTTTACTTAACACAAAAATTTGTTTTTTGGCCGTGCTATTTTTTGCTTTATGGATTTTAAAAATGCTTCTTTACACATTTTTTACTGAATAGTTATAAAAAGTTTACACAGAAACAGCTTTCTATGCTATGATTACTTCGGAATTTTTAAATGGGGGAATCTATGTGAATATCGCTTTGTTTCTAACGATTGTGTTGTCATTAGGGGTGATTTTCGTCAACGGCTGGACGGATGCGCCGAATGCTATTGCAACCGCTGTCTCCACGAGAGTCTTACGTCCGAATATCGCCATTGGCATGGCAGTTGTCATGAATTTCTTAGGTGTGCTAGTGATGACGTATTTTAATGCGCAAGTTGCAGAAACCATCAGCAACATTGTGACTTTTGATTCAGGCGGGAGTTTTCGGGTCTCACAGATCGCATTAGCCGCTGCCTTGTTTTCAATTGTTGTTTGGACGGTCGCAGCTTGGTATTTTGGGATCCCAACCAGTGAATCCCACGCGTTGATCGCAGGACTGACTGGTGCAGCCATGGCCCTTGGTGGGTTACATGCAGTCAATGGCGAGGAGTGGCTGAAAGTTTTGATCGGTCTTGTCGTTTCTACGTTGATGGGCTTCATTGGCGGCTTTCTGATCACGAAACTGATCGTATGGCTCTTTCGCGATACCCAACGGCGAAAAGCCAACAAAATTTTTACAGTTGGTCAAGCCATTGCGGCTGGTGCCAATGCGTTCTTACATGGTGCACAAGATGGCCAAAAATTTATGGGTGTCTTCATGTTAGGGCTTTTCTACAACAATCTTGCTGAAAAGACCGGCAATGGCTTTTCGATCCCACTCTGGGTGATGGTTCTTTGTTCCTTGACCATGGGAATCGGTACTTCTGTCGGTGGGATGAAAATCATCAAATCAGTAGGGATGGATATGGTAAAACTGGAAAAATACCAGGGCTTTTCTGCAGATGTTACCGCTGCGATCTGTTTGTTCTTGTCTTCCGTATTTGGTATCCCAGTTTCAACGACCCATACAAAAACGACTGCCATCATGGGGGTAGGGGCTTCTCGACGTTTTTCTAGCGTTGATTGGCGCATCGTTAAAGAAATGATCTATGCTTGGATTTTAACGTTCCCTGGTTGCGGGTTGATTGCGTTTCTAATGGTGAAAATTTTATTGCTAATTTTGTGAGGAGAGAAAGTAATGGCACGAAAAAAAGGATTTGATTATTTTGCGGCAATGGAGCAGTTGGCAACAAATGGGCATCTAGCTGCGAAACGTTTTTCGCTGTTGATCAATGATTACTCTGAAACAGCGTTAAGTGAAGCGGCAGCTGAGATTCATGGATTAGAAAAGGAAGGCGATCAGGTGATCGCTGAGCTAACGAATGAGTTGTACGACTCATTTATCACACCGATCGATCGCGAAGACATCTTGGTCATCTCTGAGCGCTTAGATGATATTTTGGATGGCATTATGGGACTGACTTATTTATTTGAGAATTTGGTCATTACGAAGATCCGCCCTGAGACGAACTTATTTGCTGAAATGATCGTTCAAGCGACACAGGGGGTCGAAACAGCATTAAAAGAGTTTCCGAAGTTCAAAAATTCAAAAACATTGCGTCAAATGATCAACGATGTAAATACGATTGAATCAGAAGCAGATCTTTTGTATTCAAAAATGAAAAAAGCGTTGTTTACGGATGAAAAAGAAGTGCTGGAAATCATTAAATGGAAAGATATTTATGATCGCTTTGAATCGATTATCAACGACACCGAAAGTGCGGTTGATATTATCGATGGTATGGTGATCAAAAACACGTGAGGAACTAGAGAGCATTCAAACGAAAAAAAAGAGCAACTATTGCGGCAGTTACCTGCCCAAGAGTTGCTCTTTTTGCTTATAATTGGATCAGCCAATAGCCGATCAAAATGATTCCTAAAACGATGCGATACCATCCAAATACGGTAAAATCATTCCGTTTGATGTAGTTCATCAAGAAACGGATCGCGATGATCGAAACGATGAATGACACGATGGTTCCTGTCAATAAGATGACGGTTCCTTGGAAATCAAAGGCATTGCCATCTTTCAAAAACTTGAAGATTTTCAAGGCACTGGCACCAAACATGGTGGGAATACCTAAGAAAAATGAAAATTCAGCAGCAACATAACGAGAAGCGCCGATCATGATAGCACCTAAGATAGTAGCACCAGAACGAGAAGTTCCTGGGATCAATGCCAATACTTGGAACATTCCTACGATCAATGCCGCTTTGTAGGTGAACTTGTTCAAATCGGTACATTTTGGTGCTTTATTTTTGTTGCGTTTTTCTACCACGATAAAGCCGATCCCATAAACGATCAAGACGATCGAAACGGAGAAAAAGTTGTAGAAGTGCGCATCTAACCAATCATCTAACGGTAATCCGATAATAACCGATGGCAAGACCGCCACGACGACTTTAAACCATAACGTCCATGTATCTTTTTTCTCTAACTCATTTTTCTGCGGTGAAAAAGGGTTTAGTTTATGGAAATATAAGTAGACGACTGCTAAAATCGCACCCAGTTGTATGACAACATTGAACATCGTCATAAACTCGGGAGTTACATTCAATCCGATAAATTCGTCGGCTAGAATCAAGTGACCCGTGCTGCTGATTGGCAGCCATTCCGTGATCCCTTCAATGATCCCAAATAAAATCGCTTTTATGAAATTTGTAAAAAACATTGGTTCAGTCCTTTCTATGACAAAATACAACTCTTAGTATACCGTTTCCTGATTCGAATACCAATCTTTTTCCTAAAAAAAGGGGGCAGTTTTTAAAACAAAAACTGCTCCTTTCTTAAAGAAATTGATCAACTGCCAAAGGTTTCTCTTAGGATAAAAGTTCTTGAGAGAGTGCTAAGCCTTTTTTGATGTAATCGGTATTGCCCACTTCAGCAATCGTAAAGCTGCCATCTTCGTAGATCAGTCGAGTGACCGAGCCATTTTCAATATCCATGCGAACATTGTTCTCATCATTGATCAGATGCAAAAGAAAAGCGATCGTTAAGCCGTGAGACACAACTAGCGCATTGCCGCCGCCTTTTTTCTCAACGCGGTAGGCGATATCTTCAAACCCTGTTTTGACACGTTCGGTCAACACATCAAAGGTTTCCGCCCAATTGGCTGTATCTGCGTGGTAGATCGCATTGGCGATCGCCTCAAACGAGACATGATTGGCAATCATATCATCGTAATCAGGAAAGTCAAGAATCCGTGGCAGAACGCCCCACATTTCTGCATCATAGGCACCTTCAAGTGAGCCAAAGCACCATTCACGAATCCGTTTGTCGATATGATAAGGGATCTCTGGTCCTCTGACATGTTCACCCAGTATCAGACGCATCGTTTCGATCGCGCGGCCGCTGTCACTGGATACTGCTTCCACAAAATCCACATCTCGTAACCCGAGTCCTAAATAATGGATGCCTTGTTCACCAGTACGAGTCAATGGGGTGTCGCACCAGCCTTGCACACGCTGCAATGTGTTGAACATGGTTTTCCCGTGACGCACGACATACAATTCCGTTTTTGCCATAAGTAGTAATTCCTCCTTTGGTTCGTAATTCGTTTATGCGTTAAAAAACGGATTGGTCCGTTTCTCAATCTCGATTGTTGTTGGTTCCCCGTGGCCAGGATAAACGGCCATCTGATTCGGTAAAACAAAAAGTTGCGTTTGGATGCTGGTCAGCAATTGCTCAAGGTTGCCAGTTGGTAGATCGGTCCGACCGATGCTGCCTTTAAATAAGGCGTCTCCAGAAACGACAAACTTGTCAAAAATAAAACTGACGCTGCCGATGGAATGACCTGGGGTTGCAACAACCTTAAAGGACATGCCAGCTATCTCGTACTCTTTCAATTCTAGCTCGAATTCTGCTGGACGTGCGGTGATGGTTCCTAATTCAGGATGACGACCAGAAAGGTTTTTCATAGGATCACTTAGCCATTCTTGCTCAAGTGGACTAACGTAAACGGGGATCTGATAATAATCCCGCAAATGGTCAACTGCGCCGATATGGTCATAATGAGTGTGGGTCAATAAAATCGCTGCTGGTTTTGCGCCTGTTTTTTCGATCTCAGCGATCAATCTCGCTGCTTCTGCTCCAGGATCAATAATCAACAAAAAATCTTCTTTCCAAATAAGGTAACAATTTTCTTGAACGGGTCCTGTCACTAAACCAATGATTTTCATGCTAAAACCTCCTAGGATCACAAATACTTGTGTCTGACTATAAGTATAGCTTAAAGTATAAGAGGAAACAAAGAAAGGTTTTTAGGAGTGAAAAATTAATGATAGAAACGATTAACACAGAAGACAATCGTCAGGCGATCTGTCAATGGCTCAATTATTCAACGAAAAAAACAGAGGCAGTGAGTGCCTTTTCCGATCAAGAGCAGCTTTCATTTGCATTTTTTGACAATCACGATCAACTTGGTGGGTTGATTGGGAAACGGACAGGTAATACGATTCATATTCAATTGTTTGCAGTTGATCCAAACCATCAGAATCAAGGGGTGGGGAAACAATTGATGGCAGCACTTTTCGATCACGGTAAAAAAGCGGGGTGTCGTTCCGTGACAGTTACCACCCAAGACTACCAAGCGCCACAGTTCTATCAAGCAGTCGGCTTCGAACAATTTGCTGTGCTTTCTGACACGCCTGTACTTGGCACGGATAGGCTTTATTTCGTGAAGATGCTGTGACCACCCTATGGCAGGCAGGTGATAAGGCTAACCAATAGTTTGATGAGAGAAAAGCTCAGAATTATTGTGGGAATTCGAAAATTTTTCTAAGAAACCGCATTAGCAAAAAACTGCTGTTATACTAATTAAAATAAGAAAGCGCGTGTTTCGTTTGAAACTGGTCTAATTTTTTCCTGCAGCAGAAACCTTCGTCGTGACTAAGTTCGGGGAAAGTAAGTGTTCAGGACCTTGTGTTCGTTTTGATTGGTATACATCAACTTTTTGTAAGAAGGTGTTTTTTATGAAAAAATCGCTCCAATTCTTTTTCACTGTATGCTGTGCTGTGCTTCTTTTAGCGAGCTGTGGTGAGGAAGAGCTATCCATCGATGATTCGAAAGAAGTTTCTGAAACCGTTACTTCCGCCTCAAAAGCGGTTGAAAATGGCGACCTTGATTTGATGTTGATCCAAGATGAGAGTGTCATCTTTCCGCAAAGCCAAGGGGTTTATGATTTCCATGAGAATGAGTTGACGATCGTTAAGCAGTATTTGCCGATGGCAGACTTAGAAGATAGTTCAGCCAGCGCTAGTGATGTTGCCTTGTATGAAGGACAAATCGAAAGTGATTTTCAGCGTCATTTTTCCCATTCAGAGGTACAGTTGTCCAACGATCCTTATCAAATTTATGAGATCACCTATCAAGATGCCTCATACATCGTCGAAGGAAAACGTTTGACGATCATGGCAGATGGGCGAACCTTTGAGTTCACCTTAGATCCTAATAATCAGAAGGCCTATGATCAAAATGGTGTTAGCTATGACATTCAGGTCGATCAATAAATTTTCTTAAAAAAATATTCCTGCTTTACTTGCTTAGGTGAGTAGAGTAGGTTTTTTTGGTAACCTTTCGTCAAACCCATTTTCTGGAAGTGGAAATGGCGTTGATTACCTGATGAGAAGGCATTTTGCCGCAAGTGGTTTTTTTAGAGATCAAACCTGTTTGGATAGGATACTCTCCGCAGAGGATGAAAAGCTGTTTCTGTTCGCTTTTCCAAAAGTGATCTATCCGCTATAATGGCAAACGAGAAGGTGAACACGTGTATAAAGGAAAAGTTGCGGTTAGAAAAATCGTAGAATTTATTTTGCGCAGAGGCGATATTGATAGCCGCAAAGTCAGTAATCATACCGCACAAGAAGGCGCCCGTATCCATCGCCAACTACAAAAAGAGGCTGGGGATGCGTATCAAAAAGAAGTCTTTTTCAAACGAGAAAGCCAAATTGAGAAAGATTCGATCACTGTCGAAGGACGTGCCGATGGTCTCTTTTTTGATGCTTCCGTTGATTCTTGGGTGATTGATGAGATCAAAACTTCAGAACCAGCTTTCGAAGATATTCCTGATGATCAAATCGACTTGTTTTTTGCCCAGGGAATGGTTTATGCTTATTTGTTTTTACTACAAGAAAATGAACAAGCAGCGCTTAGTGAGAGTGAAGATCAGGAGAAAAAAGAAGCCGTTTCTGCTGATCAAGAAGAAGCGAAGAAGCCAATCGATCGGATTGCCGTACAATTGACTTATTATCAAACGACTGAAAAGCAGATTACTCGTACGAGAAGAACGTTTCAGTTTTCAGAACTGGCAGTTTTTTATAAAGACTTACTTCAGGAGTATCATAAGTGGCTAGTCTTTCAAGAGAATTGGCGTCGTGTCCGAAATACATCTTTGCAGCTGCTATCTTTTCCTTTTGAAACCTTTCGCAAAGGGCAGCGAGAGTTAGCAGCAGCGGCGTATAAAACACTAAAAAATGGCAAGCGACTTTTTGCGGAAGCGCCCACTGGAACTGGAAAAACCATGTCAACATTGTTTCCCGCATTAAAAGTTCTCGGGGAAGAAGGGGCTGATCGGGTCTTCTATCTGACGGCGAAGACGATCACCAGACAAGTGGCTGAAGATGCATTGAGCAAGTTAGCAGACAACGGTAGTGAAACTAAGAGTGTCACGATCACTGCCAAAGACAAAATTTGCTTTTTGGATGAACGAAATTGTACGCCTGAGCATTGTCCTTATGCACAAGGCTATTACAATCGAATCAACGAAGCTTTGTGGGATCTGTTGCATCACGAAAACCAAATAACCCGAGAAGTGATCGAGACTTATGGAATGAAACATACGGTTTGTCCCTTCGAGCTTTCACTAGATGTCAGTGTCTTTTGCGATGTCATTATAGGTGATTATAATTATTTGTTTGATCCAACCGTTTATTTACGTAGATTTTTTGAAGAGCCAGAAGAAGAGTATCTCTTTTTAGTAGATGAAGCCCATAACTTAGTTAACCGTTCAAAAGAAATGTATTCCGCAACAATCTCGCGACAGCCATTTAAGGAATTAAAGAAGAAGCTGCCGAAAGATCAACAGAAATTAAAACGAGCACTAAACAAAGTTGATAAAGAATTTGTGACTATAGCCCAATTAGCAAAAGAGGAAGGATGGGAGTACCATCATCAAGCGGCTCCTCATGATACAATGGTCAACCAGCTTTACAAATTAGCTGAATTGATGAAGGAATGGTTTCCGGCAAATCCTGAGCATGAATTGCAAGAAGAAGTGTTGCAAGTGTATTTTGAAGCTAACCATTATTTGAAGATCAGTGAATTTTATGATGATCACTACGAAACGACGGTGGAGATCGACCGCTATGATATCAAACTACGGCAATTTTGCATCGAACCAGCGCCGTTTTTGGAATCCGTGTTAGATAAGGGCAAGGCCAGCCTGTTGTTTTCTGCGAGCTTTACCCCTTTGTCGTATTATCAAGAAGTATTAGGTGGCGGCGATGAAGCTTTGCGCTATCGCTTGCCAAGTCCTTTTGATCCGAAAAATCAGGGGATTTTTATTGCGGACTATATCCAAACGACATATCGCCAACGTGAAGCCAGCATTCCTGCGATCGTTGATGCGATCCAGCAAATGACGGCAGCGAAAGCGGGAAACTATATGGTCTTTTTCCCATCTTATCGTTATTTGGATGAGGTGGCGGCAGCATTTTCTCAACAGGCGCCAGAGGTGGAGGTCTTGATTCAGGGGACTGCTATGAACGAAGCAGAGCGCGAGGCGTTTCTTGCGCAGTTTCAATCTTTTGACCCGCAACAATCATCCTTGCTGGATAAAAGTCAAGACGAACCAAAGAGTCAACCAAAAACTTTGGTGGCATTTTGTGTCCTTGGAGGAATTTTTTCTGAAGGGATCGACCTAAAAGGCGATCGCTTGATCGGTGCAGCAGTGGTAGGAGTCGGACTGCCGCAAATCAATCACGAGCAAGAATTGATTCGGGAATATTACGATGAGAAAAAGGCAGCTGGCTTTGCGTATGCCTATCAGCTGCCAGGGATGAATAAAGTCCTGCAAGCAGCCGGTCGAGTGATTCGGGATGTCAGCGATCGTGGCGTGGTGTTATTGCTGGATCAGCGCTTTCGGACACCGCGTTACCAAGAACTTTTCCCACTACATTGGCAGCATGCCTTGCAGATTCGTCGGCCGCAAGAGTTATCAAAAGCATTGACTCATTTTTGGCAAGAAAAAAACTAGAAGCAGAGCTTTCAGGAGCGGTTGCGCAAAATCAGTAGATAAAGCTGATTTTGCCTAACCATCACGTTAGACTCTGTTCTAGTTTTTTTGATTAGCGATAATTTGTAAACTGTAAATCGATCGTCAGGGGCAGTTTACGTAACAATTGGATCACCTCTTGCAGATCGTCACGGCTTTTGCCTGTTACCCGAATTTGATTGTCTTGAATTTGGGTTTTAACTTTTAGCTTGGCGTTTTTGATCGCTGTCGTTATTTTTTTGGCGTTTTCTTTATCGATGCCATTGATCAATTCTGCCGTTTGACGAGCTTTTGCCCCCAAGGCATGCTCCGTTTCGCCAAATTGAATATTTTTCGTTGGTACATTTCGTTTGATCAGCTTCGCAAAGAGCACATCTTTGATTTGCTCCAACTTAAATTCGTCATCTCCAACGATCGTCAGTTTGCCCTCAGTCATCTTGATTTCTACCGTGGAGCCTTTAAAATCAAATCGGTTTTTCAATTCTTTTTCCGCCTGTTGAATGGCGTTTTTCACTTCTTCTGTGTTAATCTCAGATACGACATCAAAACTTGCTTCTTTTGCCAAAATCAATCACTCCTCTCATCTCTTACCTATGATTTTAACATGGAGGCGAACGATGCGGGAATGAAAAGTAAATTTTTGCAAATAATTGTTTCATTTTTTCACACAAACTGCTATTCTTTGGAAGGAGATTTTTAGTGAAGGAGCTAGATCATTGTGAGTAAGTTATTAACGAAGCACGAACAATCAGAACGATTGAAAAAAATAGGGGTTATTTTGCTGTCAGGTATTACTGCAGCCATTGCTTTAAATTTCTTTTTGATTCCCGCAAACGTTCTTTCTGCTGGGATGAACGGGGTCGCCCAATTGATCGTGGCACTTGCCTTGGAACATTTTGGCGTTCACCTTAGTACAGGGCTGTTTATTTTCCTCTTAAACTTGCCTATCTTTGTTCTCGGGTTCATCAAACTCGGGAAATCATCGACACTATTGAGCTTTATCAATGTCGTTGTCGTTTCCGTCTTAACGATGATCCTTCCGCAAGGAGCGATCACTGACAATATTTTGGTTAACGCTTTGCTAGGTGGCGTACTGTTGGGCGTCGGCGTTGCGTTTTCACTGAAAATGGGTTTTACCACCGGCGGAATGGATATTCTTTCGTTGATATTATCAAAAACGACTGGAAAAACAGTTGGTAAATATATGTTTATTTTAAACGGCATCATTGTCATGGTCTCAGGTTTCGTCTTTTCTTGGGAAAGTGCCTTGTACACGATCATTTCGATTTTCGCAATGAGCTACGTTGTGGACATGCTGCACACAAGTCATCAAAAGGTAACGGCAATGATTATTACGACCAATGCGGAAGCTGTTGGGAAAAATATCTCTAAGCATGTGTTTCGCGGCATGACTTTGTTCCCCTCAGTCGGAGGGTATTCAGGCGTACCTGGCAATATGATCATGATGGTCGTGACGCGCTACGAGATCTACGATTTAGAACAAGCCGTTTTAGAAGCTGACGGCAATGCGTTTATTAATTTTGTGCCGACCCAATCAATTACAGGCCGTTTTGCGACAGATGATGAACAACGGACCTTTAAAACGACAGGGGTCTTCCCAGAACTGAAAATACACAAGAAAAGCCGTCCATAATCAAGGATCGTCCATTTACAAATCTTGCAAAAGAAGGTATTATTTGAAACAAGAATTAAAGGAGGTCTTCAACCGTGGCATATACTGAAGTAGAAGCAGAAGCAATCAAAGAGCGTGTCTTGGCTGCCTTGGAAACCGTGATTGACCCTGAGTTGGGGATTGATATAGTGAATCTAGGCTTAGTTTATGAAGTCGAATTTGATGCAGAAACAGGCAATACCGTAATCAAAATGACCTTAACAACAATGGGCTGTCCCTTAGCCGACGTATTGACTGAATCGATACACGAAGCACTAAGCGATATTCCAGAAGTCAAAAATCCAGAGGTAAAATTAGTCTGGTATCCCGCTTGGACGACCGATAAAATGAGTCGTTACGCACGGATTGCTTTGGGGATTCGTTAAGGATTTTCAATCATAGAAAGTTGTTTCATATTTGTTAACTAGATGGAACAAGCTGTTTTCTTAGGTGTCGGACAGTTGGCAAAATGAGGATATAAACACAGAACTCTTTTATTAACTTTGAAAAAGTTGGTAGAAGAGTTTTTTTATAGAATACTTTCTTAAATAAACAGTTACTTGGTGAAAAAGTTATGCTTTTTTACTAAAAGCATTAAAGAAAATCATATATTTTTAAACCTGAAAGCTCAACGTATTTTCCATTCATATGACAACTCAAAGTGAGTTAGTATTTAACTTTGCCGAAATAGTAATACTTTCTATAAACCTTCGATCACTTTGACAAAAAGAGAGCATAGATTAAATTCTTATTCATCCACATTGATAACCTTAAGGTGCATCCCAGAAAACATGTCTAAAGAAAAGTTACTGAATTTAGTCAGAGACTTTGGGATACGATGAATTTTCCTTAAGAAGTCAATGTAGAATGAAGAAGGATGATTCTAGGAATGCTTTTTCAAAGGTCATGTGATTTCATCCTATCAACTGACTCTTGGTTAACAAATATACAAATGTGTTCTATGCAACCATACATATAGGAAAACGATAGCCAAACTACAGTTTCGGTCAATCATTTAGCGAGTTACATATTTTTATTAGAGATTCGAGATTAATTAATTGTATTAATGTATAATTATAGTTAAGTTGTAAAAATGATTTGGTTGATTCCCTTGATCATAAAAACAAAAAGGAGTGTGTTTTGTGGATTTTCTATTTACTTTATTTGCTTTTATTTTCGTCGCAGTTATCTTATATCATATTGTCGAATTCTTAAAGGATCAATCTACGCCAGAAGTGGCAGTACTTGCCACGCTAGTAGATAAACGAATGACTAGTAGCACGAATATTGCTGCAAACGGCTTTACGAATCAATCCATTACCTATTATCTTTTATTTGAAATCGCAAGTGGCGAAAGATTAGAATTTAAAGTAGGGTATGGAAAATACAAATTATACGTCATCGGAGATACTGGAGTGTTGAGGTATCAAAGAAAAAGGTTTAATTCACTTGATAGGTAAAAAATTTGTATGTATATAGTATGTGTTTATTCGTTTTCAATTTCAAAAAAAGTTGAACAGTCAATTAAAAAACTCCTATTCAAGTGTCTTATCATTTGAAATGATTTGAATTGTACGCTTTCGATGGAAAATGCAAGTATCATCGATTAACACTTGAGAATTTCTACTTATGAGGTCGCATAAATAAAACCAAAACCGAAGGAAATTTCCTGCGAGGAATGGCTTAATTTAGTTCACCCATTCGATTTATTGGCGGAAGTGATGAGCTACGGATAGTTTTTAAATACTCATAAATAGAACAGATTGCTTCACCAAAATCTCGTGACTCATTGTTACGAGGTTTTTTGTTTTTTACGTGACTTCAGAAATAATTGCAAAAAGGAAAAATCGTTCTTGGTTTTTCACAAACATTTTCTCTTTCAAGTGACAAAGTCGTTGCCGTTTTGGGTTAGGAACGATTGGGTTGCTGACGATCCAATGGTTAAAAATTGCGGGTGTGAAAACGATTATTGGCATTGATATTCAATCAGAGAAACTGAAACAAGCATTAGATTTAGGTGTCACCGATACGATCGATCCTAGTGTTCAAGACCTTGAAAAAGAGATTTCTCGGATAACGGATGGTTTAGGCGTAGATATTGCAATGGAGTGTGCAGGTACTAAAATAACCGAAGAACAATGTCTCTTAGTGACAAAAAAAGACGGGAAAATTGGATTTCAAGGGATCACTTATTCTGATGTTTTGATTAAGCAACGGGCATTTGAAAAATCTTTCGCAGTGAATTAACCATTAAGGGTTTTTGGAATAGCTATTCTGCGCCTTTCCCAGGCAAAGAATGGTTTGATTCAATCACCTTTTTAGAAAGCGGACGCTTGAGTGCCAGTCATAGGATTTCCCATCGCTTTCCGTTAGAATATCTTCAAAGAGCATTTGATTTAGCGGTAATAGAAGTGAAAGCTTTAATAAAATCATGATCATGCTCTAAAAACTAAACATTTGATTACAGCACAAACAGATTGTTTTCAAAAACCATTTTTATTCAGCAAGCTTTAACAAGCTGCTATGGATATGGTTTTTTGATTTGCTACAGTGATTAAATAGGTTGCTCCTTCTAAAACCTGTCCCAATCAAAGACACCGTTGCATTTTCAGAAATGAAACGGTAAACTAGTTGAAAAGATTGGAGGAATGAATCAATGTTAGCTACGAATTTTGGGAAATTTACATACGAAAATCCGTTTATGAACGCCTCAGGAGTCCATTGTATGACGATCGAGGAATTAGATGAATTAGCGGTATCAGCAGCTGGATCATTTGTCACAAAGAGTGCAACGCTAGAAGCACGTGCCGGAAATCCAGAACCACGTTATACCGATTTACCGTTAGGAAGCATCAATTCGATGGGATTACCAAATCTAGGGGTGGACTACTACTTAGATTAT
>OJJJ01000482.1_pt1 | contig 19134 bp, 18 predicted proteins | sample 1596311 | NCBI WGS metagenome assembly OJJJ01 (sample SAMEA4350140, study PRJEB24818) | metagenome | biome: human; feature: gut; material: faeces | place: Denmark | collected 2013-09 | reverse complement strand
GCAAAGGATGTTCCGATTCTGATTATCCATGCCTCTGGGCACATGGGAGTTCTCAATTCAAAGGGACTTGCATTAGCAGGGATTACGAAAGAGACAAAAGATCCGATTGGAGGGAAAATTGGAAGAGTTTCTGGCGGAAGTGAGCCAAATGGATATTTAGAAGAAAGTGCTTTTATGAAAGTAGCAAGCCATATGGAGGAAGAAGGTGGGGATATTGTTTCTTTCTTTCAAAAGGCACAAAATATTTATTTTCAATATGGCATTACAACGGCGCAAGATGGATTGACAAAGGAGGGAGGGCTTAAATTATTAAAACAGTTAAATGAAAATGATATTTTGAAGATAGATGTTGTTTCCTATATTGATATAAAAGATAGTTCTCATTTAATAAAAGAAAATGAGGAATATGAGAAACGATATAAAAAGCATTTAAAAATTGGAGGCTATAAATTATTTTTAGATGGGAGTCCACAAGGAAGAACGGCATGGCTTTCAAAACCTTATGTAAAGCAAGAGGGACAAGACAGTGATTATCGTGGATATCCAATTTATGCAACAGAGCAGGTAGAGGAATTTGTTCGTAAAGCAAAAGACGAAGAGCTGCAATTACTCACTCACTGTAATGGAGATGGGGCCATTGATCAGTTATTAGAAGCACAAAAAGAACCATCGAAAATGCGAAATGTCATCATTCATGCCCAGACAATGCGATTGGATCAATTAGAAAAAGTAAAATATTATAAAATGATTCCAAGTTATTTTGTAGCTCATGTGTATTACTGGGGAGATACTCATATAAAAAATTTAGGAATGGAACGGGCGAAAAAAATTAGTCCTGCTGGTTCTACAAAGAAAATGGATCTTGTATTCACATTTCACCAAGATACGCCTGTTATTTTACCAAATATGTTGGAAACGATTTGGTGTGCTGTCAATCGAAAAACGAGAGATGGGGTACTTCTTGATCAAGAAGAGTGCCTGTCTGTCTACGATGCACTAAAAGCTGTGACAATTAATGGGGCGTATCAATATTTTGAAGAAGAGGAAAAGGGAACAATTTCCATTGGAAAACGAGCGGATTTTGTGATTTTAAGTGATAATCCGCTCGATATAGAAAAAGAAAGTATTAAGGATATGAAAGTAATGGCGACTTATAAAGATGGAGAACTTGTTTATCAAAAAGAAGAAGAGTGATAAAGTTGTTTCCCCCTTTTTGTTAAAGTGGAAGTTGTTCCACAAGAAAGACGGCAAGAACCGCACCACAAGCAACAGGGAGAAGACCAAGCTTTTTGCAAGCGAAAAAGATCGATACGATAAGTCCAAAAAGAGCCGAGTAGAAATTTCCAGTGCTTGTAAAGATTTCGGGAAAAATCATGGCAGCTAACATTCCATAGGGCATATACGATAAGAAGGATTTAATAAATGGATTTTTAATCTTTTTTTGAAATAAAAGAAATGGAAGAACTCGTGGCAAGTAAGTAACTCCCGCCAAAATAATCATACAAAAAATAATATAGCTTGTTTTCATAAGTAAAGTTCCTCCTTGGTTTGTTTGTGTATTTCCTCTTTTTCTGTTGCCGTGTCCGATTCTTTTATAGGAGCAAAATAGGCTCCAATAGCAGAGGTTGTGACACCACAAATAATTAAAATCCATCCATTTCCAAGATCTTTCATAACAGGTATTACTCTTGCAAGACAGCTCATAGCAGTTGATAAAAGTACAATCAACAAAATGGCTTTCTTTTCCATGGCAGCAGGAATAATAATTGCTAAGAACATTCCATAAATTGCGATACCAAAGGAAGAGACAACAGAAGCTGGAAGAAAGTCAGTAACAATTGTGCCAAAAGCAGTGCCTAAGCTCCAGCCTATGTAGGAAACAAAAAGAATTCCCATGATATAAGGAAAGGTCAATGGTTTTTGTTGTTGCATTGCCACCGCATAATTTTCATCGGTTACTCCAAATGCGATCAGTAATTTTTTTTTCATAGAGAAATTCGATGGGAGTTTTTGGAGTAAGGAAAGTGACATTAAGAAATAGCGAATGTTAATGAGTAAGATAGTGAATGCCAGCTCGAGAAAATTAGCTCCTTGTGCGATTAAATCGATCCCCATAAATTGTCCCGTACCAGTAAGACTTGACATAGAGATTAGAATGGGACACCAAGCAGGAAAACCATATTTTGTTCCTAGCATACCAAAAGTCATTGCTACAGGGAAGTATCCAAGGGCGATTGGAAGCCCATCTTTCATTCCGCTTTGAAAGGACAGTGGTTGATTCATTAGATTTAACATCTCCTTTGTAAAATTTTATTTTTTATCCGTCAATATACGGAGAAAAAGACAACAAAAGAATAGAAAAATATTTCAATTTGAATAATTCGATATTTAAAATTTCATTTTAGATCATAACATAGATAAAGTGAGACGGCAAGAGAGAAAAATCCTCTTGCCGTAGAAGAGACCCTTTAGTATACTTGTAAATAGGGAAAAAGGAATTATAAAAGAACCAAAAAGGAAGAAAAGGAGATAACAATGCTATTAATTCAAAATGCAAGAGTGATGGATCCAAAGACAAACACAGATAAGGTAGCTGATGTTTTAGTAGAAGATGGAAAAATAAAGGAGATAGGGATTGTTCCTGTAACAGATGAAATGGAGATTATCGATGCAAATGGTTTGATTTTAGCACCAGGATTTATCGATGTTCATGTCCATTTTCGTGATCCAGGACAGACGCGCAAAGAAGATTTAGTGACAGGAAGTAAGGCGGCAGCAGCAGGTGGATTTACAACGGTTATTTGTATGGCAAATACAATTCCAAAAGTCGATAATGTGGATACGTTAACTGATATTTTAGAACGGGCAAAAAAACTTCCAATTCATGTATTACAAGCCAGTGCAGTAACAAAGAGTTTTAATGGAAGAGATCTTGTAGATATGGAAGCTATGAAGAAAGCAGGAGCTGTTGGCTTTTCGGATGATGGGCTTCCAATTATGAATGCTGGTGTATTAAAAAAAGCGATGGAAGAAGCCAAGCGTTTAAATGTACCAATTAGTCTTCATGAAGAGGATTCAAGTTTAGTTATAAAAGCGGGAATTAACAAAGGAAAAGTATCCGAAGAGTTACAATTTGGAGGAGCGCCAGCTGTTGCAGAAGATACGATGGTAGCAAGAGATTGTATGATTGCACTTGCAACAGGAGCCAGTGTTGATATTCAACATATTAGTTCTAAAAATGCAGTAGAAATGGTTCGTCAAGCAAAAGCGATGGGAGCGAATGTTGTGGCAGAAGCAACTCCTCATCATTTTACATTGACAGAGGATGCAGTTAAAAAGTATGGAGCTATGTGTAAGATGAATCCACCCGTTCGTACGGAAGACGATCGCCAAGCCATTATCCGTGGACTACAGGATGGAACTATTGAGATTATTGCAACGGATCACGCTCCACACACGACAGAAGAAAAAGAGGCAGGAATTGAAAAATCTCCAAGCGGAATTATCGGATTAGAAACCGCACTTTCTTTAGGAATTACGAGTCTTGTAAAAGAAGGACATTTAACAATGATGAAACTTCTTGAGAAGATGACAATTAACCCAGCAAATCTATATCATTTAGATGCTGGTTATATCGCGGTAGGAAAAGAAGCGGATTTTGTATTGTTTGATGAAAATGAGACCTATGTCGTTGGTGATACATTTGCTTCTAAATCTTGTAATACACCATTTATCGGTTGGGAATTGACAGGAAAGGTAAAATATACTATTTGTAACGGAAAAGTTGTTTACACAGATCGTTAGTCATTTTATGTACATTTTTATCTATCTTTTTGCTATACAAGCTTTAGAAACTGTGATAGAATGTACACGGACATTATGAGTGAATGGGGATTTTATGCCTATTTGCCAACGATAATAAAAAGTCTATAAGGGTATTTTGTTATAAAAATATCAATGTTTTTATAAGAGAAATTCCTTTGTAGAGATGAGATATAGGAGGATTTGTGCTATGATCAACGAATTAGTGAGCAAAATTAAAAAATTAGAAGCGCCGATTGTTGTTGGACTTGATCCAATGCTTTCTTATGTGCCAGAACAGGTGAAAGAAAAAGCGTTTCAAGAGTTTGGTGAAACATTAAAAGGAGCAGGAGAAGCGATTTATGCTTATAATACTGCGATTATTGATGCGATCCACGACTTAGTTCCAGCAGTAAAGCCTCAGATTGCAATGTACGAACAGTTCGGAATCGAAGGAATGATTGCGTTCCAAAAAACTTGTGCTTATGCAAAAAGCAAGGGACTTGTTGTAATTGGTGATATTAAACGTGGAGATATTGGTTCCACATCAGAAGCCTATGCTATTGGACACGTTGGAAAGGCAAAAGTTGGAAACAATGAATTCCAAAGTTTTGAAGAAGATTTCATCACATTAAATCCATATATGGGAGCGGACAGCGTTCTTCCATTTGTGAAAGTATGTAAAGAAGAGAAAAAAGGTGTGTTCATTTTAACAAAGACATCCAACCCTAGTAGCGGTGATTTCCAAGATCGTTTAATCGATGGAAGACCTTTATATGAATGGGTTGGCGAAAAAGTAAATGAATGGGGCTTAGATTTTATGGGAGATGACTATAGCTATGTAGGAGCTGTTGTTGGTGCTACTTATCCAGCTATGGCAGAAGCCCTTCGTAAAATTATGCCAAAAGCATATATTTTAGTACCAGGATATGGTGCGCAAGGTGGTGCAGGAAAAGATTTAGCACCTTTCTTTAACGCAGATGGATTAGGTGCAATCGTAAACTCTTCTAGAGGAATTATTGCCGCTTACAAACAGGAAAAATATGCTCAGTTTGGAGCTGAAAACTTCGCAGAAGCATCAAGACAGGCTGTTCTTGATATGAAAGAAGATTTAAAACAAGCTTGGGTAAAATAAAAAATAATTTTTCATTTACGCGAAGGCAACGAGTCATGCAAGAGCATTTATGCTCTTATATGACGACTGTTCGCGAACGTGAGAAACTCGTATAGTGTGTTTCTCATGGTCGCTCCCTTTTATAGTCGTAGTGATAAAAAAATTGGAAAGGATTCGTTCATGCTAAAAACAAAAGTAAAAGCAGTTGTTATTTCTCAAGAGCAACTTGCAAGCGATGTATATAGCCTTATCCTTCAATCACAAGGAATGGCACAAGAAGCAAAAGCTGGTCAGTTTGTTTCTATTTATAGTAATGATGGAAGTCGTCTTCTTCCAAGACCAATTAGTATTTGTGAGGTAGATAAAGAGGCGGATACTCTTCGTCTAGTATATCGTGTCGTTGGTGCAGGTACTGACGAATTCTCCAAGTTACAAGCAGGGGATACGGTAGATGTTATTGGAACACTTGGAAATGGATTTCCACTTCTTGATAAAAAAGCATTTTTAATCGGTGGTGGTATTGGAATTCCTCCAATGCTTCAATTGGCAAAAGAATTGCAATGTGAAAAGCAGATTGTCGTTGGATACCGTGACGAATTATTCTTAGTGGAAGACCTAGAAAAACATGGAAAAGTGTACATTGCAAGCGAAGATGGAAAACATGGAACAAAAGGAAATGTCATTGATGCCATCCGTGCAAATGGATTGGATGCAGAAGTTATTTATGCTTGTGGACCAATGCCAATGTTAAAAGCATTAAAACAGTATGCAAAAGAAAACAACATCGAATGTTATGTTTCTTTAGAAGAGAGAATGGCTTGTGGAATCGGTGCTTGTCTTGCTTGTGTATGCAATTCTACCGAAGTGGATCATCATACTTATGTAAAAAATAAGAGAATTTGCAAAGATGGTCCAGTATTTCTTGCAGAGGAGGTAGATTTCCAATGAATATGAAAGTAAATCTTGCAGGAGTGGAATGGAATAATCCTGTGACAACCGCATCTGGAACATTTGGATCTGGTGCAGAATATGGCGATTTTGTAGATTTAAATCGTATCGGAGCTGTGACAACAAAAGGAGTTGCTAATATTCCTTGGGCAGGAAATCCAACACCAAGAGTTGCAGAAACTTATGGTGGAATGATTAATGCCGTTGGATTACAAAATCCAGGGCTTGATGTGTTTATAAAAAGAGATATTCCATTTTTACAAAACTATGATTGTAAAATCATTGTCAACGTATGTGGAAAGACAACAGAAGATTATGTTGACGCCGTTGAAAAATTAGGGGAACAGCCAGTTGATATGTTAGAGATCAATGTTTCTTGTCCAAATGTAAAAGAAGGCGGAATCGCTTTTGGTCAAGATCCAAAGGCGTTATATGAGATTACACAGGCTGTTAAAAAGGTGGCAAAACAGCCAATTATTATGAAATTAAGCCCAAATGTAACAGATATTACAGAAATGGCAAGAGCGGCAGAAGCAGGTGGAGCAGATGTTCTTTCTTTAATTAATACATTAACAGGAATGAAAATTGATGTTCACAAAAGAAAATTTGTGTTAGCCAATAAAACAGGCGGACTTTCTGGCCCAGCGATTAAACCAGTAGCAGTTCGTATGGTATATCAAGTAGCACAAGCGGTAAAACTTCCAATCATTGGAATGGGCGGAATTATGACAGCAGAAGATGCTATTGAATTTTTATTAGCAGGTGCTACTGCTGTATCTGTTGGAACAGCTAACTTCCATAATCCAACGGCTACGATTGATATTATTAACGGAATCGAAGCTTATATGAAACAGTATGGAATCCAAGATATTAAGGAATTGATTGGAGCCGTACACGAATAAGTATTAGGAATCCATATTCGTTAGAAAAAACATTTCAGAAGAAAAAGTCTATCTATGACGTATCTTTTTACGAGAAAATAGTTGCAATCTATAGGAAACTATTTTAATATGGAATTATTAGGTAGATATTTAGTGAAGAGAATGATAAGAAAGGAGAAGCTACCAAAACGTGAAGGAAAAATCACAGGTAGCAAGAAAAAATGGAACAGTATAAAAGAGACTTTATTGAGTTTATGATTGATTGTAATGTATTAAAATTTGGAGATTTTGTAACAAAGAGTGGAAGAAAGACACCTTTCTTTGTAAATACAGGATTTTACCGCACAGGTTCTCAATTAAAAAAATTAGGAGAATATTATGCAAAAGCAATTAATGATAAATTCGGTCTTGAATTTGATGTTTTATTTGGACCAGCTTATAAAGGAATTCCATTAAGTGTTGCAACTTCTATGGCAATTTCTGAAGCCTATGATAAAGATGTTCGTTACTGTGCAAATAGAAAAGAAATCAAAGATCATGGGGATACAGGAATTCTTCTTGGAAGTCCAATCGAGGATGGAGATCGCGTTATTATCATTGAAGATGTAACAACAGCAGGAACTTCTATTCAAGAAACACTTCCAATTGTAAAGGCACAAGGAGATGTGGATGTATTAGGTCTTGTTGTATCTGTAGACCGTATGGAACGTGGACAGGGCGAAAAGAGTGCTTTAGCTGAAATCAAAGAAAAATATGGATTAGAAACAACAGCAATTGTAACAATGGCAGAAGTTGTAGAACACCTTTATAATAGACCTTATAAAGGAAAAGTAGTAATTGATGATACTTTAAAAGCAGCAATTGACGCATATTACGAACAATACGGAGCCAAATAAGGAGGCTATTATCTTGAATGAAAAAATCTATAAGACCATGAAACAAGTAGGAGCTTGGAATATTGCGATTGGAGTTACTTTAATTGTGCTTGGAGTGCTTTCTGGTGTAATGACAATTGTAAATGGTGCCAGATTAATTAAGGATAAGTCAAATATTATGTTTTAGGAAACGATGAAAAGTATGTTTTTTACTTTTCATGGAAATAAAAAAGGGATGGGGCTGTTTCAGAAATGAAATTCTGTTACAGTCTTATCTCGTTATTTAAGAAGATAAGAAAAAGTAGCCAGTTAGAAAGAAAAGGCAAAAATCAAATAGAAATAAGTTCGAAAATAAAAAAATTGAATAGAGAAAATGAGGTTATATTTTGACAGAACAACAACGAAAAAAGCTCCGTTTGCTTGGGCAAATTGGATTTTATTTATATATGATTATAATATTTTATTTCGTATTGTTCAGTGAACGATATGGAAGATTTGCACACGAAGATTATCGTTATAATTTAGAGTTATTTAAAGAAATTAAACGTTTTATTATATACAGGCATTATTTTTCCTTTGAGGAAATCATTACAAATTTATTTGGAAATGTATTTGCATTTTCTCCTTTTGGGGCATTGCTACCATTTGTAAGAAAACAAAAGACAGGATTCATTTCTGTTTTATTTGAAACTTTTTGTTTTAGTTTTGTAATCGAATCCATGCAGTTGATTTTTCGAGTAGGTGTCTTCGATGTCGATGATTTACTAATGAATACAATTGGTGGAGTGATTGGTTATATAGTTTATAAGATAGCGAGGAAGATATACTATGCGTGGAAGAGACTCGTATAATTTTACCGATGGAGGTAGTTCTAAAAAGGGGATTGCTTCTGTTATTATGAGCTTAATTTGTATTTTTGTACTTCTGTTTTTTATGGTTCGTTCTGTTACAAAGCCATTGATCGTTTCAGAAGGACTGGTAGGAATTTATGCTTTTATTATTGGAATTATCAGTTTTTCATTGGCGTTTTATAGCTTAAAACAAGAAGATACAAAAAGAGGCTGGACCGTTGCTGGAATGTGTCTTTCTGGTCTTTTAATCGCGTTTTGTATTCTTCTCTTTGGATTAGGAGTATAAGGAAGAAAGGGGATTGTTTTCATTTTGAGACAATCCCCTTTTTTGTGTCTACACGAGAACAAGAAGTTATATTTTTTTGTATTTGGAAAAAAATAAGAAAAGGGAAATCAGAAATATTCCGAAAACTTGCAAAGAGTTTGAGCGTTGTATATAATGAGGGAAGAAACTAAAAAGGGCGTTTCGTTCCTTGTGATAGGATAGAGAAAAATGGATAAGGAGTGAAAAATGGAAAGTATAGAACGAATGGAACGGTTTGAATTGGTTCGCGAAAGGATTCGGCTGATTCCTTTAGAAAAGGAAATTGAGGAACCTTATGGGACTTATTTCAAAACGATGAGCATTTTCATTGATCAGATGGCACAGCTCTATGAATGTTGTGCCAATGGAACATATCATATGTGTTCGTTAAGGGAGAAAGAAAGGTGGAGTTTTCTTTGTGCCAAAGGAGAGCAAAAAAAATATGAAAAGGAAGAAATAGCAAAACAGCTATTAGGGGAAGAATTTGGTGCCATCTTTTCTTTTCTGACAAGAGAGTGGAAAGCGCTTTATACCTATGCGATTCAACAAAACTTGTATTGCTTTATGATTTATATGGAACTTTATATGGAGCTTTATACGATCTTTGAAGATAGTGCAAAAGAACAAGAACGTGTGCCATATAAAAGGGTAAAAGAAGCCTTGTACTGGTTTTTTAGCGATTATTCCGATGTTTTTATACCGATGAGAATAAAAGAATGCTTTTCTAAGGAAAATAGGAGGCTTGATTGGATTTTAAAAGAAAATCAAAAGAAGGATGGTTCCTATCTTTATGAAATGGGAGGAGAAGTTACCGAAAAAGAAAGAAAAAGAGCGGATCATGTTCTTTCTCTTTCAAAAGAAGAAGTGGCAATGATTTGTGAGAAGAAATTACAGCCATTTGTAGAATGGTATTTGGAGCAAAAAAAAGGAACGCAAGAGGAAATATTTCTCATGCATTATGAAAGAGGACAGGAACGGTTCGTAGAAGAGATAAAAATTCAATTACAAGAAAAAGGCATTTGCATGATTCCTTATGAAAAACCAGTGGGACATTGTAATCGACAAGAAATTTTGGTTTCTCTTTTTGATGGAAAGGAAGAGGAAATAAGAGAAGATTTATTTCTTTATATTGATAAAGCCTTTATAGAAAGGGTGTTATCGGTCACAAAGACTGCCTATGAAGAGTGGAAAGAACCATTAAAACAATGGTCAGGCGTGTTCTTTTTGGAAGCATTAGAAAGGGAAGAAGAGAAAGAAATAAGCCTTAAATGGGTTGTTGGAAAAGATAGGATCATGCAGAGGATAAGGGAAAACATCGAGGAAAAACAACAGATTCTTTTGGCACAAAAAAAGATTCAAAAAGAGGAAGGACAAGGAGGTGAGGGGGAAGAAGAGCAGAAAATGATTCAGAGGGAAGAGAGAAAAATAGATTGGTATCTGGAATTAAAACAGGGGCAAATGCGATTATTAGAACAATATGTTGAAAATTAAGTAAGGGAAAAGCGTATTGTTGTAAAAGAAAAAGTCATAGAAAAGAAGCATAAGGAGAGAAAAACAATGAAGAAAATAGGAATTGTTGGTGGCGGTCAACTTGGAAAAATGATGATCTTAGATGCAAAGAGAATGGATTATTATTTTGTAATTCTCGATCCAACGCTCAATTGTCCTGCACATAGCATTGCAGATGAACATATCATTGCAGAATTTGATGATATGGATGCTATGTTACAGTTGGCGGATAAAGTGGATGTAGTGACTTATGAATTTGAGCATATTAGTGTAGAGGCATTAAAGGCGATGGAAGAAAAAGGAACGCCTGTGTATCCGTCCAGTGAAACTCTTCGTCATATTCAAAATAAGTACCACCAAAAAAGTTGGTTGCGTCAACATGGAATTCCAGTTCCAGATTTTATTGCTATTCATTCCATTGAAGATATGGAAACGGCAGAAAGAAAATTTGGATATCCATTGATTTTAAAAGCTTGTACTGGGGGCTATGATGGAAAAGGAAATGCTGTTATAAAGAAAAAAGAGGACATAAAAGAGGCATATGAATCGTTAGGAGGAGGAAAAGTGCCTCTTATGGTAGAAGAATATGTTCCATTTTTAAAAGAAGTATCGATTTTGGTTTGCCAAAGTTTAAATAGGCAAGTGGAAGTATTTCCAGTAGCAGAAAATATTCATAAAAATAGTATTTTAGATGAAACTTTAGTTCCTGCGGATATTACGGAGGAAATGAGGGAAAAAGCATTTGAAATTGCTAAAAAAACTTCTTATGTATTTCAAGCGATTGGTATGCTTTGTATTGAATTATTTATTACGAGCGATGGAGAAGTGCTTGTTAATGAATTAGCTCCACGTCCACATAACTCTGGACATTACACGATTGAAGGCTGTTATACTTCTCAATATGAAAATCATATTCGTGCTATTTTAGGACTCCCTCTTGGAAATACAAATTTAATTCGTCCGACTGTTATGAAAAATATTATTGGTGATAAGAATGGGAAAGCCAATTTACATGGTTTAGAAAAAGCTTATATTTATCCAAATGTACAAGTACATATTTACGGAAAGGAACAAGTAAAAGTTGGAAGAAAGATGGGGCATATTACTGTGACAGCACAGACGCTAGAAATGGCATTAGCCGAAGCTCGCTATGCCCACTCCAAATTATACTTTTCAGAAGAAGAATAAAATGTGATTTTTTAAAGGCTAGGAACTTATGTTTCCTAGCCTTTAAAAAATCGGTCGATTAATCAATGGAAATTGCGTAAATAATCAATGGAGAATTGTAATCTTGTTGCACAAATGATACAATAAGCTGGAAAAGACAAAAAATGTTCTGGAAAGTGATAGGAGGACAAGATGAGTGCCAAAGTAGGAATTATTATGGGAAGTGATTCAGATCTGCCTGTTATGGCTAAGGCGTGTGAAATGCTTGATACATTACATATAGAATATGAGTGTACCATTGTATCAGCGCATCGTACACCAGAGCGCCTGTATGAGTATGCAAAGACGGCAAAACAAAGGGGAATTCAAGTGATTATTGCAGGAGCAGGAGGAGCTGCCCATCTTCCAGGTATGGTAGCATCCATGACAGTTCTTCCAGTTATTGGTGTACCAGTGCAGACAAAGGCATTAGGAGGAGTGGATTCTCTTTATTCTATTGTACAAATGCCACCAGGGATTCCTGTTGCAACAGTAGCCATTAATGGAGCATTAAATGCAGGGCTATTGGCGGGAAAAATTTTGGCCATCAGTGATGAAGCGTTAAGTGCTAGAGTAGAGGCGTATGCAAAAGAATTAGAAACGATGGTAGTTGATAAAGCTGAGAAATTAGAAACCATCGGCTATCAAAGCTATTTGCATAAAGAGTAAGCCAAACGAAAGCAATCAATGAAACAGGTGTATTTCAATTTTTAATAGAAAGCAAAAAAGATAAGAAATTATAAAAAACGTATTTCATTCAGGAGGATTAAAGATGGATTACAAGAACGCTGGCGTAGATATTGAAGCAGGTTATAAATCAGTAGAATTGATGAAGAAACATGTACAAGCTACCATGAGAAAAGAAGTTTTAACGAATCTTGGAGGGTTTTCTGGAGCATTTTCCATGAAAAAATTTAAAGATATGGAAAATCCTACTTTAGTATCTGGTACAGATGGAGTTGGAACAAAATTAAAACTAGCTTTTTTATTGGATAAGCACGATACCATCGGAATTGATTGTGTAGCGATGTGTGTGAATGATATTGCTTGTGCTGGCGGTGAACCATTATTTTTCTTAGATTACATTGCGTGTGGTAAAAACTTTCCTGAAAAAATTGCTACGATTGTAAGTGGAGTAGCGGAAGGTTGTATTCAGTCTGAGGCAGCTTTAATTGGTGGCGAAACAGCAGAAATGCCTGGTTTTTATCCAGAAGATGAATATGATCTTGCAGGCTTTGCTGTTGGAGTGGTAGATGAAAAAGATTTGATTACAGGAAAAGAAATAAAAGAAGGGGATATTTTAATTGGAATCGCTTCTTCTGGTATTCACAGCAATGGATATTCTTTAGTTCGTAAAGTATTCCCAATGGAGAAAGAACAATTAAATCGTTATTATGAAGAGTTAGGAAAGACATTAGGAGAAGCTCTGTTAACACCGACGAAAATTTATGTAAAAGCATTAAAAAGTGTAAAAAATGCGGGCGTTACAATAAAAGGTTGTAGCCATATTACAGGGGGCGGATTTTATGAGAATATTCCAAGAATGTTACCGGATAGAATCCGAGCTGTTATAAAGAAGGAAAGTTATGAAGTGCCAGCAATTTTTAAGCTATTACAAGAAAAAGGCGAGATAGAAGAAGAGATGATGTATAATACCTATAACATGGGTATTGGTATGATGTTGGCAGTGGATCCAAAGGATGTGGAAAAGACAATTGGGGCGTTAGAAGAAGCAGGTGAAAAGGCATTTATTGTTGGAGCGTGTGAAGAGGGAGAAAAAGGAGTAACCATATGCTAAGAGTTGGAGTGTTAGTATCTGGTGGAGGAACAAATTTACAAGCGATTATGGATGCTATTGACAATAAAACGATTACAAACGCAAAAGTAGTAACGGTCATTAGTAATAATAAAAATGCTTATGCATTAGAGAGAGCAAAAAAACATGGAATTGAGGCCGTTTGTATTTCTCCAAAAGATTATGAGACAAGGGAACGTTTCAATGAAGCTCTTTTTTTGGCACTAGAAGAAAGGAAATTAGATCTCATTGTACTAGCAGGATTTTTAGTTGTTGTTCCAGAAAAGATTATTAAAAGATATGAAAATCGGATTATTAATATTCATCCATCGTTAATTCCAGCTTTTTGTGGAACAGGATATTATGGATTAAAAGTTCATGAAAGTGCTTTGGAACGTGGGGTAAAAGTGACAGGAGCTACCGTACACTTTGTAGATTGTGGAACAGATACAGGGCCAATTTTGTTACAAAAACCTGTGATGATACAGAATGGAGATACGAAAGAACTATTACAACGACGAGTGATGGAAGAGGCAGAGTGGGTTCTTTTGCCAAAGGCGATCGATTTAATTGCAAATGGAAAAGTGATTGTAAAAGATGGTCATGTGACTATTTTAGAATAAAGAAACGATGAGAAAAAAATTCTTTAGAACAATCAGAAAGAGGAAGGGAAAATGAAAGTATTAATTGTAGGAAGTGGCGGTAGAGAACATGCAATTGCATGGAAGGTTTCAAAAAGTCCAAGAGTGGATAAAATTTATTGTGCTCCTGGGAATGCAGGAATTGGACAAGTGGCAGAATGTGTGAATATTGGTGCTATGGAAATAGAAAAATTAGTGGCCTTTGCAAAAGAAACGGCCATTGATTTAACGGTCATTGGTATGGATGACCCATTAGTTGCTGGGATTGTCGATGCGTTTGAAGCGGAAGGGCTTCGGGTGTTTGGACCAAGAAAAAATGCAGCCATTTTAGAAGGTTCAAAAGCTTTTTCAAAAGAGTTAATGAAAAAATACAACATTCCAACGGCTTCCTATGAAACTTTTACTGATCCAGAAAAAGCGATTGCATATCTTGACACTTCAAAGTATCCGATCGTATTAAAAGCAGATGGATTGGCACTTGGAAAAGGAGTTTTAATCTGTAATACAAAGGAAGAGGCAAGAGAAGGTGTGAAAACACTAATGCTTGAGAAACAATTTGGAGCTGCTGGAGATAAAATTGTAATAGAAGAATTTATGACAGGCCGTGAAGTATCTGTTTTAGCATTTTCGGATGGGAGAACGATTCAATGCATGACATCAGCCCAAGATCATAAACGTGCCAAAGATGGCGATCAAGGGTTGAATACGGGTGGAATGGGCACGTTTTCTCCAAGTCCATTTTACACAGAAGAAGTGAAGGAATTTTGTGAAAAGTACGTTTATCAGCCAACCATTGATGCTATGGCAAAAGAGGGACGCCCTTTTGTCGGAGTGTTATTTACAGGACTCATGTTGACAGAAGATGGGCCAAAGGTATTAGAGTACAATGCTCGTTTCGGAGATCCAGAGGCACAAGTTGTAATTCCTAGAATGAAAAATGATATTGTCGATGTGCTTGAGGCGTGTATCGATGGCACATTAGAATCAATTGATTTGCAGTTTGAAGGCAATGCAGCGGTATGTGTTGTATTAGCATCCGATGGGTATCCAGAGCATTATGAAAAAGGGATTCCAATGAGCGGATTTGAAAATTTTGATGGAAAAGAAGGTTATTATTGTTTTCATGCGGGAACAAAATTAGAAGGGGATCAGATCGTGACAAATGGAGGCCGCGTTGTTGGCATTACAGCAACGGGAAAAGATTTAAAAGAGGCAAGATCCAATGCCTATAAAGCAGCAGAATGGATCACATTTAAAAATAAATATATGAGAACGGATATTGGAAAAGCCATTGATGAAGTAGAACAATGAGAAGAGCTGTCTTACTAAGAAATTAGTAAGATAGCTCTTTTTACTTATAAGAAATTGCATTTTATAAATGAAAAAAGCGCTTAATTTAAAGTTACAAAGGATATGCAATGCACACTTGATTGGCTATTTTTTGTAAAATTTCTTTAAAAAGAGGGGAATTCATTAACAAATACTTTACAAAGGTTTAAAAAAAAGAAGATAGTGCAGAAAAAAAGAAATTGATAGAATGAGAAAGAACGTGAGAGACGTGAGAAAAGGTTTGATGGACGAGAAAAGGAGAGAAGTATATGTTAAAACTAGAACATGTAAAAAAGATATATGATGATGTGACTGTTTTAAAAGATATTAATTTAGAAATAGAAGATGGAGAGATTATTTCTATTCTTGGACCATCTGGTTGTGGAAAGACAACATTGCTCAATTTAATTTTAGGAATTACCGATGTGAGTGATGGAACGATCACATATCAAGGAGAAGATATCACAAATGTTCCTATGGAAAAAAGAGGGTTTAACATTGTATTTCAAGATTATGCTTTATTTCCCAATTTAAATGTATATAAGAATATTACTTATGGTTTGAAAAACAAGCCGAACATTTCAACCAATGAAGAAGTGGAAGAATTGATTGACTTGCTTGGATTAAGGGAACATTTAACAAAGAAAATCGATCAGTTGTCAGGTGGTCAAAAACAAAGAACGGCTCTTGCTAGAACGATGGTAATGAAACCAAAGATTTTATTATTGGATGAACCGCTGAGTGCTTTAGATGGGGTAATTAAAGAGTCTATTAAAGATAAGATCAAAGCAATTGCAAAAGAATATCATTTAACAACGATTATTGTAACTCATGATCCAGAAGAGGCTATGACATTATCCGATCGCGTTATGATTGTCAATGAAGGACTGATTGCTCAATTTGATACGCCAGAAGAAATTATTATGAATCCAAAAGATGAATTTGTAAAGAAATTTATTTTAAATCAATTAGAAATTAAGAGAAACAATATTTATTCTCTCTTTTCAGAACAAGAGATTCGAAAAAGCAGAAGAACAAAAGTATCATAATAGGATGGTATGATAAAATGGAAAAAAATAAAAGAAAAGAAAGTAAATTTATTTTTGCTTTTTTAGCAGTTGGGTTTTTGCTATTTTTAGCGATCCCTGTCATTTTGTTATTAGTAAAGTCGTTTGCTGTGAGCAATCAAACAGAAATTTCATTTCAAAATTATGAAGAGGTAATTTCAGGAAAAGGTTTTTTAGAAGCTCTTAGAAATAGTTTTGCCGTATCCTGCGTTAGCGCAGTCATTACAACAATCTTTGCCTTTTTCCTTGCTTATACCGTTCACTATACGAATCTAGGCAGAAAATATAAATCTTTTATTCAAAAAGCGACCATGTTGCCAATGTTGTTACCGACAATTACATATGGATTTGCCATTATTTATTCCTTTGGAAAACAAGGACTTTTAACAAAGTTATTTGGCAGACAACTTTTTGAAATTTATGGATTTTCTGGACTGCTCATTGGCTATATTATCTATACATTGCCAGTGTCTTTTATGCTTATTAATAATACGATGGGATATATTGATAAAAAATTTATGATTGTTTCTCGTCTCATGGGAGATTCTCCGATTCAGACGTTAAATATTACAATATTACGGCCACTACTTGGAACGTTAGCAGCATCTTTTATTCAAACTTTTTTCTTGTGTTTTACTGACTTTGGTATTCCAGCTTCTGTTGGAGGAAAGTATTCGGTTGTAGCAAGTGTTTTATACACACAGATGTTAGGCAGTGTTCCTGATTTTGGAAAAGGTGCGGTTATCGCCTTTTGTATGTTGATTCCATCCGTTATTAGCATAACAGTTTTACATATCTTGGAAAAATATAATGTGCGTTATAATAAAATATCTGATATTGAGTTGAGAAATAATCGTTTCAGAGATGGAGTCTGTGCCATAATAAGCGGTGTTATTTTAGTCAGTGTATTAGCCATTTTCCTCGTTATTTTTATCGTACCATTTGTAGAGGAGTGGCCATATCGACCAAATTTTACATTCGAGCATATGACAGAAGTATTTGCAGATAGTAGCTTATCTAGTGTCTATTTCAATTCTCTTATGGTTGCTATTATGACAGCTTTTTTTGGAACAATAGTTGCTTATAGTGCAGCACTTGTAACGGCAAGAAGTGATATTTCACCAAAGTGTAAATCGGTAATTGAAAGCGTAGCACTTGTGACAAATACAATTCCAGGAATGGTAATCGGTATTGCATACTTATTTAGTTTTTCTGGAACCTCATTGCAAAATACATTTTTACTAATGATTATTTGTAATATTGTTCATTTTTTCTCAACACCATATTTGATGATGAAAAATTCGTTATCAAAGATGAATCGTTCTTGGGAAACGACTGCTATGCTTATGGGAGACAGTTGGTTAAAGACGATTATACGAGTGGTAACACCGAATGCTTTGCAGACATTATTAGAAGTATTTGAGTATTATTTCGTCAATGCCATGGTAACCATTAGTGCCTTGATTTTTATTGCAGGAGCAAGAACTATGGTGATTACAACAAAAATCAAAGAACTGCAATATTTCAATAAATTCAATGAAATCTTTGTATTATCCCTTTTGATTTTATTGACAAATATAGTAGTAAAAGGGCTTGTTCGCTTGCTTGCTCAAAAAAGTGAAAAGAAAGAGAGATTAAAGACAATGGGAAGAAAATTATTTGGTTTAAAAAACGGAATTGCATTTACAATGGCTCTAGTTTTAGGAGTATCCACAATAGGACTGTCTGGCTGTGGAAATAGTGCAAGTGGAGATAAAGTTGTTATTTATTCTAATGCAGATGATGAAGCAGTAGAAGCGATGAAACATGCGTTAGATGAAAATGGATATAAAGATCAATACTTATTTCAGACATTTGGTACTTCCGAATTAGGCGGAAAGTTATTAGCGGAGGGAACGAATATTGAAGCCGATCTTGTAACAATGAGTACTTTCTATATCGACAGTGCACAAGAGCAAAATAAAATGTTTAAAGATTTAGAGTTTGATGTAAAAACCATTGATGAATATCCATCTTATTGTGCACCGATTACCGCCCAAGAAGGAACGATTATTGTGAATACGGAAATGATGAAGGAAAATAATCTTCCTATGCCAACTTCTTTAAAAGATTTAGCGAGTCCAGAATATAAAGGATTTATTTCGGTAACGGACATTGCATCTTCTTCTACTGCATGGCTTTTAATTCAAGGATTAATATCTTCTTATGGAGAAGATGGAGCAAAAGAAGTATTAAAAGGCATTTATGAAAATGCAGGAGATCATATCGAAGAGTCTGGTTCCGCACCATTAAAAAAAGTACGAGCAGGAGAAGTTGCGATTGGATTTGGTCTTCGCCAACAAGTAGTGGCAGATAAAAAGGATGGATTACCAATTGATTTTGTGGATCCAAAAGAAGGAAACTTTAGTTTAACAGAATCGGTTGGAGTAATCGATAAAGGGGATAAGACAAAGGCAAAAGCGATGGAGATGGCACAATGCATGATTGAAAATGGACGAGAAGAATTACAATCTTATTATCCGCTCTCTCTTTATGAAGAAGAGACGACAGATTCTGAGAACCTATCAGGAAATCCAAAAGTATTTGAAGAGCCTTTGACAATTGATTTATTAAAGAAACATCAGGAATTATCCGAGTCCTGTAAATGATAAAAAAATTTAAAATAATATTTAATTTATGATAAGAGGAAATAGAGAAAGGTGATAAAACAATGAAAACATATAAATTATTGACTCCAGGACCACTTACAACAACAGATTCTGTAAAAAAAGAAATGCTTTTTGACCATTGTACATGGTCAAAAAGCATTTCTC
>OJJJ01000481.1_pt1 | contig 19142 bp, 16 predicted proteins | sample 1596311 | NCBI WGS metagenome assembly OJJJ01 (sample SAMEA4350140, study PRJEB24818) | metagenome | biome: human; feature: gut; material: faeces | place: Denmark | collected 2013-09 | reverse complement strand
GTGTTCAGATTATCCAGGAGATCAACGAGTTAATCCTAGCCGGTGAAATCGAAGTCGCAAAAGGAATGCTGCGCACGCTGATTAAGGTCACGTGCGGTTATCCAGCGATTTCAGACGAGGTCGGCAGGAATTCAAAATCAATTATGCGCATGTTGTCGCCGGATGTGGATCCGGGTGTCAAAGCGTTTATGCCTGTTGTCAGAGCTGCAGAGCGTCAGTCTGAGAAAGCAGCGGCCCGGGCAAAAATCCATTAAGTCAGAAACCGTCACGACGAACCGCCCACAATGGCCGGTTTTTTTATGTCTGCGTGGTGTGCTGCGTGAAATCGTGTGCAGGATTGCTGGTGAAAATCTGCAGAATTCCGCTCAGCAGCGTGCTCTGCAGACCCAGGCCGCGCTGGGTGCGCTTCGCGCTGAGGAGGGTGGTATGCCTGAGACCTCCGGCTATCGCCCTGAGCCGCAGACGCTGACCATCAGTGTGTGCGATGAGGAGAATAACTGCACCCGCAGTACAGTGCCGTCAGCCAGGTCTGATGTGCAGCCTCCTCACCATCACACCGGCGTGGTGGCTGAGCCGCTGTCCTCCGGCAGTGTGAAAAAACGTTAATCCGCCATGTTCTGATAATCACCAGCGTGCGCCGCAGGGCGCACGCTGCACAGGTTAATCCTCAGTATTCAGGAGTGTACACACCAGACACGGCCTCTGCACCGGAGCAGGCCGGCCTGACGTTTCGTCTGGAAACCTTTGAGTGGCAGGTGCATCAGGGCCTTAAAGCTGACAATCCGCAGCTCGTGTTGCTCGATCTGCTTTTTAAGCGTCATCCAGTCACTGTTACTTAGTCGGGTCAGACGCTCTATCTGCTCGACCAGCAAGATATCATTGCGGTGACTGTCCATCAGTAGACGTCCCAGTTCCGGATGGTCAAGTTATCCAAACTGACCCCTCACAGTGTCTGTGGCGGTCTCAGCCCGGAACAATTTGAAAAACAGAACCTCGCTTAGGGCCGTGTCCACATTACGCGGGTAGGATCAACCAGCCCACCGCCGTAAATATAGTTTAATACATCATAAATAAGAATATTCAAGTTTTATCGTCAATAGAGATATGATATTTATTGCTAAAAACTAGAAAATTCTTTCAGCACTTACGAGGATAATATACAAACATGGGACTTTTTTCATGGTTTAAAAAACCGAAAAACACGCCAGCAGATTCGGTTCCAGTCAATGATACCTCATTGCGCTACGATTTAATCGTTCCAATGCTCTCAGGCCAGTCCTGGATGGACAGCAACAAAGAGATCTTATCGAAGATACCCGATCTTCCGGCTGATAATTGGCCTATAGCTATTCCGTATACTGATGGTCTGTTTATCACTTATGCTATCGACCCAGGCCCGGGCTGGGAAATAGTCAGTGCTGCCCATGGTTTTTGCAATCACGATGAGCTATTTCCAATTGCGATCAAAAACCTTCGAAATCGAGGTGATATTCATATTGAAGGAGGGAACGGTCGGTTTCGCCTGACTGTACCGGAAGAACGAACTCTCAGCGCTTCGGTTGTTCTGGATTTGAGCCGTTGGCGTCATGCGATCCCAATATCGGGTGACCTGGTTATAGCGGTCCCCACTCGTATCGAGGTGCTACTGTGTGCTGCTGACGATAAATCTAGCGTGTCTGAACTTACCGATATGGCAAAATCGCGTTTCGAAGCAGCAGAGGGAAAACCCATTTCACCTAACCTCTATTATCTCAGCTCCATGGGTTTGTCGCCGCTAAATAGCTGCGCGGAATGATCCCGAAAGCTTTAAAACCAGCCTTTAAGCGGAGGCTGGTCATTCTCATCTGATAACGACATTCGGACTCAGTATCCGTCAGGACTGCCGGAGTTTGAACCTGAGCAGAACGGTTTACCATTACTGCCGAATACCACGCGTGATGAACCCGTTTTTGCCGCCCTGCAGACGGTGGTTGAGGATACCCACGATACGGTTTTACATAGTTCTTCCAGGTGCTGCGACGGCAGGGATACCCGTGGAATCACAAAAGGCTCCACCGCATTTACTGTCAGCCGAAGCTGAAAATAGGGGTCAGTTTGGATATCGAAAATTATTGTACGTTAAGGTCGTTTTTTGACCTTCCTACTTTAGCTGGCCTCAGCCAACGAAACTTTAAAAGGATATTTACAGGAACAAGGTCTGGTGATGAATATTGATTTCAGTTTAATTCGCAGCGCCCCCAAAAGCCGTAACGATAGCTTTGAAGCCCTCGCCGTACAGCTATTCCAATTTAAGTAGACTGAAGGAATACTTGGTACAAGCAAACGCACGCCATATCGGATAGAGGGGACTATGAACGAAACCATCGAAAAACTGATTGCCAGTGGAAAGGAAGGGCCATGGTGGGACTTTAAACAAACTAAGTGGATACAGCAACGGCATAGAGGTTTCCGTGTCCATCAGGATCCATTGCCGTTTGCAGCCCGAGATAACCAACTGGTTTACTGAATACACGACATTTACCTCACAATTACCATGGACATGAAGAGAATGTACTCTGTAGCTAATGCAAGAAACGAGAGGGGGATCCAAAATTCTAACGTATTGATTTATCAGCTAGTGGAAATGTCTTATGAACTTATTTATCATTGTAGGTTATTTAACATAATATACATTATGCGCACTAACGTCAGGTAACGAGGATTGTAGCCAGATTGGTGCAGTAGTTAGTTCGCATAACAGTTGGATTGTCTTGCGCCCTCTGGTGATGTTTAGCGACTCCTCTTTGAGGATGATTTTGTTCAGGGTCGCGCGGTTCAATACAATTGAGGCATCAGCGTTACTGGCCTGCACGTTAGCACTATGATTAAGCACGCCATTTTCCAGCTCCAATTGCCCTGGGCATAATCTGCTTTTGCTTTTTGCATAATGACATCAGGGCCGCCCATGTAATCAACATATTTCTTTGCCGCTTCGACGGGTGGCAATTCATCGAGGGTTGCCGGGTTGCCGTTGAACCAGCCGAGGTAAAAAACATAGGTTGCTTTCACGTCATGGCTGACAGAACCGTAATAACCGCGGCTGGCCCATGATTTTGCCAGACCGGGCGGCAACGTGAAGTTCGCCGCGATTTCATCACGGGTCAGTCCCTGGTTAGCCATGCGTAAAGTCTGATCATTAATGTAGCGATACATATCGCGCTGGCTCTTCATTAGCGTCACGACATTTTCATTGCCCCATGTTGGCCAGTGGTGTTGAGCAATAATAATGTTTGCTTTACCGCCCCAGCGACCAATCACGTCGTTGATATATTTTGACCAGGCCAACGGATCGCGAATTTTCGCACCGCGTAACGAATAGGTATTGTGCAGCGTGTGAGTCACATCTTCTGCCGCTTCAATCATGCCCTTCGCTTCTACATACCACAGCATTTCTGATGGCGCTTCCGAACCTGGAGCCATCATAAAATCGTAGGTCAGCCCGTCGATAGCTTCTTTCTGCCCGGTGTGGGTGATGTAGTTGGTAGGTTCAATCAGCGTTACCGTCCCGGCGGAGGTTGTCGTCCCAAGCCCCTCTCCAACCTGTCCTTTCGCATCGGGCTGTAATAAGTTGCCATACATATAACTGGCGCGGCGACTCATGGCATTACCTGCCTATTTCGTAAAAATAGAGCGCACTTGCATGACTGAGCGTTGAAAATAGCATCCCGGAGATGAGAATGATTTTTTTCTTCATTTGGTTACCTGCATTGATGGATAATCTTTTTGTGTAAGGAGTATGGCTAACAACGTGCCTGTCTCTCTAAAAACTATAGAGTTACCCCACTGTTTCGCAAAGATTGTCTTATTGTTTTCGGTAACATCATAATCAGGGGACTGGCGTGGTGTCGTGACAAAATCGATCCAATATTAAATTTTCAAATTCAGTACTACGACTTCACTATTACAAAACACATTTAAATCATCTGTTTTACGTAGAGTATTAAGAATAAGACTACATTGACGATCGTCACAGGGTTTGCTTACCCTCAGTGGCTTAGTTTGTTAAATAATGACCAAAATTCTTAAAGAATCATAGGTCCTCATACCTTACCACTCCTCAATACATATTGGTCTTTGAAGCATTATTTAATGGTGGGCGTCAGCACCGCGTGGTGATAATTAACTAAAGTGTAAAGAAATGAAAATTTAATACTTTCATTATAAAGTATGAGTGAAGTCGCCACAGGAAAATCCATAGTTATGATCATAACAAAAATGTCATGTGAGATAAAAACGCTACTTTTAACCCTTGCGAAGACATCGTCTTCGCAAAACTGTGTGCCCTGAGTATGTGATTAGATTCAATGGGTTAAACATACTTCCATTTTTTCAAATCTAATCAATAAGTGAGGTGAATATATTAGCACGCAAACCAGGAGAATAACTTTAATAATGACGCCAGTATTTTAACTATTTGAAGAATGGAATCTGTACACGTAATAGCACACGAGAATCAAATAAGACTCATTCTCATATCTGTTTTAGTTAGCAACAGAGATGACAGATGATAGCTAATCCAAAGTAAAGATAGGGGTAATTATTTATGGCCTCACAATATGACTTTACTGTCACACTCCACGATCTCGCTTTTATTCTTAAGCAGATCAAAATATCTGAAGCAGCAACTAATCCGGATGGTTCGATCAATGGCGATGCCCTTCGAGAGTCAGTATCCAGCCCGCTATTACCCTATGGACTGCGCACGGTAGACGGTTCGTGGAATAGCCTTTTGCCCGGCCAGGAATTATACGGCTCTGCCGACCAGACAATGCCGAGGTTAACTGCATTGAATTGGCAGGATGCCGATCTAGGCACCAGCTACTTCCAAATCGGCGGTACGGTTGTTGATGCAGACCCCCGTACTATCAGTAATTTAATATCTGATCAAACGGCCTCTAACCCTGCCGCTCAGGAGGTGTTTGACGCATTAAAGGGTGTGCCTGGTGGTGGGACCATCACCGGGGAAGGCAACACCTTAACCATCCCTAACCAGTCTCCGGATGTTGGGCTCTCCCCTGCTTTTAACGGCTGGATGACGTTCTTTGGTCAATTTTTTGACCACGGCCTGGATCTGATCCCCAAAGGTGGCAACGGGATTGTTTTCATTCCGTTGCAACCCGATGACCCGTTGTACGTGGAAGGTTCACAAACTAACTTTATGATCCTAACCCGGGCCACGGTTGATGAAAACCGTGAAACGGTCAACACGACGACGCCTTTCATTGATCAAAACCAAACCTACACCTCTCACCCTTCGCATCAGATTTTCATCCGTGAATACGTATTAATTGACGGTAAACCTGAACCTACCGGTAATTTGTTGGGCGGTGCTAACGGTGGTCTGGCGACCTGGGCTGACGTCAAACAGCAGGCTGAGACCTTACTCGGTATTACACTTACCGACCAGGATGTCTTTAGTGTTCCACTGCTGGCGACCGACCGTTACGGTAATTTGATTTTAAGTGACAGCGGTAAAGTACAAATTGTCACTAAAGGTGGCCTGGTTGAGGCTAACGGTGGCGTGTTACCCGCAGATACGTTCCGGACAGGGCATGCGTTCCTCGATGATATTGCCCACACGGCTGCACCAAAAGCGGGTCTGGTCGCAGATGATGATGATGTCATTGGCGGCGAACAAGCTCCCGGAACATATGATGATGAGCTTCTCGATCGCCACTTTATCACCGGCGACGGGCGTGGTAATGAAAACATTGGCCTGACTGCCGTCCATGCGGTGTTCCACAGCGAACATAACCGCCTGGTGGAACAATATAAAACCACCCTGCTGGAAACCGGCGATATTGACCTCATCAACCAGTGGCTGATGCCGAACCATCAGATAACTGAACTACCCGCAGATACCAGCACCCTGGTCTGGAATGGGGAGTACTTATTCCAGGCAGGACGTTTCTCTACGGAAATGCAGTACCAGCACCTGGTGTTCGAGGAATTTGCCCGTACAGTGCAACCTGCCGTCGACCCGTTTGTCTTCTCTAACACGGCGGATATTAACCCGCTGATCTTTGCCGAGTTTGCGCATGTGGTTTACCGCTTTGGCCACTCGATGCTTACAGAAACCGTGGCGCGTACTGACATCGATATGCAAAACGGCGATCTCGATTTGATTACTGCGTTCCTCAACCCTGTGGCATTTAATCAAATTAACGGTGTCGGTGTTTCTGATGATGTGGCCATCGGTGCGATTGTTCGCGGCATGACGCGTCAGGTGGGCAACGAGATTGATGAGTTTATTACCGATGCCTTGCGCAATAACCTCATCGGGTTACCGCTGGACTTAGGTGCACTCAACATTGCGCGCGGTCGCGATACCGCAATGCCGACGCTGAACCAGGCTCGCGAGCAGTTCTTTGAACTCAGCGGTGACTCGCAGTTGCGCCCCTATACCAGTTGGGCCGATTTCACCACCTACCTGAAAAACCCGGCGTCCATTATTAACTTTATGGCCGCCTACGGTCAGCATGAGCTGATCCTTAACGCCACCACGCTTGAAGGTAAACGCGCAGCGGTTAACTTCCTGTTGTTTGGCGATAAAAACAATGCCCCACCAGCAGATGCGCTCGATTTCTTCAACAGTACCGGCGCATGGGCTACCAAAGAAACCGGCCTGAATATGGTCGATTTCTGGATCGGCGGCCTGGCCGAGCGCAAAAACGAATTTGGCGGCATGCTGGGTTCGACCTTCAACTTTGTGTTTGAAACGCAGATGGAAATGCTGCAGGACGGCGACCGGTTCTACTACCTGAGCCGTGTTCAGGGGCTGAACTTACTCAACGAACTGGAGGCAAACTCGTTCTCCGCACTGGTGATGCGTAACAGCGACCTTGGCGAAGCGAATTCCTCTCACCTGCCCGCTAACCTGTTCCAGACGCCGGATCATATCTTCGAAGTCAACACCGTGTTGCAAATGGAAAGTGATCCAACATGGGGGAATCCGCTGAAAGACCTGCTGACACCTTTGCTGGTGCGTCGCGCACCGGGGAATGATGTTGATGGTGATAACCATGCCGACGGCGGCTACCTGAAATACATCGGCGATGGACACGTGGTACTCGGCGGCACTGCCGGAAACGACACGTTAATTGGCGGTAAAGGTATTGATAGCCTGTGGGGCGACGGCGGTGATGATCGTCTGGACGGTGGCGACGAAGCCGATGTGGTCCACGGTGGTGACGGCAATGACATTATTACCGACACCGGAACACCTGTTGGCGATGCCGACTTCCTGCACGGCGATGCCGGGCATGATGTCATCTTCTCCGGTAACGGTAACGACCTGGTCTTTGGCGGCAGCGGTAGCGACTTCGTGGTGGTTGGCGAAGATGCACAGGAGGTCTTCGGCGGTCTGGATAACGACTTTGCGTTGGGCGGTTCGGGTGCTGATACCCTGATGGGTAACGAAGGTGACGACTGGCTGGAAGGCGGCGACGGCTTCGACACGCTTGCCGGTGATAACTCTGAGCTGTTCTTCAACAGTACCATTATTGGTCATGATGTGCTGAACGGTCAGGGCAACGATACCGACTACGATGGTGAAGCTGGCGACGATATTATGGTTCAGGGCGCGGGTATTCAACGCAACAATGGTATGGCCGGTTTCGACTGGGCAATCCATAAAGGCGACCCGAACGGCGCGAACTCCGATCTCGGGATCCCGATTTTCGTTAATCAGCAGGAATTCATTCTGCGTGACCGCTTTGACCTGGTCGAAGGGCTTTCAGGATGGAAGCACAACGACATTTTGACCGGCACGGAACAGCCGATCGGCACCGCGCCGGTTCAGGGCACCCCGCTCTCCAATAACCTGACGCAGGAAGGTGCGGACAGGATCAACGGCCTACAGTCCATTCTCGGCGTCGAGCGTTCCTCTAATCCGAATGCAGTGTTGCTGAATCCGGATGACGGCAGCGACATCATCCTCGGCGGTGGCGGCAGCGACCGTATTATGGGTAAAGCGGGTAACGACATCATTGATGGCGATGCCTGGCTGAACGTGCGGATTGCCGTCACCGGCATGGCCGGACTCACCAGCGCAGAAAGCATGGCTGAGCTGAAGTCGTACATGCTGGCCGGCACCCTGAAACCGAACCAGCTGTCGATCGTGCGTGAGATCTTGCGTGAAGGTGACGGCACCGAAACTGACGTTGCGGTGTATCGCGACATCAGTACTAACTATGCCTTTACCCGTATGGCGGACGGTAGCCTTCGGGTCGACCACGCAACGCCGAATGCCGCCCTCAACCTGGATGACGGCACTGACCGCCTGCTGAACATTGAAAAACTGGAGTTTGGCGACGGTCAACAGCTGTGGGTCACCGCACAAAAAGCGACAGGTAACGTCAACATTAGCAGCGCGACACCTTCGGTCGGTGACTTGCTGCGCGTTAACGTGGCCAACTTGCTGGATGGTAACGGACTCGCGGCAAATACGGTGATCACCATGACCTGGCAGGCTCTGGTCAACGGACAATGGCGCGATCAGGCAACCGGCGTAGAGTTCAGAGTACCGGGCTCTATTCAGGGCGCTCCGCTGCGCGTGGTCGCCAGTTTTAACGACCAGATGGGCGATGCGGAAACCTTAGTCTCAGCACAAACCCAGGCCATTATGCCACGCAATCAGGCGACCACCGGCGCACCGGTGATTAACGACCTGACGCCGACTGAAAGCCTGACGTTGACCGCAGTGGTCTCCGGCATTGCTGATGCTGACGGTCTGAGTGGCGGCAACTTCAGCTACCAATGGCGAATGAGTTCCCCGACAGGGTTCATCAACATTGTTGGTGCAACATCGGCAACCTATACCCCAGGTCAGGCCGCTGTGGGACGCACGTTGCAGGTAGTGGTCACCGTCGTTGATGACGAAGGCAACCCCCCTGTTGTTCTGACATCAACCACCACTCAAGCGGTGGGGGATCTGATTGTTGGTAATAACGGAAACAACACGCTGAATGGTACCGCATGGAGTGACATTCTGCGCGGTGAAAACGGCAATGACAATTTGTTTGGTGGTGCGGGTGATGACCTGCTGGTCGGAGGGGCCGGAAACGACAGCCTGTCTGGTGACGCGGGACAAGACACGCTGCAAGGCGATGCCGGAGATGACCTCCTCGATGGTGGTTTGGGGGCAGATAGCATGACCGGGGGTGCCGGTAATGACACCTACATCGTAAATGACGTTGGTGATGTGGTGATCGAAGGTCTGAACGGCGGGACGGACGTGGTTCGCACCAGCCTCAGCAGCTACGACATGACCGGTAACGTTGAAGAACTGGTGTTCACCGGCAGCGGCAGCTTTATCGGTACCGGTAATGGGCTCGCCAACATCATTACCGGTGGTGCGGGCAACGATCAGCTATTTGGTATGGGAGGCAACGATCAGCTGTTCGGTGGGATCGGGAATGACTTCCTGGATGGCGGAGACGGCAATGATAACCTGCAAGGTGGAAACGGTAACGACGTCATGATTGGCGGCGCGGGCGTCGATACCCTCACCGGCGGTAACGGTGACGACATCCTCAATGGTCAGGAAGGCAATGACAATCTGGATGGCGGTACCGGGAATGACATCTTCGCCTTTGCCGCCAACTTTGGGCGAGACCGCATCACCGGTTTTGACAGTAATCCTAATGGTGGTCAGGACTATCTTGACCTGGTTCAGTTGGGCATTAATGCGGGGAATTTTGCCAGCAGCGTGTCCATCACCGGCAGCAACGGCAATACCATCGTCACTATCGGGGCTGACAACATCACGTTGGTCGGCGTCAATTCAAGCACCGTCACGATAGGTGATTTTTATCTGGAAACGCCAAACACCCTTGCCAGTAATAACGGCAACGGTTCATTGATCGTATAAGGAGAAGACTATGTCGCGCCAGCATACGCCAACAGAACTGAATGATGCATTAAAAGGAACGAAACCTACATTTCTTATCCTGTTATTTTTTAGTTGTGTGATTAATATGCTTATGCTGGCGCCGGCAATTTATATGCTACAGGTTTATGACCGCGTTCTGGTGAGTAAAAACACCACCACGCTGTTAATGTTAACCTTACTTATTGTCGGTTTATATACTGTCATTGCCATGATTGAATCAGCCCGTGCTAAGGTCATGGTTCGTCTGGGAAATCGGCTGGATGTGAAGTTAAGCCAGCTGATTTTTAACTCAGCGTTTAAAAGAAAGATTGCCACCGGTGAGAACAACCCCGCGCAGTCAATAGCAGAACTTGACCAGGTTCGTCAGTTTCTTTCAGGCAATAGCCTGTTTGCTCTGCTGGATATTCCGTGGACCCCCATTTATTTATTCATCGCCTTTCTTGTCCACCCTTTATTGGGATATCTCTCCCTCGGCGGGATATCCATACTGTTTATTCTCACCATAGTGTCTGAATTATCGACGAAGCGACCTATTCAACAAGCCCATGCGTTGACCATCAACAATGCCACCAAACTCAATAAGCAGTTGCAAAACTCCGATGCCATTGAAGCGATGGGGATGCTCTCTACCCTCAAGTCCAACTGGCAAACCCAGCATGACAAGGTGCTGGTATTACAAACGCAGATCGCCGACAAAACGGCAGGATTAAGCAGCCTTAGCCGCTTCGTGCGAGTGTTATTGCAGTCCATCGCGCTGGGCGCCGGTGCGTTACTGGTGATCGGGGGACAAATTACCCCCGGCCTGATGATTGCCGCCTCGATTATTCTGGGGCGCGTTCTGAACCCGGTTGAACAGGTGATCGGCAGCTGGAAGCAGTTTGTGCAATTGCGCAGCGCGTGGCACCAGTTATCAAACCTGCTGAAGGAGTACCCGGCACCGAAAGATGTCCTGACCCTGCCGAAACCCAAAGGCAATATCAGCGTCGAAGCCGTCTTTGCGGCCGCCCCCGGTCAGCATACTCCGCTGCTACGCAATATTTCATTTCAGCTTGAACAAGGCGAAGTACTGGGGATTATTGGCCCGTCAGCCTCAGGCAAAACGTCGCTGGCTAAAGTGCTGGTCGGGGTGTGGAAACCGTTATCGGGTAAAGTCAGGCTCGACGGCGCGGATATTTGTCAGTGGGATAAAGAACTGCTGGGTCCGTCCATCGGCTACCTACCGCAGGATGTCGAACTGTTTGATGGCACAATCGCGCAAAACATCTCCCGTTTTACGAAAAATGACAGTGAACTTATCGTGGCGGCCGCGCTGCTTGCGGGTGTGCACGAGATGATCCTGCGCCTGCCGCAGGGGTATGACACTTTACTGGGTTCAGGTGGATATCAATTATCAGGTGGTCAGCGTCAGCGTATCGGGCTGGCGCGCGCAGTGTATAACAACCCTGCTTTTCTGGTCCTTGATGAGCCAAATGCTAACCTGGATGATGCCGGTGAATTTGCCCTCATCAAGGCGATTAATACCCTCAGAACCCAGGGGCAAACCACCGTAATCATTTCCCATCGCCCCACGCTGCTCGGTGTGGTGAACAAGGTTTTACTGCTCAATGAAGGGGCTATCCAGGAGTTTGGTACCCGTGATCAGGTCTTTACCACGTTACGCCAGGCCAATGTATTAAAACCAGTGGCGACAGCGTCTTCATCCAACAATGAACAAAAACGCGAGGCATGAAGATGAAAAAGAATACAAAAGGTTCTGGAAATCCGGGGTCTTCAGGTGTGGATACCAATATCTGGGCGCCGATTGTTCGGGGAATCGTCGTCATCGTGCTCGGCGTTGGCGGCTTTCTGCTCTGGGCGGTACAAGCGCCGTTGGATGCCGGGGTGGTCGCGGATGGCACGGTGACGGTATCAAGCAACCGGAAAACAATTCAACATCTGAGCGGCGGACGGGTAACGGATATCTTCGTTAAAGAAGGTGACCTGGTCAAAAAAAATCAGGTCCTCATCCGTCTGGATAAAATGCAGCTCGATATGCGTTTCAGTGCCTTAAACGCGCAGTATATTTCAGCAAAAAGTATTGAAGACCGGCTGATGGCAGAGCGAGACGGCCTGGAGGAGATTGCCTTCAATAGCGCGCTGACTCAGCAATTTTCCGGGAATAAGCGTCTGACAGAAGTCAGAAATTTGCAGGCCAAACTCTTTGATACCCGGCGTAAAACGATTCAGGATGAATTGTCGATGATTCAGGAAACGCTTGATGGCCTGATCGGGCAGACGGAAAATCTCAACAAAATAAAAGGTTATCGCGATCATCAGTTCACGCTGATTAACCGCGAGCTCGGCGCAATTCGTGCATTGAGTGAAAAAAACTACTACCCGAAAGCGCAATTACTGGTGCTTGAACGTGAGGCCGCTGAAATCTCCAGCAGTGTATCCGAAGATATTCTGAACATTGCCAAACTCAAATCTCAGCAAAATGAGTTGAAAATCAAAGCATATCAGGCGCGTCATCAATACTTGCGTGAGGTAGAGTCTGAACTGACCGAAAACCAAAAAGAAGTCGCCATGCTGGAAGATGAACTGGTATCTACCCGTCATGAGCTGGATAACACAGAAATTCGCTCCCCCATTAACGGTGTGGTACTGGACGTTAAGGTCAGTACCGTTGGCGGTGTAATTCAGCCGGGCGAACATCTGATGGATATTGTTGCCGCCGGACAACCGATGCAAATCGATGCCAAAATACCGGTACATGCCATTGATAAACTGGCGCCAGGGTTAACTGTGGACGTCCTGTTCCCGGCCCTTAACCACGCGTTGCTGCCGTCAGTACCTGCGCATGTATTAACCGTCTCCGCTGACCGGTTAATTGATGAAGCCACCCAACAGCCCTATTATCTCGCCGAAGTGCAGGTTTCCTCTGAAGGTGCGCGCTTGCTGGGTGATTACAAGATTAAAGCCGGGATGCCCGCCAGCGTAACGATAAAAACCGGCGAGCGGACATTTTTAAGCTACCTGTTTAAACCCTTACTCGCCCGTCTGGAACTGGCGTTTAAAGAATACTGATCGCCAATTCATTACCCTGACAGGAACCCTGGTGCTCATTCGCGAGCATCAGGCCTGTTTATGCCATTGCTGGTCGCCCTGCTTTCTTGTAACCTTCCCCTTCGCAAGCCTACTGCGTGCGTGAATGATTAATTTGCACCCCTGAACTGGACTTCATATGAATGCTCATACTTCGAAAGACCCTTTACACGGCGTAACGCTTGAAATGCAGGTCACTGCGCTGGTTGACCGCTTTGGTTGGGCTGAGCTGAGTCAACTCATCAACATCAACTGTTTTAAAAACGATCCCAGCGTTAAATCCAGTTTAAAATTTCTGCGCCGCACGCCCTGGGCGCGCGCTGAAGTAGAAGCGTTGTATCTTGATTCCCTGAATGATGACGCCCCGGAAAACACCGAGTCACCGGACTTCGATCCCTGGGCTAATAGTCGCGCTAATAAGAAATAAGAGCCCTTTCAGATGTCTGCACCCGGTTTTATTTCAGGTCATTACCAGAAAAAGCTGGCGAATCTCGTCGCCCGTTCTCGCAACATACTGCCAATAACCAACGTGAAATGGTTCGCCGTGCTCGTCGGCAGCATGCTCTTACTCGGCAGTTGCTCTTCCGAGCCGCCGGTGCCGAAAACCTCGCCACAGCCGCCGTTAACCAAACCGCAGCGTAGTCAGGAGCCGATGCGTGGTGTCTGGCTGGCAACGGTTTCGCGCCTGGACTGGCCGCCGATCTCCTCGGTTAACGGCAGTTCGTCCGCCATCCGCATTAGCCAGCAGAAAAAAGCGCTGACGGACAAGCTGGATAATCTGAAGCGTCTCGGGATCAACACCGTGTTTTTTCAAGTCAAGCCAGATGCCACCGCGCTATGGCAATCCAAAATTTTGCCGTGGTCAGATACCCTGACGGGCAAAATTGGTGAAGATCCGGGTTACGATCCGCTGCAGTTTATGCTCGACGAAGCCCATAAGCGTGGGATGAGAGTCCATGCCTGGTTTAATCCGTATCGCGTTTCTGTCAACACCAAACCCGGAACGGTAACGGAATTAAATAATACCTTGTCCCAGAATCCATCCAGCGTCTTTGTTCTGCATCGGGACTGGATCCGCACGGCGGGTGAGCGTTTCGTCCTCGACCCGGGCATTCCTGAAGTCAGGGACTGGGTAACCAGCATTGTGGCGGAAGTGGTTGAGAATTATCCCGTCGACGGCGTGCAGTTTGATGACTACTTCTATACCGAATCACCCGGTTCTGCGCTTAACGACAGTCAGACCTTCAGAAAATATGGTCAAGGATTTGCCTCGAAAGCGGACTGGCGACGCCATAACACAGAAAAGCTCATTGCGCAGGTCTCGCAGACTATCAAGAAACTGAATCCTGAAGTGGAGTTCGGCGTCAGCCCGGCAGGCGTATGGCGTAACCGTTCGCACGACCCGGCGGGTTCCGACACGCGCGGTGCGGCGGCCTATGATGAATCCTATGCAGACACACGCCGCTGGGTTCAACTGGGCCTGCTGGATTACATCGCCCCACAGCTTTACTGGCCTTTTGCCCGGGATGCCGCGCGTTACGATGTGTTGGCAAAATGGTGGGCGAACGTGGTCAAGTCAACCAACACGCGCCTGTATATCGGGGTTGCGCTGTATAAGGTTGGTGAGCCGTCAAGAAAAGAGCCCGACTGGGCGGTTAACGGTGGTGTTCCGGAACTGAAAAAACAGCTCGATATGAACGAGACTGAACCGCACATCAACGGTACGATCCTGTTCAGAGAGGATTACCTTAATCAACCCCAAACCCAGGATGCGGTAACCTATATCCGCAACCGTTGGGGGCAGTAATGTTGCCACTGTCCGCCGCTACGGCATCAAGCGGCGGACATTTTCATTCAGTTGTTTCTGTATCGCGTTCAGCGTGGCAGACGTAATTTGCTCAGGATACCGGTCTTGGGCTATCTGGCTAAATTTCGCCGCAACGGTACACACTCTCTCGATTATCTCTGCGACATGAGCCGCAGATAATTCAGCTTCCAGCTCACCCAGTCCGGCAAGATGTTTTCTTTCAATATCCAACGCTTCTCCCAGCACATCCATTTGATGATACCCGCCAGGCCCGTCGCAGTAGGTAACATCGTAAGCTGGCGCGAGGGTCCAGTGACCTTCTGCCGACATTAGGTCGGCGAAATTTTTCGGATGGTCATCCCGGTTATTGAAGGCCACATTAAAAACAACACGCTCAAATGCCTTCGCTTTTTCTCTGACATCATTGGTGCAAATTTGCGTCGCACGCAAAAAGTCCCGGTAATCCAGCGCGCCCGGCACCTGATAATTGGCACCGGTGAGTGCCGCCAGACTTTGCATGGGAATACGCATCTCATGCGAACGATCGAACCTGCGGGACGCAAAGGCGGCCTGTCCACCTGGCAGGCTAAAATAGGCCGTATCCGGCGTGCTGATTACGCACTGGCGTAAGCACTCGGCATAAACGGCTTCGATTGCGCACACTTCAGCGTGTTCATATCTGGCCGGAAATTTAATCAGCCAACTCTCTGCCCCAGGGAACGGTGATGTGGTAAAACATTTAGTGACAGTGTCACGATATAATAACGCCTTTGGCCTCGCCCCCTGAGGTGAACCGCCCATCTGCAGCAGTTTTTGCAAAAATGCCCCGCCTTCGCCGCTGAGCACTTCCTGAACTTCAGCGGCCAGTTTCTCGAGAGGAACGTCTTCTTTTACGTTTTGCTGTGCATCAGGTTGTACCGGCTGGAACGTCATGGCGCCCATTGCGCTGTTACCCACCCAGGTTAACCGTTCCAAAGGACCAATACGTGCCGGATTTACGCCGCGACGTTTAAACAAGCGGTCCATCAGTAGCATTCCCCAACCATCCGGTAATGCATCATAAATCGGACCGGGTAACCCCAGTTGATGGGAGGGAAAATCTCTGCGTAAACGTGGGCCGTTCAACGGTAACGTTAATCGGGACAGTTCCAGCCCTTTGCGTATGGCTTCTTCGCTGTATTCAAATGCGATCAACGGCCGCCCGGTTAGTGCGGTAGACGAAACCAGTCTTCCCCACAACCAGCTTTCACCCCATCCTGCATAAAAAATATCGACTTGTTCAGGCATCAGAATTTTTCCGCTTCACACGCTGACGCGCGGCGCTGCGCTCGTAACGCAAAATGTCATCCAGACTGTCAATTTTAGGTTTGAACAGCTCCACAAGAGCATCGCCATACCCTAACACCATGGCTACTTTTACCAGGTTCTCGAATCCTACGTTTTTACCCGCTTCCAGATTAGATACCGTGTTGACTCCAATCCCGGCACGGGCGGCCACATCGGCTTGCGTCATCTGTTTTGCCAGTCTCTCTTTACGTAATCGATCGCAGAGTAGTTTGACGATATCGGCGGGTGTATGAAGGGATAAATCCATAATGTTGGGCCTTATCAGGGTAATTTGACCTTTACTCCCAATATTATAGAGTTAAATAAGGCGGGATACAAAATTACATAAGACACGTTAAAAGGGAGTTAACATCATTAAACGAATATAAGACGCTCTATATTGGATTTACGTACAAGGTAAACGGCAATGAGGGGCGTTAGTCGATACAGATACACACCAGATGACCGCGCTGAAGCTGGATTGCCCCCTGCCGTTTGAGTCTGGCAAGGGTATCCATAACCGTGCTACGCGAAAGTCCGGTACGATCCCGAATATATTGTGCTGCAGAGATCCTTTGTCTGATCTCCTCAGGTTCTTGTTGCAGCAGTTCGAGGTGTCCCCAGACCATATCTGTGGCACTCCGACTGGTGATAAGGCGATCGCGCTGGCTCATCACCTGGATAATATAGGCTTCAACGACTGCTACCGACTCCCATAACCGATCGCGATTCACGACCGTCATAAAATCTGTTTTCTTGATAACGTGTGTCGTACAAGGACTGACGGCCTCAATATCATAAAAATTTTGCCCGGTAGGAAGAAAAAACTCTGCCATTCCCAGCATTATCGGCGCCTGCTGGCTTGCCAGAATAAGACCATCAACGCGACGTCTTATCACGATTCTCCCCTCTGTCAGTAGCCAAATCCCATTCTCTCCCTGGGAGTCCATAATAAAAGACCCACTGCGATATAAGGATTGTGGCTCGGAGAGTGGTAATAATGCGTTGAAAAGTCTGGAAATATTTATCGCCAGAAGTTCGTCACTGCGGCCAGATTGTTCGGAGAGATTGGTCATAGCGTTCTCAAAGTTATTTATATTGTCTTTCTTTAATAATTATCCTTCTGAGCAAAAAAAGCAAATGAGGAAAATCCAAATTTGGATTAGCTTATATCGGATAATTTTCGAGAAAGTCTTATTTTATACTTTTAACATATTAACACGCTTTGCCATTATAAATATGGTGATAATGTATCGCTAACAACGGGAGTTTTTATGGTACTCAATTATATTGCATTAGCGATGCTCATTTTCGTGTTCTTAGTTATTTTTTATGGCGTACTGATTTTGCATGACATTCCCTATGAAATTGCCAAAAAGAGAAATCACCCACATCTGGATGCGATCCATGTAGCCGGTTGGGTAAGCCTGTTTACGCTACATGCGCTCTGGCCATTTTTGTGGATATGGGCAACGTTATACAGTGACAAACAGGGTTGGCATGGTCATGTCTCGCGTAATGACACGCAGGAACTTACCGCGCGGATCGCATCACTGGAGAAAACACTCGAAAAAATAGCACCCGGTAATGTGCAGGAATCGAAGGTGAATTGATCGTGGAAACATTATTAGTATTAAGTTACGCCGCTATTGTTTATGCCATTTTCAAGATATTTAAAGTGCCGTTAAATAAATGGACAGTCCCTACAGCGGTTCTTGGTGGGATAGTTATGCTGGGCGCGTTAATTCTCACCATGAATTACAACCATCCCTATACCGAGGATGCGCAAAAACTGGTAGTGGGTATTCCTGTTGTCCCACAGGTTACGGGCGTGGTGTCTGAAGTCACGGATAAAATTAATACACCGATCAAAAAAGGTGAGGTTCTGTTTAAAATTGACCCTACCCGCTACAAAGCCAAACTGGAAAAACTGGAAGCGGACATTGTCACGGAAAAACATGACGTTATGGCGCTGGAAGAAAAACGCAACAGCGCGCGTCTTCAGTTTGAGCAGGCGAAAGCAGAGCGTGATAAGTATTACAAAAATTATCAGCGCTACCAGCAAGGAAGTCGGGCTAAGGTTAATCCCTTTACTGCCAATGATATTGATACCGCGCGTCAGGATTATCTGGCGCAGGATGCGGCGATGGATGCCGCCCATGCTGAATTGAACAGCATTCAAAAAGAACTCGACAGCAGTATTAATGGTCAAAATTCACAGATTGCCAGTTTACAGGCACAAATTGATGAGGCGCAATTCAATTATGAACAAACGATTGTTCGTGCTCCAGGCGACGGTTATATCAGCCAACTCCTGGTGCGGCCCGGAACCTATGCCTCGAGGCTCCCTTTTAAACCCGTGATGGTATTTATTCCTGCCCACAAGAATCAAATTGTGGCGGCTTTCCGTCAGAATGCTATTTTACGTCTTAATGTAGGCGACGACGCAGAGATTGTTTTTAACGGGTTGCCGGGACAGGTAATCGAAGGAAAAGTGGTGAACGTGGCTCCGGTAATCCCTACCGGGGCCTATTACGCCCAGGGCACGTTACAATCACTGAATATGGCGTCAGGAAGCAACAAAGTGCTTGTGAGCATTGATGTCGGTGAGAATCAGGCGGAACAGCAGTTGCCAGATGGCGTGGCCGCGCAGGTTGCGGTCTATTCCACACACCATTTTGAAGCCTTGTCGTTGCTGCGAAAAATACTGTTGCGTATGACCAGTTGGATGCACTACCTGTATCTGGATCACTAATGACGTATCCGGGCGCAGACGTTACGCCCGGATACCGGTTTTGCGGAATCAGGCCGCGGCTGGTTCAGGCAATTTGAACGTCGAAACCAGCAGCGCTAACTGCTCGGCCTCTTCTTTAAGCACCTGGGTACGTGCGGCAGCGTCATCGATTAACGACGCATTCTGCTGCACGGTGCTGTCCATTTCAGTTACCGCCAGCGTGACTTCTGAAACACCTTTGCGTTGTTCTTCCCCCGCTA
>OJJJ01000479.1_pt1 | contig 19185 bp, 15 predicted proteins | sample 1596311 | NCBI WGS metagenome assembly OJJJ01 (sample SAMEA4350140, study PRJEB24818) | metagenome | biome: human; feature: gut; material: faeces | place: Denmark | collected 2013-09 | reverse complement strand
GCAGTAGCCGTATATACATCAAAAGTAACAGCAGGATAGTACTCATGAAAAGACTGGCATAACTCTAGCAGTATCTGCACTCCAGCCAAGTCACCGCAACCTATAGATACTATCCCCTCTACTGTCTCATCCTGCTCAGTCAATTCTTTTTCTGTCTTATCCACCAGCTCCAAAATTTCCTCTGCTCGGCGTCGCAACAAAAGACCTTCATTAGTTAATACAATTTTCCGAGTGCTTCGATCAAAAAGTTTAACTCCCATTTCTTCTTCCATTTGTGCAATTTGTCGGCTTAAAGTGGGCTGCGTGATATGTAATGCATCTGCTGCCTTGGTAATGCTTTCTTCTCGTACTACTGTCAAAAAATATCGTAAGACTCGGATTTCCATGAGTATACCTCCCACACAGGACAATTTTGATTTCATTATAACAAACCGATACTTATAAAACAACATAACAAATCCGTATTCAACACATATTCAACAAAAACAAAAACGCCTAGAAACACTTTCTAGACGTTTGTTCAAAGGCAATAAGCCTACTTATTTTTAATCTATTTTATTATGCGGCATGACTATTTGCAAAGTATACCAAAGTCTCTCCATCCTTTTTCAATTCTTGTCCATTCTCATTTTCTGAAATAATAAATTCATGCTGAATCAGTCCTTCGATGGACACATTTAACAGTTTAGATAAGGCAAACAGATTCTCATAATCTGGTAATGATTCTCCATTTTGCCATTTATAAATGGTCTGAGGATATGTAAGACCTAACAATGCTTGGATATCTTTTACTGTATATCCGCTTTGCTTTATCATGTTTTTAATGTTTTCCCCAGTTGCAACTTGATCAATGCATGTTGTAATTGTTGCCATGATGTGTATCCTCCCTATACTCTCTGTTCTAGTTGTAATTGTCCATTGTGATTGCTGATCACCAAGCTACCTCCTTATTATATGAAGGAAATCTCTCTTTCACAAGCAAATCCCTTTCCCATCTGAATTTGCCTCACATAAATGACACAGGATAAGTTTTATGCGTTTCATATAACAAAAGAAATAGTCATTATTTTTATTATACCATATATTTCTAATTTTGCCACTCATCTAATAAGCTAATTTTAAAATTTATTCTTATTAAAAATGCATTTCAAACCAATACCATTTATCCATAATCTTTTCGGTATATTCAAAGTTATCTCCTTGACTCTCTTCCCACTTCCAGCCATTACCTTCTGGTTGCCATTCCACATCTGTTCCTTGAAATCCTAAAGGTTCATCGTTCGGGGAATAATAAAAACCTTTGTAAATAGTAGATGAGCCAAGCCCAAAGCTCGACACTACAAACTCTACCATATTGGCAGTATCATATGCAGAAACGTCCCAGCTATGATAGGTTTTCTGCTCTGTATTATCGTTCTCTTTCATCATATTCTCTGCAAAATGTTCCAATCCTACATGACTATGTTTCACATATTGGTAGACATAGAACTTTGAATTTTTCCTAAAAAAGAAAAAATAGGATAAAATACAAATAAAAATCAACAGAATAACACCAATAGAAATATATTTTTTTCTCTTCATAACAAATACCTCCCATTTTATTATATACTAGCTTCTTTGAATGTATCTGTCAATTAAATTTCCATAAATATCCAAAAATTATTTTTTTGCAGAACAAAAAGGAACAACGGCTCCTATAGATTTTCATCTATCTTGCAATTGTTCCTTTTTAACGACTATCTTTTTTATTTTTTCTTTTTCTTATTTTTCTTAAATAACCCTTCTACAAAACCTTCTGCTTTATCTTTCATTTCTTTTCCAAGGTTTTCTAAAGATTCCTCTAAATTTTCGTTCTCCACGACTTGTTTTTGCCTCGCTTTGCCTACCATAGCATCACGGAATGCTTCTAATGCTTCTCTTTGATCTTTATTTAAACTGGTAGGAACTTCTACAACAAATGTCACATAGTGATCACCACGAACATTTTTATTACGAAGTGTTGGAACACCTTTTCCTCTTAAACGAACTTTTGTATCTGTTTGTGTTCCTGCCTTTAAGTCATACTCTACTTGACCATCGACGGTATCAATACGAAGTTTTGCCCCAAGTGCTGCATCTGCAAAGGATACGGGAACTGTTGTAAAAATATCATATCCTTGACGTTGGAATTTTGGATGGCGTTCTACCATAACGGTTACCATTAAATCCCCTCTTGGACCACCATTTGTTCCTGGTTCTCCTTTTCCACGGATACGAATACTCTGTCCATTATCAATACCTGCTGGAACTGTAATTTGAATCTTCTTACGTTTCTTCACATAACCTGTTCCGCCACAGTCTTTACATTTATTTTTAATAATTTTACCTGTTCCATGACAATCTGGACAAGTCTGTACATTTCTAACCATACCAAATAAAGACTGTTGTGTATAGACAACTTGACCTTTACCACCACATTTTTGACAAGTTTCTGGTTGGCTTCCATGAGCTGCACCTGTTCCATGACAAGTCTCACACTCTTCATTTAATGTAATATCTAATTCTTTTTCTGTGCCGAAAACAGCTTCATTAAATGTAACACGAATAGACGCTCTTACATCAGCTCCTGGCATTGGACCATTGTTGGCTCTTCTGCTTCTTCCGCCACCAAAAATATCGCCGAAAATGTCACCAAACATATCGCCCATATCTGCGCCACTAAAATCGAATCCGCCAAAACCACCGAATCCGCCAGCACCGCCACCGCCTTGTTCAAAGGCTGCATGACCAAATTGATCGTATCTTGCACGCTTATCTGCATCGCTTAATACTTCATAAGCTTCTGTTGCTTCTTTGAATTTTGCTTCTGCCTCAGGGTTATCTGGGTTGGTATCGGGATGGTATTTTTTTGCCACCTTACGGTAGGCACGCTTAATCTCCGCATCGGTAGCCCCCTTTTGTACCCCGAGGACTTCATAATAATCTCTTTTTTCTGCCATCTTACTTACTCTGCCTTTCTCTTTCCATGCTCGAAAAGAGGTTGCTGCAAACGGAATGTAATTACAGCCTTTTTGCAACAACCTCTTCTTTTACGAAACTTCCAAACGATTTCAAACGTGTTTTTTACATGTCCTACGTTCTAGTTTCTATTACCTTTCTTACACTTCTTTGTAATCGCCATCAACAACATCATCTGCATTGTAGCTAGAATTTGCATTTGCATCTCCATTTGGAGCACCATTAGCACCTGCTGTCTGCTGAGCTGCTTCATACATTTTTGCAAATAAGTTCTGTGCACTCTGCATTAATGTTTCTTTTGCAGATTTGATTGCTTCTACATCAGAATCTGTCATGTTTTCAGGCTGTGTTTTTTCTACTAATTCTTTTAAAGCATTTAAGTCTGCTTCTACTTTTGTTTTTTCTGCTGCATCTACTTTATCCCCTGCTTCATCAAGCGCTTTTTGTACTTGGAATACCATAGAATCAGCATCATTTCTTGTATCAATTGCTTCTTTTCTCTTCTTATCCTGAGCTTCAAATTCAGCAGCTTCTTTTACTGCTTTTTCAATATCAGCATCAGACATATTAGAACCAGCTGTAATTGTGATATGCTGTTCTGCACCTGTTCCTAAATCTTTTGCAGATACATTAACGATACCATTTGCATCGATATCAAATGTTACTTCGATTTGAGGCACACCTCTTCTTGCTGGAGCGATACCATCAAGACGGAATCTACCAAGAGATTTGTTATCTTTTGCAAACTGTCTTTCAACCTGTACAACGTGGATATCTACTGCACTTTGGTTATCTTCTGCTGTTGAGAAGATCTGGCTCTTCTTAGTAGGAATTGTTGTGTTACGTTCGATTAATCTTGTAGCAACACCACCTAATGTTTCGATAGAAAGTGATAATGGAGTAACATCAAGTAATAAGATATCACCTGCGCCTGCATCACCTGCTAATTTACCACCTTGAACAGAAGCACCGATTGCTACACATTCGTCTGGGTTGATACCTTTGAATGGTTCTTTTCCTGTTAACTGTTTTACTTTTTCCTGAACAGAAATCATACGAGTAGAACCACCAACTAATAATACTTTATCAAGTTCAGACGCTGTTAATCCTGCATCTTTTAACGCTGTTTGAACAGGTGTTGCTGTTCTTTCTACTAAATGAGCTGTTAATTCATCGAATTTTGCTCTTGTTAAGTTCATATCGAAATGTTTTGGACCTTCTGCTGTTGCTGTGATGAATGGAAGGTTAATGTTTGTTGTTGTAGCAGAAGAAAGTTCTTTTTTGGCTTTTTCAGCAGCTTCTTTTAAACGTTGCATAGCCATTTTATCTCCTGATAAATCAACACCTTCTTGTTTTTTGAACTCATCTAACATATATTGTGTAATTACGTTATCAAAGTCATCTCCACCTAAGTTATTATCACCAGCTGTTGATAATACTTCGATAACACCATCACCGATTTCAATGATAGATACGTCGAATGTACCACCACCTAAATCGTATACCATGATTTTTTGTTCATTTTCATTATCAAGTCCATAAGATAATGCTGCTGCTGTTGGCTCGTTGATGATACGTTTTACATCAAGTCCTGCAATTTTACCAGCATCTTTTGTTGCCTGACGTTGAGCATCGTTGAAGTAAGCTGGTACTGTAATAACCGCTTCTGTTACTTTTTCTCCTAAATAGTTTTCTGCATCTCCTTTTAATTTTTGAAGAATCATAGCAGAAATTTCCTGTGGAGAATATTTTTTTCCATCGATATCTACTTTATAGTCAGTTCCCATATGTCTCTTAATAGAAGAGATTGTTTTTTCTGCGTTTGTTACTGCCTGACGTTTTGCAGGTTCACCGACAACTCTTTCTCCTGTTTTTGTAAATGCAACGATAGATGGTGTTGTTCTAGCACCTTCTGTATTTGTAATAACAACAGGTTTTCCACCTTCCATAACTGCTACACAAGAGTTTGTTGTTCCTAAGTCAATACCAATAATTTTACCCATGATTTTTTCCTCCTAATCATTTTCCAGAAATTATAGTGTTTTTCTTTTCTCTCTGGTGAAAGCCTTTGCTTTCTCTATACTAATGTTTTACTTATTTCTAATTTTTATGAAGCATCTTTTTAGTTTGCTACTTTTACCATACTGTGACGAAGAACTTGGTCTTTGTACATATATCCTTTTTGGAATTCTTCTGCTACAATATTCTCTCCTAATTCTTCATCTTCCACGTGCATCACTGCATTATGGAAATCTGCATTGAATTCTTTTCCAACCGCATCCATTGGAGCTACTCCAATTTCACCAAATACAGTCATGAGCTGTTTATAAATAGCATCAATTCCTTGTACAAATGCATTGTCTTTTTCTTCTTCGGAAACTGCTGCAAGTCCTCTTTCGAAGTTATCTACAACTGGAAGAAGTTTTTCAAGAACATCTTTTGCACCCATATCAAACATTCTAGTTGTTTCTTTTGCTGTTCTTTTTCTTGCATTTTCAAATTCTGCCATTAAACGCTGATAGCGGTCTTTTAACTCTGCAACTTCTGCTTCTTTCTTTTCAAGTTCTGCCTCTAATGCTTTTGCATCTACTTTTTTACGCTTTTTAAATAAGCCTTCTTTATCTTTTTTATCTGCTTTGTCAGAAGCTTCTGTTTCCACAGTTTCTGTTTCTTCTTTCACTTCTTCTTTGGATTCTACAGTTTCTTCTACTGTTTCCTCTGTCTTTGCAGTTGTTTCTTCTTCTAAATTCACTTTATTCTCTTCCACTTACTACACCTCTTTATCTACATTTTCTTTTTAAATATCGCATCGAGTTCACCTGTCAAATCTTTTAGCGTTGTGACTACTTTCTCATAATCCATACGCTTTGGACCAATAATTCCTATTGTTCCCTTGACACCTTCCTCCAATTCGTACGTTGCAGTAACAATACTACAATCTTTCATATTTTGAACTGGTGCTTCTTCACCAATATATACTTGAATATTCTGGTCACTCCCATTTTCTTGTCTTGCTTCATCAATGAGTTCTACCAGAGCCTTTTTTTCTTCTAATACTCCAAGAAGTTGACTTGCTCGTTCCACATTGCCAAGTTCTGGATATTTTAAAATATTTGTTGTTCCACTTGTATACACTTCTAATTCTCTTGCTTTTGCAATTGCATCGGTAATCCCAGTAAAAATATGCTCAAGAATTGGAGCGTGCATACCCGCTTGTATTCTCATTGTCTGCATCAGTTCTAAATTGATCTCTTGTAACGATAATCCTTGCAGAAAAGAATTTAATAAGATGTTTAATTTAAGAACTTCATCATTCGCTAGAGGTTCCTCTACATCGATTAATTTGTTCTTAACGACATTTCCTTCTACCACAATAACGGCAAGGAGTTGATTTTCATCCACCTGAGATAACTGAATGAATTTTAGCTTCGTATCTTTATATTGAGGGGCGGTTACCATTGTTGCATAATTGGTATTCATTGCCAACACTCTCGCTACTTGTTGAAGCAAATTTTCCATTTTATCCACTTTTGCAAGCAGTGCTTTTCGTTCGCCCTCTTCTTCCTTTCTTTGTATCATCATCTGATCCACATAGAAACGATACCCTTGATCGGAAGGAATCCTTCCTGCAGAAGTATATGGTTGAATAATATATCCCATTTCTTCTAAGTCTGCCATCTCATTGCGGATTGTGGCGGAACTTAAATTCAAATCTGTGTACTTAGAAATCGTTCTTGAACCAACAGGCTCTCCCGTCTCTAAGTAATTCGCAATAATTGCGTTTAGAATCTTTTGTTTTCTTTCATCTAAGTCCACATAACCACCTCTTTTACTTTTATTAGCACTCGTTATAGTTGAGTGCTAATATGTTCTTACATAAAGTTATCACTTTCTATTTTCTTTGTCAATATCTATTTAAAAAAAAGTTTATTTTTTTAAGTTTCTTTTCTTCTTCCTTTTCTTTTGGCTATACCTTCTATATAGAAAGAAAGAGGAATATAATATTGTGTGCATTCCTTAACACTTTCATAATAGGATATTTTAATATGACAAAATATCTTATATTATTTATTTTCAATTTTTTTTATTTATATTTTTTTATTTTTATATTATATTTTATTTATATATTATTTATCATTTCTTAACAATATCGTCTTTATTATCAAAAATATAGTGATAAACATTATTTTTTTGTTGCTTTATTACAATATTTTTGTTACACTAAATGACAGAGGTCTTTCTAAATATTTCATTATTTATTTTATCTCATTATTCTAAAGGAGGGAAACAATATGGAGAACTTGTTAATTCTAGTTCCAGTCATTGGTATTATTGGTTTACTAATGGCATTTTGGCTTTATAGCTTTATCAGCAAACAAGATTCTGGAAATGACAAAATGAAGGAAATTTGTCAAGCCATTTCTGAAGGTGCTCATGCCTTTTTATTTGCTGAATATAAAGTCCTTGTAATCTTTGTTATTGTAGTCTTTTTTGTAATTGGTCTTGCAATTGGGGAGAACAGTTGGGTTACAGCTATTTGCTTTTTAGTTGGTAGTCTTTTCTCCACATTGGCAGGATACTTAGGTATGAGTGCTGCTACAAAAGCCAATGCTCGTACTGCTGCCGCTGCCAAAGATTCTGGTATGGCAAAAGCATTATCCATCGCTTTTTCTGGTGGTAGTGTTATGGGGTTTGCCGTAGTTGGTCTTGGTTTATTTGGTGTTAGTGCTATCTATTTCATCACAAGAGATGCGGATATTCTTTTTGGTTTCAGCTTAGGAGCTTCTTCCATTGCTCTTTTTGCCAGAGTTGGTGGTGGTATTTATACAAAAGCTGCTGACGTTGGTGCTGACTTAGTTGGTAAGGTAGAAGCTGGTATTCCAGAAGATGATCCTCGTAACCCTGCAGTTATTGCTGATAACGTAGGTGACAATGTTGGTGACGTAGCAGGTATGGGCGCTGACTTATTCGAATCTTATGTTGGTTCTATTATTTCTTCTTTAACGCTCGGATTTGCTGCTTATAATGCAAATGGTATTTTATTCCCATTATTCCTTTCTGGGGCTGGTATTTTAGCATCCATTGTGGGCGCACTTGTTGTACGCTCTTCCAAAGGAACCAATCCACATAAAACATTAAACTTAGGACAATACACTGCTACTGCTATTGTGATCATCGTTGCTCTTATTTTAAGTAAAAATCTCTTTGGCAACTTCAATGGTGCTTTTGCTATTATCGCAGGTCTTATCGTTGGTGTTTTAATCGGCGCAATTACAGAGGTTTACACATCAAGCGATTATAACTCTGTTAAAAAGATTGCTCAGCAATCAGAAACGGGTTCTGCTACAACGATTATCAGTGGTCTTGCCGTTGGAATGATCTCTACAGCAATTCCAATTCTTCTCGTTTGTGTTGGTATTTTCGTATCCCACCAATTAATGGGATTATATGGTATCGCACTTGCAGCCGTTGGTATGTTATCTACAACTGGTATCACAGTAGCCATTGACGCTTATGGTCCAGTTGCTGACAACGCTGGTGGTATTGCAGAAATGGCAGGACTTGACGACTCTGTCCGTGAAATCACAGATAAACTGGACTCTGTTGGTAATACAACTGCTGCTATTGGTAAAGGATTTGCCATCGGTTCTGCCGCTTTAACGGCATTAGCTTTATTTGTATCTTATGCACAGGCAGTTAACTTAGAAACCATCGATATTCTTGATGCAACTGTTATTATTGGTGTCTTTATCGGCGGTATGCTCACTTTCTTATTCTCTGCTATGACAATGGAATCTGTAGCAAAAGCAGCTTATAAGATGATCGAAGAAGTTCGTAGACAGTTTAAAGAAAAGCCAGGAATCTTAAAAGGAACGGAAAAACCAGATTATAAAACTTGTGTTTCCATTTCTACTGTAGCCGCACTTCATGAAATGTATCTACCAGGAATTATGGCAGTACTTGCTCCAATTATCGTTGGTCTTTTATTAGGTCCTGCAGCACTTGGTGGACTATTAGTTGGTTCCTTATTAACAGGTGTATTAATGGCTATTTTTATGGCCAATGCAGGTGGCGCTTGGGATAATGCAAAAAAATACATAGAGGAAGGAAATCATGGTGGTAAAGGCAGTGATGCCCATAAAGCTGCTGTTGTTGGTGATACAGTCGGTGATCCATTTAAAGATACATCAGGACCATCCATTAATATTTTAATCAAATTAATGACCATTGTTTCTTTAGTATTCGCACCATTATTCGTTCAATTCGGTGGTATTTTATTAAACTTTATGAAATGATAAAAAAGGAGCTGTCTCTTTCACGATTCAAAAATCGTAAAGACACAGCTCTCTTTTTGACCTTTTTATCCCCTTCCTTTTTTCTTTAATAATTCACAATAGCTTAAGAAAAGAAAAACAATGTTTTTAAATACAAAATTCTGGATTTTGTTCCACGACTTCGAAGAAATGAGATAAAATTTGATTTTTGTACCAAGCAAAGTCAGCACTTCCTCTATTTCTCCTTTCCCCCAATTCAATTTTTATAATCTTCTTGATCCTTCCAGGATGAGCATCTAAAATCATAACTCGTGTAGCTAAATATACGGCTTCTTCAATATCATGAGTTACCATAATCATAGTTGTTTTTTGCTGACTTCGAATCTTTAGTAGCTCTTCTTGTAATGTCATTTTTGTCATAGCATCTAACGCTCCAAAAGGTTCATCTAGTAGCAACACTTTTGGATTTGTGGCTAAAGAACGAGCAATCGCTGCTCGTTGAGACATACCACCCGATAGTTGACTTGGATAAGCCTTTTTAAAATTTGTTAATTTTACCATAGATAAATATTTATCCACAATCTTGTCTTTTTCTTGTTTTGTTTTTCCATGTAAACCTAATTGTATATTTTTCTCAATTGTCATCCAAGGAAATAACCGATGTTCTTGAAAAATCATACTTCTATCAAAAGAAGGACCTTTAATTTCTTTTCCATCTAAAAAACAAGCACCACTATCTTGTTCTTCAAGCCCTGCAATAATTTTTAATAATGTACTTTTCCCACATCCACTATGTCCAACAATTACTAAAAACTCTCCATCTTCTACGGTTAATTGAATATCTTCTAATACTTTTATTTCTTTTCCATCCACTTGGAAACTTTTATAAATATGATCAACCTTTAATTTTTCACTCATTTTTCCCCACCTTTTGTTCCCACGGCATACAAATTTTCGCTAATTTTGATAATCCAAAGTCCATAAAGGCACCTAAGATTGCAATACTAAACATTCCACAAAATACAATTGGATACTGCATAAGACTTCGCGCATCATTCATCCGAAATCCAATTCCAGAACGAGCAGCAATCATCTCCGCTCCTACTACTGCCATCCACGAAATACTAAGTCCTAATTTTAGCCCCACAAAAATAGAAGGAATTGCAGATGGAAAATAAACCTTTGTAAACATTTGCCACCGACTTAAATGATACATTTTTCCTACTTCAATTAATTTTTGATCGGTTCGGCTAATTCCGCTCATTGTATTAATGAGAATAGGAAAATAGGCACCTAGAAAAATAACTGCTACTTTCGATCCTTCTCCAATTCCAAACCAGATCACAAGAAGTGGTATCCAAGCCATGATAGGAACTTGCCGAATTGCTGTTAATGTTCCTAAAAAAAGGTTATGAACCCTAGAATCAATTCCCATAAAAACTCCAAGTGCCCCTCCACATAAAACCGCTAAAGCATAACCTTTTATAACTCTTAAAAGACTAATTCCCAAATCACTTAATAAAGTTCCATCCCGTACTTGTTCTATAAATGCTTCTAGGACGCTTGGAATCGTAGGTAACACAAGTGTAGATACTATATGATTTGCTGTTACGATATACCAAAGTACCAGAATGAGTATTGGTACTATGCTTTTTAATTTAATGTTTCCCTTCATTTTGATACTCCTTCCTTGCCTGAATGAAAAAAGAAGGCTCTACCCAGTCTTTCCAAACAATTTCATGAAAAATTAATTTTTCTTTTCTTAAAGTTTCTTGTATTTTCTCTAAAGAGGATAAATAATTTTCTTCTAAATTTACTGGATATCCAGTTTCTACATTATTTGGCGCAGTTGCTCGGATCACCTCCAAAGGGTTTCCAGATTTTTCAGCTGCCAAATGGTTAAAAGCATCCTCATCTTTTGCAATTTCATCCTTTGCTCTTAATAAGGCTTTTAAAATTCCAATTGTAACCTCTTCTTTTTGTTCTATAACTTCACTTCTTCCAATGAATACAGTCGGCTCATAAAAGTCTTCTTCATCTTGGTCATGTCCGCTATGTAAAACCGTAACAATACCTTCTTTTACCAGTTGCTCTTCCTGTCCTGCCATCACAACCGCTGCATCTACACTTCCTGCTGCTAAGGCTGATAATCCATCTGAAAGAGTCATATTATATGCCTCTACTCTATCAAAATTAAGCTCTCCTTGTTTTAATACAGAAATCAAATATAAATGGGGAGAGGCCCCTCTTGTATAAGCAATCTTTTTTCCTTCTAGATCTTGTAATGATCCAATGTTGGAATCATTGCGAACTACTAAATGCCAACTACAATTATATCCAGTTATTGCTAATAGCTTTGTATCTATTCCATTGGATTTTCCCAAAATCCCAGCCATTCCTGCATAGACAACATAATCTATCTCTTTTGAAATAAGAGCCTCATGAATGGCTGGAGCCGCTCCTGGAAAAGGCTCTAAGACAGCTTCATAGCCAAGTGGCTCTAAGTATTGTTTTAAATACCCTTTTACATCTGCTTCTCCAAGAACTCCCCCTGCAAAATCACTTCCTCCTGCTGGGAAACCAATGAACACCTGTTGCAATTTTTTTGTCTTTCCATTACTGATTGCCTCTTTTGCAATTGCTTCCTTCCCACATCCAGACAAACTTTCTAGCAACAAAGCTAATACTGTAAAAACAAGTAGTAAACTTTTCTTTCTTCGCATAGACTTTTTCTTTCCCCTCTTCCCTCAATTATAAGTCAGACGTCTTTACAGTTGTCATACAAAAATTAATCTCCTCTTCTCCTTCCTCTTCTTCTTTTCCTCCAGTAAAAATTCTCTTATTTGGATCGACTCCATCTATGTAGGTTATTTTTCCTGTACCTTCTCCTTTCGAAGCACCCTCTACACGAAATGTCTCAATGGAAAGCGGTAAAATGGATTGCTCTTCTTGATGTTTTGCTTGTGGTACCCATTCATAAGGAACTCGATACGCCCGATAAATCATATTAGAATAATACTTTTTGCCGAGTACATTAAAATATGGATTGATATACTCCCAAACAATTTCATGATCCTTTGTCACTTCAATTAGTCTTCCATCGGAACCTTCTGTAATCAATGTATTTCCATTTGGTAGACGCTGTGCAGAAGAAATGTAAGAGGAATAAAATTTGGAACCATCTGAAAATGGAAGAAAGCCAGCCTCTAACGGTGTATACTGCCATGTAATTTCCAAGGTAATTGGATGAATTTGAAGCACTCTTGAATAATCTCTTGTAGCATTGTTAACCCCATGTTTGGATGCTGGATTTACTGCACCATATCCTCCTGCACCACCATTGTCAAATACAAGAAATTCCCCTTCTCCTGGTAAGCCTTTTGGAATTAAATGAAAATGATGCTGTCCAATAATCCATCCTAATTTTTTTGTCTTTTCATTTTCATTAAAATCTGGTCCTAGTTTCCAAACAATTTCTCCTGTTTTTTTACTAATAATACCTAGAATATTCGCATTTCTTGAATCAAATATAATATTATCTGGCGCAAATCGTTCGTCACCATTATCATACCATTTATTTTCTCCCAAGGTTGAAATACTATTGATATGAAGCCAATCTCCTCCTGCTTCTCCACGAAGAGATGGATCTCGAAAGAGTACATTCTTTGCTGTTTCATCAAATCCGAACTCTTCAAAATGTTCATTGGCGCGCCATTCCCAAACAATCTCTCCTTCCCAATTCACTTCAATAATTTTATCATCAATTAATTCTTTATCCGATATTTTATGATTAAATACATTTTCATGGGTTAAAATTAAGGTATTCCCCTCTAAACTTTTTGGTGTTTGACTTGGTGAATAGTAGCCAGTTGGTGAACCTTCTCTTTGAAAATCATGATGTTGTCTTGCTTGATACTCTGGCTCTCTTCCAGCATCTGCAACAAATTCATTTCGATCAAACTTCCAAACAATATTTCCATCATAGTCCACCTGTACTAAATTTTTTTGATCCTGATATGCTCTTTTTCCAGCTCTTGTTCCTGTATTTCCCAATACATATCCACCAGGCAAAATTTTATTTGGAAATCCCCCAAGTCCTGCCCATAAATTGACTTCATTTCCATTCATATCAAGCAGTAGCGCTCCTTTTGCTGATGGATAAATTGTATACCCGTTATATGCCTTTTCTTTGTTATAAATAGTAACTCCTGTTGGATAAATGCTTGGATAACCCATATACTTTCCTCTCTTTCTTAACACTTTTCTTGTTATTTGTTCCTAATTTTTTATTGTTTCTTTTTCCTACAAACGATGAATCATTTGATCAATGACTTCTGGATAAGTTTCTCCCACTACTTTTTGCTTTAACTCCCCTTTCTTAAAAAATAAAAGTGTCGGAACTGACATCACTTGAAATTTTTGTGCAAACATCAAACATTCTGTCACGTCTACGATTCCAAATTTCACTTCTTCTTTCCATTTTGCAGCAGATTGTTCTAACATCTGTTGAATGTTTTTACAATGGGCACATTGTGGTGTAAAACATTCTACCACTACCCGTTCTTGCTCTAAAAGCTCATTGAGTTTTTGCTCATTCATACGTTCTAACATATTAGCCCTCCTATTTTTAACTCCGACTATTTTACTAGGAGTTTTTCACAAAATCATACTAGAAAAAACTAGAATTTGTCAAGTATTTTTTAGATATTTCATATAAAAGTTTCAATATTTTTCGACTTTTTAATCCAAATAAACAAATTATCTTTTTATTCCATTCTTATTTCTCTAAAAGATGCCTAATAAAAACGAACTTCTTTTCCTCAGATCAAACGATCACAAATACAATTTGCAAGGAATTTTCTGACTCGTTGCTTCCACGCAAAAAGGGGCTGTCGCACTAAATAATTAGTGCGACAGCCCCTTTTTCTATCTTCGCTCTCTCCACTGTTGAACGATAGTTTCTAATAAATCTACTGTTCCATCAATACCAAGCCAGCTTGTATTGATCATCATGTCCCTTCCGTCACTTCCATCCCATTGCCGATCAGTAAAGTAAGAACAATACACTTTTCTCGCCTTATCTATTTTTGTTATTTCTTTTTTCGCCTCATCTCTTGTCAAATGATAAAGCTCCATAATTCTTTCTATGCGATCTTGTTCTGGGGCGTAGAGAAATACTTTAAAGCAATTTTCATTATCACGCAAAATGTAATCAGCTAAACGACCTACAATGACAAAAGATTCTTTTTTCGCCAACTCATTGATAATTTTAAACTCTGTCATATAAAGCTTATAATTAATATCGCCATCTTCTGGAACATAAGGATCCACGAACCGAGAAACAATTCTCTCATCTGCTTTATCAAAGAACTTCTTATCCATTCCTGTCTTTTCCGAAGCTAATTCGATAATCTGTTTGTCATAAAAAGCAAGGCCTAGTCGCTTTGCTAATTTTTCACCGACTTCTCGTCCACCACTGCCATAAGATCTTCCAATTGCAATAATTATATTTTCTTTCATTAAACTTCGCCCCTTTCTATCATTCTTACTATTATTATAATTAATCGATTAAAATCTGACAACTTTATTTTATTATATTTTAATTCTAAAACAATGAAAATCATAATTTATGACAACAAAAATTCGCATAAAATAGCATTGCTCACATCGATCCCTTGATCCGTTAAATAAATTTGACGATCTCCTTTTTCTCCATTCCATTCTAATAAATTCATAGAGTGAAATTTTAATAGAACATCTCCATAAACCTCTTCTAATACCTCTTTAAATTTCTCAAAAAATTCTTTTTCTGAAATTCCTTTTCTCATTCGAAGTCCTAAGTACATAAACTCTTCCATCGCATCTTTTTTTGTAATTTCTGTCCACTCTTCTCTTTCTTCACAGACCGTTACAGGATTTTCTAAATACTCTTTCATTGAGGATACATTTTTAAAACGATAGGCATACACCCCTTCTTTTTCTTTATCTCCAACATATATATGATCGGATCGCAAATAGGAACTAGCTCCTAATCCAAGACCTAAATATTCTCCTCCTGTCCAATACACACTATTATGACGACTTTCTCTTCCTTCTTTTGCGTAATTAGAAATCTCATATCGATGATAACCTTCTTTTTGTAAGAGCTGTCTTGTCAACTCATACATGGCGCGGTCTTCTTCTTCTTTTGGCAAATGATCTAAAATTTCATCATTATTATAAAATGGAGTTCCTTCTTCGATAATTAAACTATAAGAAGAAATATGTTCTGGTTGGAGTGCAAGAATTCTCTCAATATCTTTTTGATAAGAAGCCAAATCTTCTTTTGGTAATGCTGACATTAAATCCACACTGATATTTTGAAATCCTACTTCTCTCGCCCATTGATAGTTATGTAAAAACTGCTCATAAGTATGAATCCTTCCTAATACTTTTAATCGTTCATCATCGGTCGTTTGTAAGCCAATACTCAATCGATTGATTCCTATTTTATAATAGGTTTCTAACTTTTCCTTTGTAACCGTTCCAGGATTCATCTCAATTGTAATTTCTGCATTGGCTTTTATTGGAAAGGATTGCTGTATGGCCTTCATAATTTTCTCCATCTGTTCCCCTTTTAAAACGGAAGGCGTTCCTCCTCCAAAAAAGATAGTTGTTACATCAAAATCAACGTTTTTAACATCAGAAAAGCTTTTTATCTCATTACAAAGTGCTTGTACATATTGCTCTTTTACTTCTTCGGTAGCAGAAAAAGAAAGAAAATCACAGTAATTGCACTTTCTTACACAAAATGGAATGTGGACATAGAGTCCTAATGTTCTCTTTTTTTCCTTCACTTTTTTATTCCTTTCTATTCCTTCTCTCCTTTTTCTCTAAAATCCATCCATAGAGAAAAAAATCAGGCTTATGTAACTTAGAAAAGGTATAGGCGAAAAAACCTATACCTTTCTTATTTCTCTTTTTCTCTCTTTATTTCTCATCTAATTTTAATACGCTCATAAACGCTTTTTGTGGAATTTCTACGTTTCCAATTTGACGCATACGCTTCTTACCTTCTTTTTGTTTTTCAAGAAGTTTTTTCTTACGAGAAATATCACCACCATAACATTTTGCAAGCACATCTTTTCTCATGGCTTTTACAGTCTCACGAGCGATGATTTTGCTACCAACGGCTGCCTGAATTGGAATTTCAAATAAATGTCTTGGAATTTCTTCTTTTAGACGTTCACACATTCTTCTTCCACGCTCATAAGCAGTATCTTCATGAACAATAAAGGATAGGGCATCTACTTCTTCACGATTGATTAACATATCTAGTTTCACAAGTTTTGAAGGCTCGTATCCTTTCATTTCATAATCAAAAGATGCATATCCTCTTGATCTTGATTTTAAAGCATCAAAGAAATCGTAAATAATTTCATTTAATGGAAGATCATATTTTAACAATGCTCTTGTTTCTTCCATATATTCCATTCCTAAATAAACACCACGGCGTTCTTGGCATAATTGCATAATGGAACCAACATATTCTGTTGTCACCATAATTTCTGCGGATACAATCGGCTCTTCCATATAATCGATTTCGGATGGATCTGGTAAGTTGGATGGATTTGTAAGTTCAATCACTTCTCCATTTGTCTTATGCACTTTATAAATAACACCTGGAGCTGTCGTTACAAGATCTAAGTTAAACTCACGCTCTAAACGTTCTTGAATAATTTCTAAGTGTAACAGTCCTAAAAATCCACAACGGAATCCAAATCCCAATGCGATAGAAGTTTCTGGCTCAAATTGTAAAGAAGCATCATTTAATTGTAATTTTTCTAATGCATCTCTTAAATCCGTATATTTTGAACTATCCGCTGGATACATACCACAATATACCATTGGGTTTACTTTTTTATACCCTGGCAATGGTTCTTTACAAGGATTTTCAGCATCGGTAATTGTATCACCAACACGAGTATCCTTTACATTTTTTAAACTAGCGGTTAAATATCCTACCATTCCTGCGGATAATTCTTCACAAGGAATAAACTGTCCTGCTCCAAAATATCCTACTTCCACAACTTCTGCTTCTGCACCAGTTGCCATCATACGGATTTTTGTTCCTTTTTTCACCGTTCCTTCTTTTACACGAAGGAATACGATAACACCGCGATACGCATCGTATAAACTGTCAAAAATCAACGCTTGAAGACTTGCATTTTTATCCCCTGTTGGGGCTGGAATCTTCGTCACAATTTGCTCTAGGACTTGTTCTACATTAAGCCCTGTTTTTGCTGAAATTCTTGGAGCATCTTCCGCTTCTAAACCGATGACATCTTCAATTTCTGCAATGACACGTTCTGGTTCCGCACTTGGAAGATCTACTTTATTAATAACTGGCATAATATCTAAGTTATGGTCAAGAGCCAAATAAACATTGGCAAGCGTTTGTGCCTCGATTCCTTGGGCTGCGTCTACGACTAAAATTGCCCCTTCACAAGCCGCTAAAGAACGGGATACTTCATAGTTAAAATCCACATGCCCTGGAGTATCAATTAAGTTAAAAATATATTCTTCTCCATCATTTGCTTTATAAACAATACGAACAGTCTGTGCTTTAATCGTAATTCCACGTTCTCTTTCTAAATCCATGTTATCAAGCACCTGCGCTTGCATTTCACGTTCTGTTAGCGTTCCTGTCATCTGAATAATACGGTCTGCTAATGTAGATTTTCCATGGTCAATATGAGCGATAATGCAAAAATTACGAATTTTACTTTGATCAATTGTTGCCATATTCTTCCTCCTATACATCTATGTACGTTTCTCTTTTTATCTATCCTAATTCAATATGACTTTTCTCATTCTGTCTCACTTTTTCTAAAAAGCCATCGATATATAAGTATATCATACAATCAGGAACCTCGTAAATATCTATGTTTTAACAGTTGTATTTTTCTACTGACTTTTTCCTTTTCGTAAAACATCATTTAACATATCCGCAATTGGCTCCATGGCATTTTTCACTTCTTGTAACGTGTTTGTATTTGCCCCAGCTTCAATTAACATGGCTCTTGGCTTTACATGAAGGTTATAACGATATGTTTTTATGTAAATTTTTCGCATTAAGGTAGGATATTTTTTCTCAGCATCTAATTGCATTTGCAAGCTAAAGGCTAAATTCCCTTGTTTGTTGGCATTATATAAATAACTAATATCTCCATTTTTGGAAGAGCGACTGACTCCATTCATAATCATCACCTTTGCTGTTGGCTTTCCATTGACTTCCGTAACAAGATGGGTGCCTTCATCAAGGCCATCTCGATGAAGATCGATGACAACATCAATCGAAGGATTGTCTTTTAATATTTTTTCTACCCCTTTTAACGACATATTATACGCAAGGCTTCTATCTAATTTTCCATCGATAATATCATACACCGTCTTATCATGATACACAGGAATATGATACTTCTCTTCTAATAGCTTTGTTAAGTAAGTTCCAACTCCAATAACCGTATCCTCATAGTTATTAGCTCTGCTATCTTTAAAACTTTCACTGCCATGAGTATGATAAATCAAAATTTTTGGTTTTTTTCCATCTAATTGAATCGTAAGATCTTTATTTAATAATGTTTTCCCATCGATCTCTGACGGCAAAAGACGGGCAGTTGACTCCACCACATAGAAATTTTTCATTAAAAATTCGGTATTATAAAGCTGTGCTTTAGAATAGGTTCTCCCACTTACGGCTACAGCGTTTTGAGATAACGTTTCCTGTTTTTCTTTTTTATTTTCTTTGTTTGTTTTTACTTCCAAATTTAGCTCCTTTTGTTGCATTTCTTTTTGATTTTCCTCTTCATTTTCTTCCATTAAATACAAATAATTTTGGTTGTCCACCGCTAATGTTTCCACTGCATCGTAT
>OJJJ01000478.1_pt1 | contig 19225 bp, 17 predicted proteins | sample 1596311 | NCBI WGS metagenome assembly OJJJ01 (sample SAMEA4350140, study PRJEB24818) | metagenome | biome: human; feature: gut; material: faeces | place: Denmark | collected 2013-09 | reverse complement strand
CGATCTGCGGGTCATCAAAGTATGGCGACACGGTGAGTTTGGTTGGCAGTGACTGCGCCAGACGTAACCCAGCGACGGACGGATCGTTTTCTTTGATGGTGCCGTTTTGCGTCAGGATTTCAACGGCTGCTTTACTCAGCGGCACGCCGCGCTCCAGACCCAGCGTTTCGACACCTTCTTTGCTGTTCAGCAGGAAGTTAATCACTTTCGCAGCGGCTTCCGGATTTTTCGTGGATTTGCCAATAGACAGCATCTGCGCAGGTTTAAAGAACAGCCCTGCGTCCGTGGCACCTTCCATCATCGGGTAGCTACCCAGATCCAGCTTCGCCGGTGGCTTCAGGTTATCTGAATACTTGTTAATGGTGGAGTTCCACATGTAGGTGCCACCCCATTCGCCCTGGATCCACGGCTTCATTTCATACATGTTGCTCTTACCAAACGACGCATAGTATTTGGTGTCTGGCATTACGTGGCTATCAACCAACTTTTTATAGGTCTGGAAGAACTCAACCCACTGCTCTTTGGAGTAGGAGAATTTCTTGGTCTTTTCATCTACGGCTGGAATGTTGTACTTCTGGATCATGTACGAGTTCAGCAGCGCCAGCGTGTCCTGATGCTCCAGTACCACCGGGTAGTACTGTTTGCCGAGCTTGCTTTCGAACGTTTTGCCCGCAGCCATCAGCTCATCCCAGGTTTTCGGGTATTCAACGCCCGCTTTTTTCCAGGTTTCATCGTTAAAGTAGAACACGCGCGCGGTGACGGAAATGGGGATCCCGTTCAGCTTGCCGTTGACGGTGGTGGACTGCAGCTCTTTTGGATCGAATTGCGTTAAGTCGATCACGTCCTTCATTTTGTTCAGGTCGTAAAAACCGTCGCCATTTTTCGAGAAAATCGGCAGCCAGTTCCAGTTGGTTTGCATCACATCCGGCTCGGTACCGCCCGCAATCTGCGTGGTCAGGCGGGATAAGTGACCATCCCAGCCGGTATATTCGGCTTTGACGGTGATATCCGGGTTCAGCTTGTGAAACTCTTCTAACGCTTTCAGCGTGACCTGGTGGCGGCCATTGCCCCCCCACCAGGACATACGTAAATCAACATCCTTTGCCATAGAAGGCAGCGCGGTCAGGCCCAGAGTGGCGGAGATTGCGGCGCTTAAAAGCACTTTTTTCATTTTTATAACTCCATTAGAGAGAGATGTTCTTTTCAGTTTTTGCGTCAAAGAGATGACATTTATTTATATCGAACTTGAAATGCACCTTGCGGTTAAGACCTTTATCAATCATTGGCTTAGCTTTATCTGAAGGGATGCGAGCAGTCAGTTCGTAATCTGCCACTTTCAGGTAAACAAAGAATTCATGGCCCATGTTTTCCACGCGTACCATTTCGCCACTACAGTTGCCTTCGGCAAAAGGCTCTTCGGCGACGTCGACGAATTCCGGACGGATGCCGTAGAAGACATCCTGACCGACATAAGAAGAGACTTTCTCCTGCTTTTCGTCGTTCAACGGCATGGTTTCATTGCCGATGGCAATGTGCAGGCGTCCCTCTTGTTCCACCAACTTGCAGGGGCGAATGTTCATCTCCGGTGCGCCGATAAAGCCAGCCACGAACATATTTTTCGGCTTGTGGTACAGGTTATCCGGGGTATCAACCTGCATGATGTGTCCCAGTTTCATCACGCAGATGCGGTCACCCATGGTCATCGCTTCGGTCTGATCGTGGGTCACGTACACGGTGGTGGCCGGCTTGCCGGATTTCTTCAACTGCTTGTGCAGGTCGGAAATACGGATACGCATTGAGGCACGCAATTTGGCATCAAGGTTGGACAACGGTTCGTCGAACAGGAACACGTCCGGTTTCTTCACAATCGCGCGGCCAACGGCCACACGCTGTGCCTGACCACCGGAGAGCTGACGAGGCAGGCGCTCCAGCAGTTCTTCCAGTTCGAGGATCTTCGCTGCTTCGTTTACCTGGGCATCAATCTGTGCCTTCGGCATTTTGCTTAGCTTCAGGCCGAACGCCAGGTTCTCACGCACCGTCATGTGCGGGTACAGCGCATAGTTCTGGAACACCATCGCAATCCCGCGCTCCTTCGGTGCCAGATTGTTCACAATCTTCTCGCCGATACGCACTTCGCCGCCGCTGATGGTTTCCAGACCGGCCAGCATACGCAGGGTGGTAGACTTGGCGCAGCCGGATGGCCCGACAATCACCATGAATTCCCCTTCTGCAATTTTCAGGTCGATACCATGTACCGCTTTGAAGCCGTTGGAGTACACTTTTTCCAGTTTATTAAAAATCACTTCAGCCATGATATTTCCCTCTTAACCTTTAATTCCGCTGCTGGTAACGCCCTGTACGAAGTAGCGTTGTGCCAGGAAGAACACAATGATGGATGGCAGAATGGAGATACTCGCCATTGCCAGAATTTCGTTCCACGGCGCACCTTCGGTAACGTCGATGGACATTTTCAGCGCCAGTGCAATCGGGTATTTATCCACGCTGTAGACATAAATCAGCGGCCCGATAAAGTCGTTCATTGACCACATGAACTGGAACAGAGCGACAGAGATGATGGCCGGTTTCAGAATCGGCACCACCACGTACCACAGCACCTGGAAGGAGTTACAGCCGTCAATCTGCGCCGCTTCTTCCATGTCACGCGGTACGCCGCGCAGGAACTGAATCAGCATGAAGACAAAGAACCCTTGCGTGGCGAAGGCCAGCGGCAGGTACAGCGGCATATAGCTGTTCAGCATGCCCATTTCACGGAACATCAGGTACTGCGGGATCAGCAAGACGGTGCTTGGCAGCAGCATGGTGGTGATGAGCGTGGCGAACCAGAATTTCTTCCATGGGATCTCGAAGCGGGCAAAGCCGTATGCCACGATGGTGGAAGAGATAATGGTCAGGATGACTTTCGGAATCACATACTTAAAGGTGTTCAGCATGTAATGGCCGAAGGTGTATTCGGTACCGGTTTTCCAGCCGTTGACGAAGCCATCCCAGGTGGCGTTTGCAGGCCACAGGCTCAGGGTGGTGAAGATCTCGTGGTTCGGTTTGAACGACGCCGAGAACATCCACACCAGCGGGTACAGCATCAGCAGCCCTACCAACAGCAGGATCACGTAGCGGATGGCCGCGTTAATTTTTTCCCGACGCAGGGTGCGGGCAACTTCACGCTCAGCGATGCTCTGAGCTTCAGAGATTTGTTGGATATCAGCCATTTTTGCCTCCCTTATCGGCGGAATAGAACACCCAGTATTTCGAAGACTTGAAGGCAATGGCCGCAAAGACCGCAACAACCAGGAACAATACCCAGGCCAGCGCCGCGCCGTAGCCCATGTCAAAGTACTTGAAGGCCGTGTCGTAGATGTACAGGGAGAACAGGTAGGTGGAGTAGGTTGGTCCGCCGCCGGTTATCACGTACGGGCCAGTAAACTCCTGGAATGCCTGTGTGGTCTGCATGATGAAGTTGAAGAAGATAACCGGCGTAATCAACGGCACGGTGACTTTCATAAACATCTGCCATTTGGATGCGCCATCGATCATTGCCGCTTCATACTGAGACTGCGGTACGTTTTGCAACGCCGCGAGGAAGATAACCATCGCGGAGCCAAACTGCCAGACGCGCAGTAGGGTCACGGACATCAGTGCCAGCGAGGGTTCACCCAGCCAGTTAACCGGGTCAAAGCCTAATACACCGATAAAACTGTTCAGCAGACCGTCGATGGCAAACAGCGCACGCCACAGCACGGCGATAGCCACGGAGCTACCGAGGATGGACGGAATATAGTAAGCCGTACGGAAGAAGCCGATACCGCGTAATTTAAAGTTAAGAACAAACGCAATCCCTAATGCAAATGCCAGTTTTAATGGGATTGTCAAAAATACGTAGGCGAACGTCACGCCCATGGATTTCCAGAAGAGAGCATCTTCTGTCAGCATGTAGCGATAGTTCTCGATGCCGTTAAACACCGGTGGACTCATCAAGTCATACTCAGTAAAACTGAGGAAGAAAGATGAAACGAATGGGAAGGCAGTAAAGATTATCAACCCTATGATGTAGGGTGATATCCACGCCAATCCCAGCATTCTGTTTTCATTCATACATACCTACCTGGCGAGTAATGGTTTAATACGGATTCGGTTGTAACGAACCGGACATACTCTCTGGATGCCCGGTGTGTCGGCGTTCTGTGTCTGTTTGCGATACCAATGCTCCCTGTTAATGATTGATATACAATGCTTTTAATGTTGTCATTAACCGGTTGTCATCCTAACGATTAACATGAATGAACCGCCGTTCTTGATTTGTAAAACATCGTTTTAATTTATTTTATTGCGATTTGTTTCTACGTCATTCACATAATGATGGAAATGTGATCAAAGTCGAAACGGCGTTTCAAATAGGTGAGGTGCGCGTCATATTTTAAAAATCCCTGCCGGATTTCTATGGGTTATGACGACATGTATGGCAGCTTTTTGGGCGGGTTAAAGTAATGAAATTTATATTATTAACATGCTAACAATGCTATTGCGGGCATAAAAAAGCCTTCCACTAAGGAAGGCTTGAAATAAAGGGGGACATTATTTTTTCAGGAAGTCTTCACGTACCGGTGTGAAGGTATCCAGTAATGTTCCCGGCTTTAAACACACGCAGCCGTGCATAATATTGGGTTGTTTATATAACGTGTCACCGGCGCGCACGACATGCTTTTCTTCGCCAATGGTAAATTCAAATTCACCTGACAGCACGTAGGTTAGCTGCTCGTGCGGGTGGCAGTGCATTGGGCCAACTGCGCCTTGTTCAAAGTTGACTTCAACGGCCATCATTTTGCCATCGTGAGCCAGAATGCGGCGGCTCACGCCATTGCCCAAATCTTCAAGGGTGGTTTCTTTATGAAAAATAAACATCCGGCAGTCCTGTAGTATGTTGAAACAATGTTTCATTAAATTTATATCAGAAAGAGTAAAAAAGAAACGCTTGCTCACAGATGTGGAAAGTTGATCACATCTTTGCTTCACTGGCATGACGGTAACGAACGCGGGGAAAATGATGAAAACGATCGGTCTGTTAGGTGGTATGAGCTGGGAATCGACCATTCCTTATTATCGCTTGATTAACGAAGGCGTAAAACAGCAATTGGGTGGCCTGCATTCGGCGCAGATCCTACTGCACAGCGTGGATTTCCATGAGATTGAGCTGTGTCAGAGTTGTGGCGAGTGGGGTAAAGCGGGCGACATTCTGGCGCAGGCCGCGCGGGGACTTCAGCAGGCCGGTGCCGAGGGCATTGTGCTGTGTACCAACACCATGCATAAGGTGGCCGGGGCGATTGAAGCCGCCTGTGATGTGCCGTTCCTCCATATTGCGGATGCAACAGGACGCGCCATCAGTCAGCAGAATATGAGTAATGTGGCGCTGTTGGGTACGCGCTACACCATGGAGCAGGATTTCTATCGCGGTCGCCTACAGGATGAATTTGGTATTAGCACGTTGATTCCTGAACAAGGCGATAGGCAGAAAATTAACCAGATAATTTTTGACGAGCTGTGCCTCGGCGAATTCAGCGACGCCTCGCGCGACTATTACCTGAGTGTGATAGGCGACCTGGCGAGCCAGGGAGCGCAAGGGGTGATTTTTGGCTGTACCGAGATTGGTCTGCTGGTGCCAGCAGAATTAAGCCCACTACCGGTGTTTGATACGGCGGCGATTCACGCGGCGGATGCGGTGGAATTTATGTTGTCGTAGGCAGGTTTAAAATAGTATCCAGTGGATCGAGCAGGTGCGGAAGGTGAGTTTGCAGATGGGTTGTGAACGTATCAACCAGCGTGGAGGTAGGGCGGTGCAGCGGGCGAATCAGGCTGACGGTAAAGGGGACGTCGAGGCTAAATCGGCGCACTACCACGCCGCTGGTGGCATAGTCCAGTGCGGTGAGCGGGTTGACCACGGAGATCCCCACCCCGGCACGCACCATCGCACAAACAGAGGCGGCGCTGTGCGTCTCCACCACCATCCGCCGTTTAACTTGATGCTCAAGGAACAGGGCATCGAGCAACTGGCGGTAGCTGTCCGTTAGCGACAGGCTGATGTAATTTTCGCCCTGAAAATCCTGTGGTGTTAAGACTGATTTTGCCGCCAGCGGATGCCCCTGGGGCAATACGCACACTTCGTTTAGTGTCAGCAGCGGCGTACGTTCGGTTCCGGCGGGAGTATGCAGCGTCTCCGTTATGCCTAAATCGTGACGCTGTGCCGACAGCCACTCCTCCAGCAGTGGAGACTCCTGCGGCACAATCTGAATATTCACCTGCGGATAGCGCGCCAGAAACGGTTGCAGCAGCGAGGGCAAAAAGGATTGTGAAAAGACCGGCAGACAAACAATCGATAACTCCCCCTGGCGGAACTCACGCAGGCTTTCGGCGGCGCTCACAATCCGATCCAGGCCGTACCAGGAACGCTGTACTTCTTCGAATAATCGCAGTCCTTGCACCGTTGGGTGTAGCCGTCCACGGCTGCGCTCAAACAGCTTCAATCCCAGTACCTGCTCGAATCGCGCCAGCTCGCGGCTGACGGTCGGCTGCGAGGTATTCAGCATCCGTGCGGCTTCCGTCAGGTTGCCCGCCGTCATGATGGCGTGAAAGATTTCGATATGGCGCAGGTTAACGGCAGGCATGGGCATTCCTCGAATCAACTAGTCCATATCATTTTTGCATAGACTCACGATAAAACGATATTTTTTATTATCTTCAGGCTGTGGCGTAATCATAAAAAACAGATACCGGAGTTTGCTATGCCACGCCCACTCAACAATACCGATACTGACCTGACCGCTGATAACCTGCTGCGCCTGCCCGCCGAATTCGGCTGTCCGGTGTGGGTTTATGATGCGCAAATCATCCGTACGCAGATTGCTAAACTCGGCCAGTTTGACGTGGTGCGATTTGCCCAGAAGGCGTGCTCAAATATTCATATCCTGCGCCTGATGCGCGAGCAGGGCGTGAAGGTGGATTCCGTCTCATTAGGCGAGATTGAACGTGCGCTGGCGGCGGGGTTCGTGCCGGGTAACGATGATATTGTCTTTACCGCAGATATGATTGATGGTGCGACGCTGGCGCGGGTGCACGAGCTGCAGATCCCGGTGAATGCCGGTTCGGTGGATATGCTTGAGCAACTGGGCCAGCTGTCGCCGGGTCACCGCGTGTGGCTGCGTGTTAACCCTGGTTTTGGTCATGGGCACAGCCAGAAAACCAATACCGGCGGTGAAAATAGCAAGCACGGGATCTGGTATAGCGATCTTCCGGCGGCACTGGAAGTGATCCAGCGCTATCAGTTGAAGCTGGTCGGCATTCATATGCATATCGGTTCTGGCGTGGATTACGGTCATCTGGAGCAAGTGTGCGGCGCAATGGTGCGTCAAGTGGTGGAGTTTGGTCAGGATCTTGACGCGATCTCGGCGGGTGGAGGCTTATCGATCCCGTATCGTGAAGGGGAAGAGGCGATCAATACCGATCACTACTTTGGTCTGTGGAACGCCGCGCGTGAGCAAATTGCTAAACATCTGGGGCATCCGGTGAAACTTGAGATCGAGCCTGGGCGTTTTCTGGTGGCCGAAGCGGGTGTGCTGGTGGCGCAAGTACGCAGCGTTAAAGAGATGGGTAGCCGCCACTTTGTATTGATCGACGCCGGTTTTAACGATCTGATGCGCCCGGCGATGTACGGTAGTTATCACCACATTTCGGCGCTGGCGGGTGATGGTCGTTCGTTAGAGCAGGCCGCGCAGATTGACACGGTGGTTGCCGGGCCGCTATGTGAATCTGGTGATGTGTTTACCCAGCAGGAGGGCGGCAAAGTCGAAACGCGTCTGCTGCCAGCGGTTGTACCGGGCGATTATCTGGTGCTACACGACACCGGGGCTTACGGTGCGTCGATGTCGTCGAATTACAACAGCCGACCGCTGCTACCGGAAGTGCTGTTTGATAACGGCGTGGCGCGACTGATTCGTCGTCGCCAGACCATTGATGAGCTGTTAGCGCTGGAACTTATTTGAGAGATGGGATTCCCGGCGGCGCTGCGCTTGGCCGGGTGTAGGCCGGATAAGGCGGTAGCCGCCATCCTGCAATGTGCGCGGTGATGCCTGATGGCGCTACGCTTATCAGGCCTACAAATATGCACGAATGTATCCCGGCACTATTCGTAAAACGGCCCGGTTGTGACCGAATCACGCAATATCAACGTGCCGGTAAACGGCGGGATGGGTTCAACGTTCTCACCGTTCGCCAGGCGGACGGCCTGGTCGATGGCCGTGGTGATCATGCTATCAATCGGCAGATAGACGGTCGACAGCCCCGGCTCCAGCCATTTGGCGCTGGGGGCATCATCAAAACCAAACAGCGATACATCCTGCGGGATCTTCAGTCCGGCCTGATGTAATGCTTTTGAGGCACCCAATGCCATATCATCGTTACAGGCAAAGAGGGCGCTGAAAATCACCCCTTCCTCCAGCAATTCACGGCAGGCCTCGAAGCCTCTCATCATCGTAGAATCACCGTATTTAACTTTCGCGGGATCCCAGGGAATACCGTGCTTTTCCAGCGCCTTACGATATCCCATCAGGCGTGACTTACCGGTCGGGGTATGGTGCGGGACGGTGATACAGGCGATATCGCTATGGCCTTGTGAAATCAGGTAACTTACCGCCTGATACGCCGCATTTTCTTGTTCAAAGAAAATTGCCCGGTCGCGGGCCTGGCTGACATCGCGATTAATGACCAGCAGTGGCATATTAATGCTATGCATCAGCGACATAATCGCTTTTTCGCTCATATAGCGGGTGTAAAGAATAATGGCGTCGCACTGGCGGTCGGCCAGCATTTGTACCGCTTCCTGTTCGCGCTCCGGCGTATCGTGGCCGTCGGTCACGATCAGCTGTTTGCCGTGGGATTCGGTTTGGCGTGAAGCCTGTTGCAGCAGACGGCCAAAGTAGAAGCCATCGAATGTGGAAACCACCAGGCCAATGCTGTTACTGGTACGGTTCGCCAGCGAACGCGCCAAAAAATTAGGGCGGTAGTCTAAGGCCTGCATGGCATTAAAGACTTTCTGGCGCGTGCTTTCTTTGACTTGACCCGTTCCGTTCAGCACACGCGAAACGGTCGCTTTTGATACGCCAGCATGACGAGAAACATCCAACATCGTTGTCATGACGCTATCCTGATTAATCCTTTGACGAAGAATTCCCTGATTCTGTCAGCGTCGAAACGGAATGTCGACGGACCAGCGTAGGGTTGAATACATGCGTTATTTCCGGTGCCGGAAGGTTGTCGGCCAACGCCAGTGCCAGTTCGGCGGCCTGGGTTGCCATCGTTACTATTGGGTAGCGTACCGTCGTCAGCCGTGGACGCACGTAGCGGGAAACCAGCACATCATCAAAACCGATCAGTGATATTTCGCCCGGTACATCGATGCTATTATCATTTAATACACCCATAGCACCTGCCGCCATTGAGTCGTTATAGCAGGCGACAGCGGTGAAGTTCTTGCCACGTCCCAGCAGTTCCGTCATTGCCTGTTCGCCGCCGCTTTCGTCCGGTTCACCGAAGGTCACCAGCCGATCGTTGACCGGGATGTTGCTTTCTGCCAGTGCATCGTAATAGCCCTGCAGACGATCTTCTGCATCAGAAATACTGTGGTTAGAGCACAGGTAGCCGATGCGCGTATGGCCCTGCTGGATGAGGTGGCGGGTTGCCAGCCATGCGCCGTAACGGTCATCAAGCGCAACGCAGCGCTGTTCGAAGCCGGGCAGAATGCGGTTGATAAGCACCATGCCGGGAATTTGTTTCATTAATGACGCCAGCTCCGCGTCCGGGATAATTTTTGCGTGAACCACCAGAGCCGCGCAGCGGTGGCGAATAAGTTGCTCAATCGCCTGACGTTCTTTCTGCTCGTTATGGTAGCCGTTACCAATCAGTAAAAAATTACCCGTGTTATAGGCCACCTGCTCGACAGCTTTAACCATTGCCCCGAAGAATGGATCGGACACATCACCCACCACCAGACCGACGGTCTCGGTGGATTGCTGTGCCAGCGCACGCGCGTTGGCATTAGGGTGGTAGTTGAGTGATTCCATTGCACTCATCACAGCCAGGCGAGAGGCTTCGCTGGCTTTAGGGGAATGATTGATCACGCGAGAAACGGTGGCGACTGATACACCAGCGAGTTGGGCTACGTCCTTTATAGTCGCCATGATAGTACCTGTTGTGGGTAAACGCTTACATTCCGTCAGTGTTACGGAAAATGGCTGGTTGTTCAAGCAGATTGCCCATCAGGACTGCGCAAATGTGAGCGCACACGAGCGAAGTAAGACAGAAAGAGAGAATGAAAATCTTTGCTTACACTTTGCGATGACCTGTTGCGATTGTTCGCTGGCGAGGAGAAAGACAGGATTGCTAGAGTTGGGATCCCAGAGGTATTGATAGGTGAAATCAGCTTTCGGGTTGATCACAAGATTTACACCAACCTGCGCAGATGCGCAGGTTTTTTTTTGCCTTTACGCGCATCTGTAACAGTAAGCGATAATTTACACAACTGGTTGCACTTGGGTTCATTCCTTTGCGTTTTCGGACTGGCGTATCGGCCCGGTGGCGACCACAATCAAGATCCCAGAGGTATTGATTGGTGAGATTATTCGGTACGCATTTCGTACCTGTCTCTTGCACCAACCTGCGCGGATGCGCAGGTTTTTTTTCGCCTCTTTTTTCGGATTCCATTTACCTGTCGCACCTCCCCCACAACTCGTATAATCTGCCACCATTCATCTTTAGATAATTGATGGTACAGGGAGTTGAAATGCTATTAGGGTTTTTTCGCAATGTGTTTCGCGTGCTTTTCCGCGTTCGCGTTACGGGCGATGTCAGTGCGCTACAGGGAGAACGCGTCTTAATCACTCCTAATCATGTCTCCTTTATTGATGGCATGCTGCTGGCGCTGTTCCTACCGATTCGACCGGTCTTTGCGGTGTACACCTCGATCAGTCAACAATGGTACATGCGCTGGCTCACCCCGCTGATTGATTTCGTGCCGCTAGACCCCACTAAACCGATGTCAATTAAACATCTGGTTCGCCTGGTTGAGCAGGGACGTCCGGTGGTTATTTTCCCGGAAGGTCGTATTTCGACTACCGGTTCATTGATGAAAATCTATGATGGTGCCGGATTTGTTGCTGCGAAATCGGGCGCGACGGTGGTGCCAGTGCGCATTGAGGGCGCTGAGCTGAGCTACTTTAGCCGCCTGAAAGGTTTAGTTAAACGACGTTTCTTCCCGCGGATTCAGCTACATATCCTGCCGCCTACGCAGTTACCGATGCCAGAAGCGCCGCGCGCGCGCGATCGCCGCAAGATGGCCGGTGAAATGCTGCACCAGATTATGATGGAAGCGCGCATGGCCGTACGACCGCGTGAAACGTTGTATGAGTCTCTGCTGGCGGCGAAGTACCGTTTTGGCGCAGGAAAAAACTGCATTGAAGACGTTAACTTTACCCCGGACAGCTATCGCAAACTGCTGACCAAAACGCTGTTTGTTGCTCGTATTCTGGAAAAATACAGCGTAGAAGGTGAGAAGATTGGTCTGATGCTCCCCAATGCGGGGATTAGCGCGGCTGTGATTTTTGGCGCTATTGCCCGTCGACGTATTCCGGCCATGATGAACTACACGGCGGGCGTAAAAGGGCTGACCAGCGCCATTACCGCCTCCGAAATCAAAACGATTTTTACCTCCCGCCAGTTTCTCGACAAAGGCAAACTCTGGCATCTGCCGGAACAGCTTACCCAGGTGCGCTGGGTGTACCTGGAAGATTTAAAAGCCGATGTTACCTTTAACGATAAAGTGTGGATTTTCTCTCATCTGCTGATGCCGCACCTGGCTCAGGTGAAGCAGCAGCCTGAAGAGGCTGCGGTGATCCTCTTTACCTCCGGCTCTGAGGGCCATCCGAAAGGTGTGGTGCACAGCCACAAAAGCATTCTGGCGAACGTCGAGCAAATTAAAACCATTGCCGACTTCACCGCCGACGATCGCTTTATGTCGGCGCTGCCGTTGTTCCACTCTTTTGGCCTGACGGTGGGGCTGTTTACGCCGCTCCTGACCGGTGCCGAAGTCTTTCTCTATCCCAGCCCGCTGCATTATCGCATTGTGCCGGAACTGGTGTATGACCGAAACTGCACCGTGCTGTTTGGCACCTCGACGTTCCTCGGCAACTACGCGCGCTTTGCCCATCCTTATGATTTCCACCGCCTGCGCTACGTGGTAGCGGGAGCTGAAAAGCTGCAGGACACCACAAAGCAACTGTGGCAGGAGAAGTTTGGGTTGCGTGTACTTGAAGGTTATGGCGTGACGGAATGTGCGCCGGTGGTGTCGATTAACGTGCCGATGGCGGCAAAATCAGGCACGGTAGGGCGTATTCTGCCCGGTATGGATGCCCGACTGCTGGCGGTTCCAGGCATTGAAGACGGCGGACGTTTGCAGTTGAAAGGTCCGAACATTATGAGCGGCTATTTGCGCGTTGAAAAACCGGGTGTACTGGAAGTGCCGACGGCAGAAAATGCACAGGGCGAGGTTGAGCGCGGCTGGTATGACACCGGTGACATTGTGCGTTTTGACGAGAACGGCTTTGTGCAGATTCAGGGGCGCGCCAAGCGCTTTGCGAAAATTGCTGGTGAGATGGTATCGCTGGAAATGGTGGAGCAGCTGGCGCTGGCGGTCTCTGCTGACAAAATGCACGCCACAGCTATCAAGAGTGATGCCAGCAAAGGTGAGGCGCTGGTGTTGTTCACCACTGACAGCGAGCTGACGCGTGAAAAACTGCTGCAGCATGCGCGGGCCCACGGCATCCCTGAGCTCGCCGTGCCGCGTGATATTCGCCATCTGAAGCAACTCCCTCTCCTCGGCAGCGGTAAGCCGGACTTTGTAACGCTGAAAAGCTGGGTTGATGAACCGGAACAACAACATGCGTGAGTCAGTACACACTAACACTTCAATCTGGTCCAAAGGGATGATGTCCGTTATCGCCGCGCAGTTTCTGTCGGCGTTTGGCGATAACGCGCTGCTGTTTGCCACCCTGGCGTTGCTGAAAGAGCAATTCTATCCGGACTGGAGCCAGCCGATCCTGCAAATGGTGTTTGTGGGTGCTTACATTCTTTTCGCCCCTTTTGTCGGGCAGGTAGCGGACAGCTTTGCCAAAGGCAGAGTGATGATGTTCGCTAACGGTCTCAAACTGCTGGGGGCGGCAAGTATTTGCTTCGGTGTTAACCCTTTTCTGGGGTACACGCTAGTGGGCGTTGGCGCGGCGGCGTATTCACCGGCCAAGTATGGCATTCTCGGGGAACTGACCACCGGCGATAAACTGGTGAAAGCTAACGGTCTGATGGAAGCCTCAACCATCGCTGCTATTCTGCTGGGCTCGGTGGCTGGCGGTGTGCTGGCCGACTGGCATGTGATAGCCGCGCTCTCGGTTTGCGCGCTGGCCTATGCGGGTGCGGTGGTGGCGAACCTGTCAATCCCGAAACTGGCCGCCGCGCGTCCTGGTCAGTCGTGGCATCTGGGGAAAATGACGCGCAGCTTCTTCTGCGCGGCGTCTTCGCTGTGGCGCAACGGTGAAACGCGCTTCTCGTTGGTGGGAACCAGCCTGTTTTGGGGCGCGGGGGTGACGCTGCGTTTTCTGCTGGTACTGTGGGTGCCGGTAGCGTTGGGGATTACCGATAACGCCACACCGACCTATCTCAACGCGATGGTGGCAATTGGGATTGTTGTTGGCGCGGGTGCTGCGGCCAAGCTGGTCACGCTGGAGACAGTGTCTCGCTGCATGCCTGCGGGGATCCTGATTGGCGTCGGCGTACTGTTCTTATCTCTGCAGCATGCGCTGTTGCCGTCCTATGGGCTGCTGATGCTTATTGGTGTGCTGGGCGGTTTCTTTGTTGTGCCGCTGAATGCGTTGTTGCAGGAACGAGGCAAAAAAAGCGTCGGCGCGGGTAATGCCATCGCGGTGCAAAATCTGGGTGAAAACAGCGCCATGCTGCTGATGCTCGGTATTTACTCGCTGGCGGTGCTGGTGGGCATTCCGGCAGTTGCTATCGGAATTGGCTTTGGCGGGCTGTTCGCGCTGGCGATTACGGCGCTGTGGATCTGGTAACGTCGCCATTAGCCTGTTACGTGCTGTTGCCGGATGGCGGCGTTGCCTTATCCGGCCTACAGTACGGCTTGTTTTTGTAGGCCTGATAAGCGTAGCGCCATCAGGCACTACACGTTACGGTGCAGGATAGGTATAAACCTGATGCACCGCTTCAATCTCTGCCAGTACCTCTTCGCTTAACGTCAGATGCAAACTTTCGACATTGGTTTTTAGCTGCTCCATAGTTGTCGCCCCCAGCAGGGTGCTGGCGACAAACGGCTGGCGACGCACAAAGGCCAGTGCCATCTGCGCCGGGTCCAGATTATGGCGTTTGGCGATATCTACGTAGGCGGCGACGGCTTTTTGCGTCTGCTCGCCGCTGTAGCGCGTGAAGCGACTAAACAGCGTATGGCGTGCGCCTGCAGGCTGCGCGCCGTTCAGGTACTTACCGGTTAATGTGCCAAAGCCCAGGCACGAGTAGGCCAGCAGTTCAATGCCTTCGTACTGGCTGACTTCCGCTAATCCCACTTCAAAGCTACGGTTCAGCAGGCTGTAGGGGTTCTGGATAGTGACAATGCGCGGCAGATCGTGTTTGTCCGCCAGGTGTAAATAGCGCATGACGCCAAATGCGGTTTCGTTGGACACGCCGATATAGCGAATTTTCCCGGCGCGCTGAAATTCAGTTAGCGCTTCCAACGTTTCCAGCAGGGTGACTACCGGAGCGGAGTCTGTCCAGCTGTAGCCCAGCTTGCCAAAGCAGTTGGTTGGACGCTGTGGCCAGTGAACCTGATACAGGTCCAGATAATCGGTTTGCAGGCGTTTGAGGCTGTCGTTCAGTGCCTGGCGAATGTTTTTACGATCCAGCGCCTGATTCGGGCGAATGCCGCTGTCATTATTACGCGACGGCCCGCTGACCTTCGAGGCGACGATCAGTTTTTCACGGCTGCCGTGTTTAGCGAGCCAGTTGCCGACGTAGGTTTCCGTGAGGCCCTGGGTTTCCGGGCGTGGCGGGACCGGATACATCTCGGCAACGTCGATTAAATTGATGCCTTGTGCTACGGCATAGTCAAGCTGTGCATGTGCGTCGGCTTCGCTGTTTTGTTCACCAAACGTCATTGTGCCCAGCCCCAGTGTACTGACTTCCAGCGAGCTGTGGGGTATACGGTGATATTGCATAGCCGTTTCCTTTTTATAATCACAACATAAGGATTATAAAAATGGCTGAGGGAAGGGAAAAAGGGAAGCAAAATTGTTAAGGCCAGCAGCGTGGCTGACCTCAACCATCAACGCTCAATGATTTGAGATACGTCGTCGCGGTTAATCTGCATGGCATTGCCTTGCTGGTCGTGATAGCTCACCAGACCGGTATCATCATCAATTTCGGGTTTACCGTCGGTCAGGATCATCCGACCATCTTTGGTCGCCATCACATAATCACTGCTGCATCCAGAAACGGCGAAAGCCAATCCTACCGCGGAAATTAAAACTGCCCATTTTTTCATCTATTTATCCTCACGTGGCCTGCGTCTGACACTAGTTTAGTAATAACGCGAAGTTATGCCGGGCGAAAGCAGTAAAATCTTAATCTGTGAGAAGAAAAGGTGATGTGGGTCGTCGCTCCCCTTGCGGGAGAGCGACTGATGGGGTCAGAGCGGGTTCTTTTTATTGCGCAACAGGTTCAGGGTCTCTACACCGATAGAGAAGAACATGGCGAAATAAATGTACCCTTTCGGCACATGCACATCGAAACTTTCCAGAATCAGCGTGAAGCCGACCAGGATCAGGAAAGAGAGTGCCAGCATTTTTACCGAGGGGTGGCGATCCACAAATTCACCAATCGGGCGTGCCGCAAACATCATCACGCCGACGGCAATAACTACCGCCGCCATCATGATAAACAGATGATCGGACAAGCCTACTGCGGTGATGACGGAGTCCAGGCTGAAGATAATGTCTAACAACATGATCTGCACAATCGCCCCGAGGAACGAGGATACGCGTGTTTTCAGCCCTTCTTCTTCACCTTCTATAGACTCATGAATCTCCTTACTGGCTTTCCAGATCAGGAACAATCCACCAAGCAGAAGGATCAGGTCACGCGCTGAGATCGCCTCGCCAAACACCTCAAACAGCGGGTTGGTCAGACGCGTGACCCAGGCGATAGACGCCAGTAGTGCCAGACGCATGATCATCGCTGCCGCCAGCCCGATACGTCGGGCATGACTGCGTTGTGCGGTCGGGAGTTTAGCAACGACCAAAGAAAGGAAAATAATATTGTCGATCCCCAGAACGATCTCCAGCAGCGTCAGCGTACCGAGCGCCAGCCAGGCGTTAGGATCGGTTATCCATGCAAATAACATCGAACAAAGTCCTGCCAAAAAAAAGAAGCGCTAATTATAGGCGCGTAACGCGGCGGGCGAAAGGCCGGGCTGCGCCTATTACGCCTGGAATAAAAAATGACGCTCCAGCAGCGCGCGCGTGAAGTTCTTTTTTAGATAAAAACCGCGCGGTAGCGTCAGAATAGGCTCGCCATTCGCGCCAATGGCTTCGGTTAGCGCTTTCGCATTGGCGGCTTTTGGGCGTAGCTGTAACACTTCCCCATGGCGGGCGGTGATGCGTTCGACGTAGCCCAGCACAATCATGTCCATCAATTCTTCCCAGTCCAGGCGTAGCTGGTTATCTTCTTCTTCATTCGGGCTCCATAACAGCGGGGATCCTACGCGACGTTGGGCTAACGGGATGCTGCGCTCCCCTTCCACCGGCACCCACAGCACACGTTTAAGCTTATGGCGGACATGGCTGGTTTCCCATGTTACGCCGGTATTGCCGGTTAATGGTGCTACGCAAACGAAGGTGGTTTCCAGCGGTCTGCCAAGACTGTCCACAGGGATCGTTTTCAGCTCTACGCCTAGCGCCGCAAAATCCTGCTCCGGCTTGCTGCCCGCGCTGGCGCCGAGCCAGATCTCCAGCAGTACGCCGATCCAGCCTTTGTCCCGTTTCAAATCGTTGGGGGTTACAATCCCCGCCATTGCCGCCAGCTCCCCTAACGTGTAGCCTGAAAGCCGCCGTGCCTGGGCAAGCAGCAGGGCTTCGGATTCAGGGGGAGAAAGCAGTGGCTGGAGTTCTGACATTGAGTTAACCCTTAGGCGAAAAAATGAGCAATGATTTTATACCGAGTGGACAGAGTTTATCTTTTTCCACAAGTTTTACTCAATTATCTGATTTATATTGATTTTTAAATTTCATAATCAAGAGTTGCGCAACAAGCGATGAAGTTTTCCAATTCTGGTCACTGACAATGAACAGGATCTTACACCATGTTATCCACAGAAAGATGGGATAACTGTGAAAAACCCCCACTACTGTTTCAATTTACAGCCTTGACGTGCGACGAAAATCGAATTTTCACACAAATTGTGCCTAACTTATTGGCACAATCTGTGGATAAAACCAACGCTGGTTGATCTTTCATCAGCTCGAGGATCGTATGCGTGATGTACATCACATTTCTGTGTGCTGGGTGACAGTATTTGCTTTTAACTCAATGAATATAGACGACTAATTTTTATATGTGACAAAGGTCATATTCAGACTGTTCCGGGTTTTCCCATAGTAATTCCGTACTTCTTCACAACTATATCCACAGAAAAGGTGAATAAAATCGCCTAACTCAGCCTACCTCTGTTTATAACTCAGTCCTTTGCTGTGAGTTATTCAATTGTTATTAGAGTCTCGTGTGCTTAACACAGTGGTTTACCGCCTCTCAGGAGTGTGAAACAATCGTTTATATATAAGGTTTATGTTGAGGTAGTCCGGTGATTGATGACGATGGCTACCGCCCGAATGTAGGAATAGTAATTTGTAACCGCCAGGGGCAGGTCATGTGGGCCCGGCGATTTGGTCAGCACTCCTGGCAATTCCCGCAAGGTGGGATAAACGCGGGAGAGACAGCAGAGCAGGCGATGTACCGGGAACTGTTTGAAGAAGTGGGCCTCAGTCGTAAAGATGTGCGGATCCTGGCTTCTACTCGTAACTGGTTGCGTTACAAGTTACCGAAACGTTTGGTGCGTTGGGACACGAAGCCGGTTTGTATCGGCCAGAAACAAAAATGGTTCCTTCTGCAATTGGTAAGCAGCGATGCTGAGATCAATATGCAAACCAGCAGCACGCCCGAGTTCGATGGCTGGCGTTGGGTGAGTTACTGGTATCCGGTTCGACAGGTAGTGTCATTTAAACGCGATGTCTATCGCAGGGTGATGAAAGAATTCGCAAGTGTTGTGATGGCGCTTCAGGAGAGTACCCCAAAGCCGCAAAGCGCACCTGCGTACAGACGTAAAAGAGGTTAAGCTACGCAAATTATGCTCACCCGCCTGCGCGAAATAGTCGAAAAGGTGGCCAGTGCTCCGCGTCTTAATGAGGCGCTGAATATTCTGGTTACCGACATCTGTCTTGCGATGGATACAGAGGTCTGCTCGGTTTATCTGGCCGATCACGACCGACGTTGTTATTACCTGATGGCGACCCGGGGACTCAAAAAACCACGCGGTCGCACCGTTGCGCTTGCGTTTGATGAAGGTATCGTTGGCCTGGTTGGCAGGCTGGCGGAACCGATTAACCTCGCCGATGCGCAAAAACACCCCAGCTTCAAATACATCCCTTCAGTAAAAGAAGAGCGATTCCGCGCCTTCTTAGGCGTGCCGATCATTCAGCGCCGCCAGCTATTGGGTGTGCTGGTGGTCCAGCAGCGTGAACTGCGCCAGTACGATGAAAGCGAAGAGTCATTCCTGGTGACGCTCGCCACGCAAATGGCCGCCATTCTTTCTCAGTCGCAGCTCACCGCGTTGTTTGGTCAATACCGGCAAACGCGCATTCGTGCGTTGCCTGCCGCACCCGGCGTGGCGATTGCCGAAGGCTGGCAGGATGCCACGCTGCCGCTGATGGAGCAGGTGTATCAGGCGTCAACCCTGGATCCGGTACTAGAACGCGAACGACTGACTGAGGCGCTGGAAGAAGCCGCCAATGAATTCCGCCGCTACAGTAAGCGCTTTACGGCGGGAGCACAAAAAGAG
>OJJJ01000476.1_pt1 | contig 19293 bp, 21 predicted proteins | sample 1596311 | NCBI WGS metagenome assembly OJJJ01 (sample SAMEA4350140, study PRJEB24818) | metagenome | biome: human; feature: gut; material: faeces | place: Denmark | collected 2013-09 | reverse complement strand
AAACAGCGGGGGGCGGGCTCAGTGACGCCCTGCCCGGCTTTTTCCCCGCGCCCCGCGGTAACAGCCGCCTAACCCGGGGGACGGGTTTCCCCCGCCAAGGCCCCCCGTTCATGTTGAAAGAGCGTCCCAACATAAAAAGGATGCGCCCCCAGTTAAATAGCCCGAATATCCCCCGCCTCATCCCAGCCCGTCACGCGTAAATCCCCACGATCCAGTTCGTCGGCAAAGGCTTGCGATACGCCGTAGTTGCAGTGATAACCTTCGGAAATCACCTCCTGATTGTAGGCTCTGGCGATCAGCGTATTCGCCCGCAGTTCGATATCATCCGTTTTTTCGACCAGCGAGCAGCTCAACGGGGCAATTACCATGCGACCTTCGGTATCCGTTTCTGCGTGTGCGGCATCGTGCCAACCCAGCACGTTGCGGGCATATTCGAGGATGGCATGCTGAAAACCACCGCAGGTGCCGAGAAAGGGAATACTGTTTTCACGGGCGTAACGAATCGCCGTCAGTGCACCTTCTGGATGCTGATACGGGCTACCGGGCACCACCCAAATAGCGTCATAGCCGACCAGGTCCTCACCGCTATTAATATCCGATGTGGTTAGCCAGTCGTAATCCGCCATTAATTCCAGCACCGCGGCAGCGTCATCAATAGCAAGGGGAATCGCCTGATGCGCGACAATGTCAGGGTTGTAGTCACCGACCAGCGCAATGCGAAGGGTATTTTTTACAGGGGAAATGTCCATGAGAGTTTCCTTGTGTCCAGACAATAAGGGACAACATAAGGAGCCTCACCCTACCGATATTTTGTTGTTTTCACAATCCCTTAAATTGGGAGCCAGTCGCGACAAAATGCTATAATGGTCACGTTTTACGATCTTAATGTGCCGTAAAGACGATAATAAAACGTCTCCATTCGGTGATATAACGGAGCGGATTGAGAAATGAATATTCAATGTAAACGCGTGTATGACCCGGCTGAACAAAATGATGGTTATCGCGTTCTGGTCGACAGACTGTGGCCACGGGGGTTAAAAAAAACCGACCTGGCCTGCGATGAGTGGAATAAAGCGCTCACGCCCTCGACTGAATTACGCAAAGCATTTCATGCTGAACTTATTGATTTTAAACATTTCGCAGAACAATACCGCGCCGAGCTTGCTCAACAGCAGCAGGAAGGGAAACGGCTTGCTGACATCGCGCGTCAACAGACCGTCACGCTACTGTATGCGGCAAAAAATACGCAGCAAAACCACGCTCTCGTGCTGGCCGAGTGGCTACGTCAATGGTAGCAGGCTCTCACTGCGTTTTAGCCGGGTGATCTCTGCGCCAAAGCGCCCATTCGTCAATCACTTCTCCTCCGGGGAGCTTGCAGTCAGAACGTACCCCTTGCGGCGTTTGTACCGCAATCAGCGAACCTCCTTTTTGCTGGCAATAGACGGATGCCGGATTCGCCATACCCACTTTCGGTGGCATTGGTGCATCGGGTTGCGTCGAACATCCCGCTAACATCAGCATACTTGGCAACACAATAAACACAGATTTCATGACCGCTCCTGCAAATAATGTTATTGCGGAAGATTACCCTGACTGCCCGCCTACCTCCATGTTTTAGTGATGCGTTTTCATTCTCTGCTTACATTTCATACAGTTCGGCTTGTTTCATCTTTCACAGTGTTGTTTTATCATGCAGGCATCACCGTCGTTGTTACTACTCAGGAGTATTTACCTCTCATGTCTGACATGATCCTTGCCAGAGTCTCACAATCATTAGCCACCGAGCAGTCTGTTGAGGGTCTGGTTCGGCAACTTCTGGAGATGCTGGAAATGGTGACTGACATGGAGTCGACCTATTTAACCAAAGTCGATTTAGATGCACGCCTGCAGCATATTCTGTATGCACGTAACAGCCGACAGATGCATATACCCGAGGGTTTGTCGGTGCCGTGGGATGAAACGTTGTGCAAGCGCGCAATCGAAGAAAACTGCCTGTATAGTGATAACGTTCCCGCTCGCTGGCCAGACTGCACCGCCGCGTGCGCACTGGAAATTACCACCTTTTTGAGCACGCCGGTCCACCTTCCGGATGGGACGTTCTATGGTACGCTTTGCGCCACCAGCCGGCAGCAACAAACGTTGAGCCAACGCGGAGAGCAGGTCCTGCATCTGTTTGCGAGTCTGATTGCCCAGTCGATTCAAAAAGAGTCACTGGTGGCGCAATTACGTGAAGCGAATGCGGCACTCATTACACACTCCTATACCGATGCACTCACCGGATTACCGAATCGTCGGGCCATTTTCGAAAAAATGGAGACCCTCTTTTCGCTGGCTCGCCATTTGCAGCAAAAAATTATCGTCGCCTATATCGATTTAGATGATTTCAAGCTGATCAATGACCGTTTTGGCCATGAAGTTGGTGACCAATTCTTGATCCAGGTTGGGCAACGTTTGCGCCATGTGTGTAGTGAAAACGATATTCTCGGCCGACTGGGCGGCGACGAATTTCTCGTCGCGGGTCTGTCACAAAAAAGTGAAGGAGATCAACACACGCGCGTGCAGAGGGTTAAAGACCAGTTGCAACAACACCTCTGCGGCGACTATCAGCTTGGCGCTATCAGCCTGTTTTATCCTGGTGCCAGCCTGGGCGTGATTGAAGTTGATCCGCGAGAAACCGACTTAAACTGTGCGCTTCATAGCGCTGATAGCGCGATGTACCTGGATAAAAAACGTGCGGGCAAAACTGCTTTTGTCACGCATTAAGCCCTGTTATTCTGGCTCATCTTTACATAACGTTGGCTGGTGAAACCATGAGGATCGGTATTATTTTTCCTGTCATTATCTTCATTTCCGCCGTTGTTTTCTTATCCTGGTTCTTTATTGGCGGCTACGCCGCACCGGGAGCATAACCATGAAAAAAACAACGCTCATCATGATTGGTGTCGCCATTATTGTGGTACTCGGCACCGAGTTGGGCTGGTGGTAAAAAAATAAAGGCCACACGAAGTGGCCTTTATTTCGATATCTGTTTTGATTTAGCTTTTGACTTTTCTGTAGATAAACAGAACAACGAGCGCGCCGATAATCGCCACGACAAAGCTGCCAAAGTTGAAACCATCCACTTTGCCAAAGCCCAGCAATGTACTGATCCAACCGCCAACGACTGCACCGATAACCCCTAAAATAATAGTCATAAAGAATCCGCCGCCGTCCTTGCCTGGCATAATCCATTTTGCCAATATCCCAGCGATAAGACCGAAAATAATCCATGAAAGTATACCCATTTTTTTCCTCGCTTATGTTTTTACGTGAACGATTGACTCGCTGTTTAAAAGCATAGCATAGACCCGAAAAATTAATATTTGTGATCGCCATCACTTTGTATTTTCATCTTTTTCCGATGATTCATGAGATTAAAGCATCCTAAATGGCGATCTTTTCTGACGTTTATCGTCATTAATGTCGTTTCGTCAGTGACTTTACGTTTAATTTCGCAGCCAAACCCTACCGTGACTACGTTTTCAATTCTGGCACACTTTATGCTTTAACAGCCCGTCACTACGATACATCGTAGCCCGTGACCTGTTCACGCGGCTGCGTCTACAATTCGCGCTATTTCAGCATTTAACAGGTCTGTTATTGATGAAAAAAATCACCAGTGTATGCCCATACTGCGGGGCAGGGTGCAAGCTCAAGCTTGTTGTTGAAAATAACAAAATCATCCGCGCCGAAGCCGCTGAAGGGGTGACCAACCAAAACCAGCTATGTCTGAAAGGCTACTACGGTTGGGATTTTCTTAACGACACGCGCCTTCTGACTCCCCGTCTAACTCGCCCGCTGATCCGTTATGAAAAAGGGGGAAAGTTCACGCCCGTCAGCTGGGATGAAGCCATTCGCTACACCGCAAAACGCCTATCAGACATCAAAAATACTCATGGTCCCCGCGCCATCATGACTACTGGCTCTTCCCGTGGAACGGGAAATGAGACCAACTATGTGATGCAAAAGTTCGCGCGTGGCGTGCTCAACACCAACAACGTCGATTGCTGTGCTCGCGTATGCCATGGCCCTTCCGTTGCCGGATTGCAGGAAACCTTAGGCAATGGCGCAATGAGCAACTCCATCAGCGACATTGAAAATTCCAAATGCCTGCTCATCTTTGGCTATAACTGCGCAGACTCTCATCCGATAGTCGCCCGCCGGGTCATCAAAGCCCGTCAGAACGGCGCGAAAATCATTGTCTGCGATCCTCGCCGCATTGAAACCGCGCGTATTGCAGACCAGCACCTGCAGTTGAAAAATGGCTGTAACATGGCGCTGGTCAACGCCTTTGGACACGTGCTGATTGAAGAGCAGCTCTACGATCGTGAATACGTGCAAAAGCATGTCGAGGGCCTGGAAAGCTATTGGGAAACCGTAAAGGACTATGCGCCTGAAACCGTTGAACACCTCACCGGGGTGCCCGCTCAACAGGTACGCCAGGCGATGCGCACCTTTGCCGCCGCACCGTCAGCGACGGTGATGTGGGGAATGGGCGTGACGCAGTTCGGCCAGGCTGTCGACGTCGTGCGTGGGTTGTCGAGTCTGGCCCTGCTGACCGGCAATCTGGGTCGACCTAACGTCGGCGTCGGCCCGGTACGCGGGCAGAATAACGTTCAGGGCGCATGCGACATGGGCGTGCTTCCCAATCAATTTCCGGGCTATCAGGACGTTACCGATCCCGCGGTAAGAGCGAAATTTGCTCAGGCCTGGGGGATCGACGTCAACCTGATGGATGACAAGGTGGGCACACGGATCACCGAAGTCCCGCATCTGGCGATTGAAGGCAAAGTTAAAGCCTACTACATCATGGGGGAAGATCCGCTGCAAACCGAAGCCGATTTGGGCCTGGTTCGAGAAGGCTTCAACGCGCTTGATTTTATCGTGGTGCAGGACATCTTCATGACCAAGACGGCGGAAATGGCCGACGTTATCCTGCCCGCAACCTCATGGGGCGAACACGGTGGCGTCTTTACCTGCGCCGATCGTGGTTTTCAGCGTTTTGAGAAGGCGATCGAACCCACCGGGGATGTGAAGCGCGACTGGGAAATTATCAGTCTGCTGGCGACGGAAATGGGTTACCCAATGCAGTATCAAAACAACCAGCAAATCTGGGATGAGATGCGCGAACTCTGTCCGCTATTCTATGGGGTAACGTATGAGAAAATGGGCGATATGGGCCATATTCAATGGCCTTGCCCGGATCTCGATCACCCTGGCACCCCGTATCTCTATCAGAATAGTCGGTTTGATACCGCCAACGGTAAGGGCAAGCTGTTTGCCGCTCAGTGGCGAGCCCCTGCCGAAGTACCGGATGAAAAATACCCGATGGTGCTCTGTACCGTACGCGAAGTGGGGCATTACTCCTGTCGTTCCATGACCGGCAATTGCGCGGCACTGCAGGCGCTGGCAGATGAACCGGGCTATGTGCAAATCAATACTCAGGATGCCGCCAAACAGGGGATCCGTCATCGTGACCTGGTGTGGGTGAGTTCCCGTCGTGGGAAAGTCATCAGCCGTGCCGATGTCTCTGAACGCATCAATAGCGGAACGGTATATATGACGTATCAGTGGTGGATTGGCGCATGTAACGAGTTAACCCAGGATAATCTTGATCCTATCTCGAAAACGCCGGAAACCAAGTATTGCGCGGTGAATATCGAACACATCACCGATCAAAATTGGGCGGAGAAGTATGCTGCGCAATCGTATAGCGAGATGAAGTCACGTTTATGTGAAGCTATTGCGTAAATAAGAGTACGCACAGCCTGAGTCTTTTGTTCAAGGCTCAGGCTGTTATTTCGATCACTTAGCCAGCAGCGGCTTGCCCACACGAACAAATGCGTATTCTTCCTTCTTATCTTGCCGCATAAAACCAAGGTTCATCAGAAATAATCCCACCATAAACGGCAGTTCATACAGCTCTTCAATAAGATCGCCGTAATGGGCATTATGCAGAAACAGTGGCGACAGCAGACGATGATGTTCTACGGTGTCAGATATCAAAAATGCACAGGTGGTGATTGCCAGCAGCCAAATCGGCAGCGGTTCATTGCGTACACGACGTGCAATATCCTGCCGTAAGCGCTTCGACAGTAACACTGGCAGAATAATCACGGCAATAAACACGACTGAGATGGTTCTGAACAGGAGTTTAGGATGCTCAGGGAAATAATCACGGCCCCAGCTGGTGCTTCTGCCCAGTAAAACCAGCCACCACACTGCCGCCCACAGCCAAAATTGCTTCTCACCTTCAGGACGAGATAAAGGCCGAATATAGCTGAGAGTAAATATCGCGCCAAACAGTAGCCACAGCGCTTGCCCATTTTCAATCCATCTGACAACGGTGCCGTTTAACAGAGGAAGATTCCAGTTTGCGGTGAACGGGATCGCGACGATGACCAATCCAAGAATGGGTGTGGGTAATGTAAGCTGGGTGTTCAATTTCATAAGCAAGATGTTCTGTAATGTTACTGTGTACCGATCATAATCCCTGTGGATGGTTGCCTATTAGCAATGAATGCGATGTTCTTAAGGTTTTCTTAAGAATTCTTTTTTCGGACTATTTAAGTAACCAGTCACAGGATGTCAGTCAATAAAAAAACCGCAGTACGCTGCGGTTTTTTATATAAATCATAGAGTAACGGCGCTTATGGCGTTACCAGCCGCAAACATCGTGCTCATTTTCTGTATCGTACGAACGTACGGTATTCACCAGATCTTTGACCACTTCGGCTGCCACGTCGGGTACCAACAGCGTCATTGGCGCTTCCGTTTCATAATCAACAGAAACGCCATTGCTGTTATTGGTTACGGTGACGGTATAGGTTGCTTTACTCATGACTCACTCCTTGCCGGTACGCACGACTTTTCGTTGATTAGCACTCTCCATCAGAACCTCAGGCGCAACGAAAAAATCGATATTAAAGTAGGTGTCGTCGGTCATCACTTCGATGTTATGCCATTTTTCCGGTGGGAAAACGCCAAACTGACCGGCTTCAATAATCATCACCTCTACGGGTTCCGGGCTGTGCTCATCTGCGAATCCGAGATATTTGACCGCCCCCTGCATAACCGACAGTCGAGGATAAACCCCCGCACGGGTACCTTTATCAAGGTGGCGTTCGAAAATTCCGGCAGGCGCAGTGTCTTTGTTCCAGAACGGCGTTGAGCGTGTATGAATGTGATTCTGTGGAATTTGAAGCATCTTTCTTCCCTTTTCCAGTCGACAACCAGCGAGCCTTATTGAACCGCTGCTGTGAACAGGGTACGCCTCAAAATATACATTTAAAATACCATTTATTGGTTAGTATTCTTACTGATGGGCAATGATAAGAATGGGGAAAAACGCAAAGCCCGCCGCCTGGAGCGGGCTAATGGCGTTAAGACTGAAGCGTCGCCAGACGGGCTGCAAATCCCACAAAAATTAAACCGATAAGGGAATTGCCCACCTTCGCCAGTTTCTTCTTGGTGCGAATATACTGCGTGACAAAAGCACCTGAGAAAATAAGGAAACTCAGATAGAAGAAGCTCACGATTTCAAGCGTAATGGCCAAAATAAAGAACGACAACCCTGAATGTGGTGCATTGACGTCAATAAATTGAACGAAAAACGACACATAAAACAGAATGGCTTTTGGATTAGTCAGACTCAAAATTAATGCACGTTTGAAAATAGCACCAAAGGGCGTTTCTTCGGCCGCAGTCTCCGTGGCCCTCGACTTTAACGTGGCATACAGAATCTTCGCGCCGAGATATAACAGATAAAAAGCCCCCAGATAACGCACGATATTAAACAAAACGGGCGTTGTTTTGATCAGTGCCGCAACACCTGCGTAGGCCAAAAACATCAGCACGGCATCACCGATGAACACCCCGCAGGCTGCAAGGTAACCGCCCTTCACCCCTCGCCCTACGCTGTTCTTCAGCACGAATATCGTATTGGGCCCCGGTACCAGTACAATAAAAATAGCCCCCACCAAATACGTCCAGTAATTCAGAACTCCATACTCTGCGAACACGTTAACCTCTTCCTGATAAAACACATGCACTTGCTGCGAGACAATATGCTAACGAATGCATCACCTGATGGAAAGAGAAGCTTATGAATAGCGCACTCTGTTGCAGAATATTTTTCGTTCCAGATTTACAACGATGAAACTCATTTTTGCGACTACCCAATACCCCGGATAGCCACTACTGTTTATCAATAGATTTCGCCGTCGAGGCCCCCTCTCATCACCTGGAGAAAGAAAAAATGACGATTACCTATAAACGTGTGGACAAAGATCAGGCTGCCGTACTGTTGGTCGATCACCAGGCAGGTTTACTGTCGCTGGTCCGTGATATTGATCCCGACAAGTTTAAAAACAACGTGCTGGCGCTGGCCGATCTGGCGAAGTACTTCAAACTCCCCACCATTCTGACCACCAGCTTTGAAACCGGTCCTAATGGCCCTCTGGTTCCTGAGCTGAAAGCGCTGTTTCCTGACGCCCCTTACATTGCCCGCCCGGGGCAGATTAACGCCTGGGACAACGACGATTTTGTCAACGCGATTAAAGCGACGGGTAAAAAACAGCTGATCATCGCCGGTGTCGTCACCGAAGTGTGCGTCGCCTTCCCTGCGCTATCGGCCATTGAGGCAGGGTTCGACGTGTTCGTGGTTACCGATGCGTCCGGTACCTTTAACCCGCTGACCCGCGACTCTGCCTGGAACCGTATGTCTTCTGCCGGCGTGCAGTTGATGACCTGGTTCGGTCTGGCCTGTGAATTACACCGCGACTGGCGTAATGACGTTGAAGGGCTGGGCACGCTGTTTTCCAACCATATTCCTGACTATCGCAACCTGATGACCAGTTACAGCACGCTGGCTTCCGGAAAATAATATCCGCAATTTATCAACCCGCCGTTATCGGCGGGTTTAAATACAGCCGGATGGGAATTAATGATGCAGCATCTCGTCAATCACCGCTTCTGCTTTGAGCTGATACGGATAATAGGTTGGCCAGTTGTCCATCTCTTCAAGCAGCGCTGCCTGTGAGGTATTTCCCATAAAGATGTGATAGTGGCTCGAATTGCGTGGCGCGATAATATGATCGCTAAATTGAACGTATTTAGGCGCCTGACTATTTGCCTCTTTGCACTCAAACAGATACCGCACACCTTTCTTGCCTGACGTATAGGTCAATATTTTGTATCCGGCATAGTCATATTTACACGATGCAACCTTATTACCCGTATGAAATTCCATCACACCGTTCTCGATACCGATAGTGTCCACGCTAGTGGCATAGCCTGTGCGGTAATAGGTTTTATACTCCTCCGCCGTTTTACTTTTATCCTTTTCGGCCTTCTGCTTGAATACCGGATCCAGTTCACCGCTCTGCAGATAAGGGTACACGGACTGCCACACGCCATCCCAGTCGCTCAGGGCCCTGTCCTTCACATGGCTATTATCAAAAACGCCCTCTGACGCTTTTTGCTCTATTTCTGTCATCGGTGCGCCATGGGAATGGTGCCCATGTGCCAGTACCTGACTACTGGCTAACAGCATTCCCAAAACAACCGCCAGTCTTTCCAAACGAATAGCCAAAATTTCACCCTCAATATGGTTGCGAGTGAATTGTTATAATATAACGTAACAATATAATCAACGATTATGCAGCATTCGCGAGCAAACTTGATCAAGCAATGCCTGCTGATGGCTGATAATAAGCATACCTAACGGTCGACGCTGGCATTCTTCAAGAAGCAGCGCCCATATGTCTCGTTGAATAGAAGGGTCAAGCTGGGCGGTAATTTCATCGGCAATGAGAAAACGCGTGCGCGGATCAAGCGCGCGCAGTAGCGCAATACGCGCCAGTTCACCACCAGAAAGCTGCCCGGGTCGGCGGGTTAACCACTCGGGATTGATATGTAAACGGGCGAGCGTTGAGGCATCCGGCTGCCAGGCATCCCGCACCGCATCACCGGTACTTCGCCAGGGGTTGAACGTCAATTCAGGATGTTGCGGCACCAGTTGTACCGGGCAATATTGCCCGACCGGTAACGGTTTATCATCGACTAAAATCTCACCGGAGGTTGGTTTTTGCCAGCCAGCCAGCACGCGTCCCAACGTGGTTTTCCCGGTCCCGCTAGGAGCGCAAATCCCCATGCGCTCCCCGACAGCCAGCGAGAACGTCAGGCTTTGCCACAGCACCTTACCGCCCTGGCGTATAACAACATCACGACAGCACAGCATTCAGCTCTCCAAATAGTTGGTTTCTCTCAGGTAACGCCCGCCATTGCCGCTGCAAATGTTCGCTGATATCGCCACGCAGCAGCTGTTCCCGGCTCACGTTATCCGATACCCGTCCCTGATGCAGGGCAACAATCCGGTCCGCATGGCGTGCAGCCAGCGTGAGATCGTGGGTTACCCACAGCACACCGCAGCCCTGCTCGCAAAGGCCTCGTAAATGCCCCAGCAGTTGATTCGCCAAAGGCGCATCCAGCCAGGCGGTAATTTCGTCAGCAAGGATATAGCGCGCCTGACTGAGTGACGCATGGCACGCCAGAACACGTTTTGCCATCCCACCGGACAGCTGGCGCGGGAAAGCACCTAATACGCTGGTGTCCAGTTGGCTCCGTTCAAGAAGTTGCGTTACCTTCCCCGCGTCCCAGGGATGACCGGAGAGTTGACTCGCTCTTTTCAAATGCTTTTCAATGGTCAGCAGTGGATTAAGCGCCTGAACCCCTTGCGGTACATAACTAAAGGTATTGCCGCGACATGCACGGATGTCATTACGATCCAGCGTTTTTCCATCGAGGGTTATCGCGCCCTGAACGCGCAGATTGTCTGGTAACAGATCGAGCAGACACTGCAACAGCAGACTCTTACCTTCCCCGCTGCCGCCGACTAATGCCACCATTTGACCGGGGGCAATATCAAAAGAAATATCCTGGAGTAGCGATGACCACTTTCTCGCGCCGTACCAACGATAACGCGCCACGTCCAGCGAGACCTGCTGTAAACTCAACATGCGTCACCTCTCAACCACAAACGATGTACCGCCCGGGCAAACTGATCAAATAACATCACCAGGCTGAACAGCATTAACCCCGGAAACAGCACCAGCCACCAGTTGCCGTGGCTGATAAATCGCAGCGCATCCGCCAGCAACAGACCCAGCGACGGCTCATGCGGCGCCAGCCCGAAACCAAGAAAACTTAACGCCGCGCTATGTAACACCGCGTGCGGAAACATCAACAACGTCCCGGTCAACCATTGTGGCAATAGCGCAGGTAAGTAGTGATGACGCCAGCAGTAAAAATGCCCGTGTCCCAGCCGCCGGGTCAGCATCAGGTAGTCACTGTGTGCGACGCGTTCCGCCTCCGCGCGCAGGATCAAGGCCAGACGCGGCCAATGGGTCAGCGCAACCGCCAGCACCACCCCACTTTTACCACCGCCGAGAGTAAAGCAGATCAAAATCAGCAGCAGCAGATGCGGCATCGACAACATCGCGTCGGTGACTAAGCGCATCAGAACATCCATGCGCGGATGCAAACGCGAAACCGCCGCCATCAATAAAGCAATTACCCCGCTACACACCGCCGCGCCGATACCAATTTGCAGGCTGGTTAACGCCCCCTGAAAGCAGCGCCCCCATAAATCACGCCCGAGATTATCGGTGCCAAACCAGTGCAGCGCATCCGGTGGCAAATGGCGGGCCAGCAGATTAACGCTCAGTGCACTATCCAGCGTAGCGTTGCCATAAATGGCGATGAAGAGTAAACCGCCCGCAGACAGCAGAAGGCGAATCAACGTTGGGGTTGGGTTATAGAGCATCTGGACGCTCCACCGCGCGATTTAGCACATGGACTAACCAGGAAGAGAGCGAGTTGCCGATGAATACCAGAACGGTGCTGAACAAGACAATCCCCATCAGCAGCGGCACATCGCCGCGTAATCCGGCATCAATGGTCGCCTGCCCCAGTCCGGGATACGCAAAGACTTTTTCTGCCAGCAATGCGCCGCCAAAAAGTTCGCCAAGCGAAGCAAATTGCAGGCACAGCGCAGGCGTTATCGCATGACGCAGGACCTGGTGGCGCAGCAGCGACCATCCCTTGTCTCCCTGCGAGCGAGCAAAGCGAACGAAGTCGCTTTTCATCACGCTGGCGATACTTTCGCGGGTGTGTAGCGTAATTTGCCCTAACCCCAATAAACTGAGGGCGCATACCGGAAGAATCAGATGACGCAGACGCTCTGTGAAGCCAGCCATATCACCACTGTTACCAGGCTCCCACGCGCAGCAGACCGGGAGCACCGGCCAGCGCACCGCAAACACGGCCAGCAGCAGCATTCCTATCCAGAAGGTTGGCAACGATGAAAGCAGATAGCTGAGGCGGCAGATCATTTTATCCGGCCAGCGGTTCAGGAAGCGCCCGGCAACGAACCCCATTGCCGTACCCAGTAACCCCGACATCAACCATGCACCACAGAGCAGAGCAAACGAGGTCGCAAAACGCTCTTTGATCACGCTGGCGACCGGTGCATTAAACAGCATCGAATACCCGAGATCGCCCTGTAAGACGCGTGCAAACCAGTGCCCGAAACGCTCCCACAGCGGCTGATCCAGCCCCCAGCGTGCGGCGATACGCGCATACTGTTCTGGCGGAACATGCAGGAGATCGTTACCAATATAGGCACGAATCGGATCGACCGGCGAGAAGCTGAGCAAGATGAAGGTGCCAGCAGCGACCAGCACCAACAATACGATCAGCCGCAGAAAATGACCCACAACAGACTTCATCAACGGCAGGTCCAGGTCCATTCTTCAAGATTGTTGAGCACGGACCAGCTGCCGTGAATTTCCGGCGCCCCTTTGCCCAGGTCAATGCACGGATTAGCCAGATAAGTATGCTGGATATTCAGCAACCATGCCCACGCAGCGTCACCCTGAACGCCTGCACCCTGCTTGCCATCCCACTCCACCTGCTGCCAGAAAGGCACTGCTTTTTGCCAGTCCGGCGCATCAATGGCCTGTTTGAGATGCTGTTCAACCGCAGGATTGCTGTAATAACCGGGGTTGTAATACTCAATGCCCGCAGCCTGCCCGCTGTAGTGATGGAAAAGCTCCATCGGATCTAAACTCCCCCAACCAAACAGCGTGGGATTCGAATGCATGTGGCGCTCAACGGTTTCCCAGCTTCCGGATTGCAGCGACACCGCAATGCCAACAGGTTCGAGCATGGCACGCACCGCTTCGGCTAAATCACGACGCGTACTGTCGCCGCTCGCATACCATAAGGTCAGACGGACTGCTTTGCCGTCTTTTACACGTACACCATCCGGGCCAACTTTCCAGCCAGCCTGTTCCAGAAGCGCACGCGCTTTGTCACTGTCGCCATCTTTAAACGCAACCGACGGTCCCTGCCACGGCAGTCCCTGCACCGCGCTGTACGCCGGGATAGCGTGGCCTTCCATAACCTGTTCAGCGAGCTGCTTACGATCGATGGCGTAGTTGATGGCCCGTCTGATCGCGACGTCGGCCGTTATATCGTTACCGACCGGATAACCGTTAGCATCTTTTTTACCCGCAGGGACCATCGGGAACACGATCCCCCGGTTCTCTACGCTGTTGCGAACCCACAGTTTCAAATTATCTTGCTGAGGTGCAACGGCCATTGATGGCGCAATACGCACCAGCCCCAGTTGACCACTGCGTGCGGCCGCGTAAGCGTTATCTTCGTCGAGGAAAACAAACACCAGCCGGTTAAAATCATTTTTCTTACCCGCGTACCAAGGGTTCGCTTCGACGATCAGCTGTTGGCCCGGCTGAAAACTCACCAGCCGATAAGGGCCTGCGCCAATTGGATTTCTGGCAAAGGTTTTTTCATCGTATTGTTTTGCCGGAACAATGCCTAACGAGCCCAGCACGTTCACAAACGTACTCTGCGGACTGCGTAGCGTCATTTCTACCGTGCGATTGTCTTTCAGGCGGGCATGGGTGAAATTCCCCATGTCGATTTTCCCACCGCTTGTCGCGGCTTTGTTGAAGGTAAATACCACATCTTCCGCCGTGAGCGGGGAGCCATCAGAGAATTTAAGATCGGGTTTTAAGGTTAATGTCCAGGTTTTCCCATCAGCGCTGGTCTCCACCTTCTCCGTCAGCAGGCTTCCCCAGCTCATATCGGCATTTTGTTTTAACAAAGGTGCATGCAGGAGCAAATAGCTGCCGTGACTCCAGCCTAGCATTGGGTCGAATCCCTCCGTGGGTTCGGGTCCAATTGCCAGTTTCAATGTTTGCCCTTCCACCGCCGGTTGTGCTGCGAAAAGGGAGGTCGAAAATGCCAGAGTCAGTGCGCACGTCAACCGTGCCAGCTTGCCGTTAATCATTACCTTATCCCGCTTTTGCGTTGTTTTTATACCGCACAACAGCACATACCCGTTGTGAGGTCTCCTGGGGAAGGGATTATGGCGGACCACTTTGGCTAAAAAAATGATACAGCGCAGAAAAGTATGACGATTTTAAAAAAACATCATACAACTGTCGAATTCTCACCTCTCGACGTGCAGTGATTAACTACCGTGATTTTTATCTCCTTCTCTATTATTCAATCTCATATTAAATGAATATTAATAATTACCGTAAAAACTACTCACGCGTTTTGTCATTACTCCCTATCTAAAATTAGTGACAATTTATGTATATTTATTCAAGAAATATACAGAGAGTGACAAGTTATGTAAATTTGTAATGATAATTATTTGTATTATCATTTTCATCAATTATCTTACTGCCTTTGAATTTTTAACAAAGGAAGTTTGACTATGCGTTTAAAACCTGTTGCCTCTGTCGTTCTGTCCTGCCTTGGATTCAGCGGTACTTATGCCTTCGCCGATGATGTCATGGTCGTGACCGCGTCGGGTTACGAAAAAAAGATCACCAACGCGGCTGCCAGCGTGTCGGTTATTTCTCAACAAGAATTACAAACCAATAAATATAATGACTTAGGTGAAGCCCTGCGCTCCGTTGAAGGGGTTGATGTTGAAAGCAGCACCGGTAAAACCGGCGGTCTGGAGGTCAGTATTCGCGGCATGCCTGCCAGCTATACGCTGATCCTGATAGACGGTATTCGTCAAAATGGCAGCAGTGACGTGACGCCCAACGGCTTCTCTGCCATGAACACCAGTTTTATGCCTCCGCTGGCAGCCATCGATCATATTGAAGTGATCCGCGGTCCTATGTCGACGCTGTACGGTTCAGATGCTATCGGCGGTGTCGTTAACATCATTACCAAGAGAAGTACGGACAAATGGAGCACGTCCATTAATACCGGCGTTAACCTGCAAGAAAGCAATAAATGGGGTAACAGCACGGTAGCCAACTTCTGGTCAAGCGGCCCGCTAATTGCTGGTGTGCTGGACATGCAGGTACGCGGCAGCACGACACAACGACAAGGCTCCAGCGTCACCTCTCTGAGCGATACCACATCGACGCGCGTGCCATATCCAACGGAATCTGAAAACTACAACATCGGTACCCGTCTGGACTGGAAAACCGGCGCAAATAATACGCTGTGGCTGGATCTCGACTCCGCCAGACAGCGCTATGACAATGATGATGGGCAGTTGGGTAATCTCACCGGCGGATACGATAAAACCCTGCGCTATGAACGTAATAAGGTCACGCTGGGTCACGATACCGCATTAACATTTGGTACCTGGAAATCCTCCGTGGGCTGGAATGAAACCGAGAACAAAGGCCGCCAACTGGTCTCATCCGCACTCACGCCAGAAAACGCGGGCCAGGCCGGTGACGCTCGTGAACTGAAAAATACCAACGTCATCCTGGACTCGGTCCTGCTGACGCCATTGGGTGATTCGCATCTGCTTACTCTCGGCGGAGAATACTGGGATGCCCGCATGAAAGACGGGGTGGTGCTGGCCAATACCGGTGAGACATTCCACCAGAAAACCTGGGCGACCTACGCAGAAGATGAGTGGCATATTCTCGACTCGCTGGCGTTGACCGCAGGCACTCGCTATGAGCATAACGATGTCTTTGGCGGACACCTTAGCCCGCGAGCTTACATGGTGTGGGACGTATCGGAAGAATGGACCTTGAAAGGTGGCGTCACAACCGGATACAAAGCCCCGTCACTCAGCCAGTTGCACAACGGCATCAGCGGTGTGACCGCTCAGGGAACCGTCAATACGGTCGGCAACCCCGACCTTAAACCCGAAGAAAGCACCAGCTATGAAACCGGGTTGTACTATGAGAACGACGCGGGGCTGAACGCCAACGTTACCGGCTTCTACACCGAATACAAAAATAAAATTGTCTCGTATTCCATCGATGACAATACCAACAGCTATACCAACAGCGGCAAGGCGAGAACGGACGGCGTTGAATTCGCCAGCACCTTCCCGCTTTGGTCTGACGTGCTGAGCTTATCGCTCAACTACACCTATACCCAGAGCAAACAAAAAGATGGCGAAAACAAAGGCGCACCGCTGAGCTATACCCCCAAACATATGGCTAACGCCCGTCTGAACTGGCAGGCAACCGAAGATATGAATGCCTGGCTAAGCGCACGCTATCGTGGTAAAGCCCCACGCTTTACCGAAAACTATGACAACCTTAGTGCAGTCCAAAAAGCCGTGTACGATGATAAAGGGGGCAATTTAAAAGCCTGGACCGTTCTCGATATGGGTATGTCCTATAAGCTGACCAAAGAACTGACACTGAATACGGCGATAAATAACGTGTTAGATAAAGACTTTAGCGACGTCACACTGTATCAGGTCGGCCGCAGCAGCACCTACGCGGGCGACTATTTCCAGACCGCACAATCCACGACTGGCTACGTCAATCCGGGCCGCAACTACTGGGTGTCGTTAAACTACCAGTTCTAATTGGCTTTCCAACTCTTGGCCGGGCTATATCTTAGCCCGGCATATTTTCGATATTATAATGCCCGAGCCAAAAGATGATAAAAAGCATATCCGCTATGGGCTAGAACCAATGTTGATATTAATAAAACGTTAGAACTCCACAGTATTGTAAATAAACGAGGTTTAGTACCATTTTTCTGATAAGTAGAGATTCGTTCCAGTTTTCAGCCCCCCTGACTTCATGAATCCTTGATAGACATAGACATAAGGAAAATGTAGGATCGCCTGATATTAAATTTCATCATTATCTCTAACTACCCAGCTAAAAAGGCGTAGAGCATGGCTTACATGCACAATGGAAGAAGCCATGGAGAGCTTTCGTAACCGTTACAATGAAAATGAATTTAATTGTACTATAAACAAAATCTCTAGCGGTTATGTCTATATAGTTAAACCTAAGTCTAAAATTGAAAAAAATCAGAGCAACCATTCTCAAATAGCCAATTCCAAGAAAGCAACCTCTTCAATTTTAATTGAACCATTATCAAACAAAAAATCCGCACCCAGGGTTAACTCGCTTGCTACAGAAGATTTAGAAAAAGTTAAAAAACTGCCGATTAAAAAATCTAAAAATATAGTTGAAGATGAACCTGTATCAGATGAGGCGATTAAAGCAGTAATTGCATGCCGGGCTAAGTGCAAAAAACCGTACCATATGTGCGAGAAGAATTCCCATCTGTATCTACATTAAATATCAATCAACCTGATTTAGATCGGCTACGTTGCATCTATTGTGGTGACTATCGTTCGGGCATAGTTCGTGATCATGTAGTATCTGTTGCTAAACACGTTTAGTCAAAGCAGTGACGTGGTTGGAATTGTCGTACTTATCACCCTGCACGGTTTCTAAGTCACCCCCTGAAGATTTCTTTGTTAAATTGTGAAAATAGTTAATACAACGCTATATAGTTTAACGCAACATTGTTCCTTGAGAAAATTAAGCACCTGATGATATCTCAACAAATAATCACATTGTTTACCACTTTCAAAGATAAGCCATATTTGAAATGCTGCTAATTTCAAAAAACAAAACAAATTCAACATTGTTAAAAAAAAGAGAATCATTCTAATAAAATGCATTTTTGCAAAAAAATATTTTTTACAATTAATATCACTTGGCATAAAAATATATAATTATTGATTATTTCAGATTTTTGCACCACTAATTTTTGTTTTTTCTTGAATTTCACTTTGGTATACTTCTAATCGCTCCCGGATGGTATTGTTTTTAATGATGACAGCTCTTGTTATGAATTAGATAATGCTTAATGGAGACGAAGGTGAAATACATAAAAGAACATAACCAGCAACCTCAGCAGGGCTCTTTCCTGGAAAAAAAGAATCATATTCTTCCTTCAGGAAATATGTCTGATGATGAGTTCTGGTTTTTGATCGAACTGACACCCATCCGCAGCGATAAAATAATCAGGGCGTTGCACGATTATTTTGTATTGAATCGCCCAAGATCTCACTGTTGCGATAAACATGGTGTTAGCAATGGCTACTTTGGGGTATGCATCAGCAGATTTGAGCATGTCATCCAGGTTGTTAATGCGCTACTTAATTATTATAAGATGTCAAAAAGCGAAATGACCGAATGAATTCCCTGCGAAACCATTCAATATGTTCGAGTAATGCAGTGAGTTTTAAGAGCATCTCAAATTTGTAACCGGTAGACGATATTAAAATCATTACACATCCTGGGCGCATGAGGTATGCGGATACGTTTGTCAGTTTCCCGCAACTAATACTTAATGATTTCTGTACTTTTCAACGCTTATATATTTTTAAGGTGGGAATATGTCAACGCTGAAGAATACATTTTTTATCCCTCCGCCTGATATTCCAACGCAGGCCGGACCTGAAAATATCTTTTATGATTTTAATGATGGCGCTCGTGTTCTGCTTCCTGAAGGGAAATGGCACGTACGTTTGCTTGATGCCGACTCCGATAACATTCTTTTCTGCTGCGATGCAGATAACGGCTGGGTGACCAGTAGTAAGAAATATTTTGTGCGCTTCCGCATTCAGGTATTCCGTCAGGGGGAAGAGACACCCCTGCTGGATGAAACCCTGAAATTAAAAGACCGGCCTGTGCTGATTTCATTCCCCACCGGGACGTTAGGCGACCTGCTCGGCTGGTTTCCTTATGTCGAACGCTTCCAGACTCTGCACAAGTGCAAGCTGGAATGCACGATGGCACAGGACATTATCGACCTGCTGGCACCTCAGTACCCGCAGATACAGTTTTCCACGCCGGATAATCCACGCACGGTAGCGCCTTACGCAACTTACCGCATAGGTCTCTACTTTGGTGG
>OJJJ01000475.1_pt1 | contig 19334 bp, 21 predicted proteins | sample 1596311 | NCBI WGS metagenome assembly OJJJ01 (sample SAMEA4350140, study PRJEB24818) | metagenome | biome: human; feature: gut; material: faeces | place: Denmark | collected 2013-09 | reverse complement strand
TTTATAAACTGATTTAAACTCTCTGGTGACTGTTTTATACTATCTAAAAACTTTGAAACCTCTTCTGAGAATCCAAGATTCATTCCAACACTTAACATTTTATCAAAGTCTTGAAATAATAATTTTGCGACAATCTCTCCTTCTTTTGGAGTCTTTTTCATCGCCTCTAAAAAACTTCCAAAATTTGATTCTGCAAAATATTTTTTCTCTTCAGCATTCAAAATCTCCCTTAGATTTTCCTTACTTAAGATTCCTTCTATATTCTCTTTTGTTTGTATTCCGATCTTTTTTTGAGTGGTTGGATTATTTTTTACATTTGTATTTGTATTATCATATCCAACTTGTGGCGTCGTTACTTTTAAAATATTTGCCATTTATTTTCACCTACTATCATTAAAACTATTATTTTTTTTCATTTTATGTCGATATTATTATATATTAAATTTTTTTATAAGGTGGTATGCTATGAATCATAATATGGAACAGCTGATACAACTCTATTTTATAGAAACTTATTCCTTTCTTGAACAATTTGATACAATTTTACTGGAAGTGAAAAAAAACCAGCATTTCTCTTCTGAAAATCTTCAAGAATTATTCCGTATTTTACATACAATAAAAGGTTCTTCTTCTATGATGCCATTTTCTTCTATTACAGAAGTGACTCATAAAATAGAAGATCTTTTTTCTCATATCCAGTCCCATGGAATCCATAGGATTTCTCAACCACTACAAAAAGAATTATTGCAACTTCTATATTCTTTTTCAAGTTTTTTACAAGCGGAACTTAACTCTATAGAAAACCAACAAACTCTTGGTTCAAATATCGACCATTTTGCTAAAAAAATTAAGGATATTTCGGATAAAAGAAAAAAGAAAAAAGAAGATGAATTTCCTTGTTCCTCTTCTTTTCCTTTTGCTACTCCCTATATCCTTCAATTACACTTTCCCGATGACATCGGTATGGAAAGGGCCCGTTCCTTCGTTATCATCGCCTCTCTAACTAAGGAACAGTTCTCCTTTGACTATTATCCCACAGATTTGGAACAAATTTCAAATGAGATTCTTAAAAACCAAGGATTATTGCTTTGTTTTCCAACAAAAGAGGAGTTACAAACTGCCAAACAATATTTAGAGCACAGCCTTAACGTAACTGCAATCGAGGAACTTCTTGTTTTAGAAGAAACATCTGCTCCCATCCATGTTGATACTGCTTTTGAAAATAGCTTAGCCTCTTTTCAATGCTCAAATAGAAAAACGAAGCTACCTCCTTCTCTCGTTGTCCAAGCTAGTAAATTCGAATCCCTTGAACAACTAGCAACACAAATTATGCAATGTCAATCTACATTATATCATACTTTAAATGAGGAATTACCAAAAACTTCTGGTGTGTTTCTTGAATTAGAACATCTTCAAGAACTTTCCATGGAACTAGAGCATCATGCCTCTTCTTTCCTTTTAATTCCTCTTTCATTGCTCTTTGAAAAAATGGAACTTCTCCTCCATACTTTAGAGGAAAAACTCCAAAAAAAAGTACACTTTTTGACTGCTGGAGAAGACTTAATGATTACAAAGCCTGCCTTTGATGCTTTAAATACCGCCTGTATTCATCTTATTCGAAATGCAATGGATCACGGCATTGAATCAACAGCACAAGAAAGAATATCCGCTCGCAAAAATGAAATTGGAACTATCTCTATTTTGGCAGACTTGAATTCTTTTGGTCTGTCATTGACGGTACAAGATGATGGATATGGAATTGATACCGATAAAATTTTAGAAAAAGCCAAAGCATCTGGATTGTTAAAAAAATCCCCTTCCCTTTACAGTCATTCTGAAATTTTAGAGCTTATCTTTTTACCTGGACTTTCCATCAAGCAACAGGTATCTGAATTTTCTGGTCGTGGAATTGGCATGGATATTGTCTCTCAGATTATTACTTCTTTAAATGGAAAGATTTTCATTACAAGTGAGCCTTTATCAGGAACAACCATTGAGCTTTCTCTCCCTTATTCTTCTATTTTTTCTTATTAAATGATGAAAAACACACTTTATGAACGTTTCCCTTAGATATAACGTCGAACAGAAATACAATATTTCTGCTCGACGCCGTCCCTCAAAAACAAACTAGGAACTTGAAAAACTACTCTAGGAACCTTCTTATTTATCGTGTATACTTAAAACGTTCTATGATTTTAAAATAGGTATCTTATCATTCTTCTTAATCTTTTAAAATCATCTGTCGATATTATTGAAAGAAGTCTTTTTAAGGAGTGTGTGACCAATATGAAAATTTCATTTAATCCGATTGTTCCTTTGAAAGAACAATCTACAAACGTCAACCAAACGAACTCTTTTTCAAATAGTGTAAAAAAAAATTTTGATACTGTTACCATCCATTCTAATGAAAAGGAAATTAACAATCAGATATTTACTAAAAAACTAACGACTTCTATGTTAAACGATATTAATAATAAATGCGCAGACCCAGATCGGGAAGAAAAACTGCGCCTGTTACAGCAACAAATACAATCTGGCACTTATAAGCCAGATAGTATTACGATTGCGAATAAAATTCTTTTATTAAAATAGGAGGATTCCATGGATCAATTTTCAAATTTTATAAAATTATTAAATGACTACATTGCCTTATTTGATGCCCTCATCGAAGTCGAACAAGAAAAATTGATAGCGGCGAAAAAGAATCGCGTTACTTTTGTAGAAGAGGCCATGAAAAAAGAACAAGTTTTTATTTTAAAACTTCGAGGTTTTGATAAGAAACGAGAACAACTCCAACAAGAACTTGGATTTTCCTCCTTGTCATTTCAACAAATTTTAGAACGAAGTTCTGGAAAAGAACAGGAACAATTACTTCTTCTCTTTCCACGGTTTAAAGAACGAATGCTTCTTCTTCAAGAAGTCAGCGAAAATGCAAAAAAAATGATAGAGATCAATTTACATACCATTGAAAAAGCATTAGCTCAACAAAAAATCCCTTCTACAGAACAGAAACAAACGGGAACTTTTCATTCGAAAAAAATTTAACGGAGGTTTTTATGATACGATCTACTTTTGCAGGTTTTACAACTGCACAACTGGCACTAAATGCAAGTCAGCGTGCTTTAGATGTTGCAGGGCAAAACATTGCTAATATTAACACTTCTGGATATACAAGACAACGTCTTGATCTCATGAGCTTAAACTTTCGCAGTAGTTCCACAAGTTCCACTTCCACAAACCAACGTGCAGGATTTGGTGTTGAAATTACTGGAATTTCACAAGTTCGAGATCCTTTTTTGGATATTCAATATCGAAACCAAATGTCTAAAGTAGGAGGTGCGGACGCCAAACAAAGTATTTTAGAACAATTAGAAGATATTTTTGATGAAACCGATCGAGATGCTATCCAAACGGCATTTAACGATCTTTCCTCTCAACTTCAAAAACTTTCTCAAAACCCAGGAGAAAAATCTTACGATAGTGCTACAAGAGCTTCTATGGAAGTGTTGCTCAACTTATTTCACGTCAATGAAACAGAATTAACAAGCACAAAAGAAATGACTGCTGAGAGCCTAAAAACAACAGATATCACTTCTATTAATGATATTCTCTCTCGTATTCAAGAGTTAAACGCGTCAATTAAAACAAGTGATATTATCGGTAATCCAGCCCTTGAACTTATGGATGAGAGAAACCTTTTATTGGATGAACTGTCCAATTATCTTCCCATTCATGTAACCTATTTAGAAAACGACGTTGGCTCTGGTCATAAAGTGAATCTATTAAATGTAAATCTACAGACGACTGACGGAAATACATTAACGCTCATTCGAGATAATCAAATTGGCTCTATTCAGATTCAAGTGGAGGATTCCCCTTCTTGTAAAGTTACAAGTCTCTCTCTTACAACGGCACAAGATGATGCAGGCAATCGTACAACAGAACAATTGATTTCCAATCAATCCGTTTTATTAGAAAGTGGCTCATTAAAGGGAACGATTGAAATGCTTAACTGTTCTAGCATTTTTGATGTTCCAGCGACAGATACGAAAGGCTTCGGTTATTATGAAACTTCGATGCAGGCAATGGTTTGCCAATTTACAGAACAACTAAATGCTCTTAATATCGATGCTGCAAAACAACTGGGACTTAGCAATCCAGAACAATACGCCCTTTTTACAAAAATTGATACTACAAAGGACTTATCGATTTCTAATATTCAAATCAACCCTGAATGGCGAAATGGAACTATTTCCATTATTAATACAACCAACAAAAACCCAGATGGGACTCCAGAGACAACTGATAATTCATGTATTTTAAACTTAATCAATCAATTAAGTAGCAATCAAAACTTTACCTTCCAGACTGGGACAACAAATTTAACCTTTTTTACTGGAAGTTTTATTGATTGCTATAGCGATCTACAAAACACACTTGCGATTGACACAAAATCAACAACTACTTTGCTTCAAAGTCAACTAAATGTTGCCGATCAAATTTCAAACTCTCGTGATAATTTATCAGGTGTTTCTCTTGATGAAGAAGCAATCAGCCTTATGCATTATCAACAGTCTTATAGTGCAGCGGCTCGTCTTATGACAGCACTGGATGAAGCACTTGACATTTTGATCAATAGTACAGGTGTTGTTGGACGTTAACGATATTAACGATGAAAGGAGTTTTTATGAGAATTACAAACGGAAGTGTTATAAGAAATTATAAATCCCAGCTTGCTTCTTCTCTTTCCAATTTGGACTCAGCTCGTATGCAAGTCTTAACGGGACGAAAATTTAGCAAGGCTTCGGAAAATCCAACCGCTGCTTTTCGTGAAACGCAGCTCTATCGAAAATACACAGCAAACCAAGATTACCAAGATACGGTAAAAGATATGATTTCTCGCCAAGATGTACAGGAAAATGCTTTAAGAGAAATTAATACAGAAACACAAGAAATTTTAAAAGATTACCTCGTCCGTGTAAAAAGTGGTGGTATTACTTCTGCTGAGCGAAAAACCTATGCAACTGCTCTTAGAACAAAACAAAATTCTATGTTGCTCAGTTTAAATAGCTCTTATGAAGATAGTTATGTATTAGCGGGCGGAGATGGAAAGAATAAACCTTTTTCCCTCGATCCGAATACAAACACTCTTTTATATCGTGGAATTCCTGTTTCCACAACGGATCCAGACCAACAAAAGACCCTTGATCAACTGGCAGACCAAAAAACTTATATTGATATCGGCTTTGGGCTTTCTTTTAATGCTCAAGGGCAAGTCAATGGCTCTAGCGCTTTTAACACCTCTTTGCCAGGAATTAAAGCTATTGGTTATGGCGTAACAGCTGATGGTACTCCAAAAAATATTATTGATATTTGTGGGGAACTAGCGACTGAACTAGAAAAAGAAGATATTGACTGGGATCATTTTGATTCCTTGACAACACAGTTAGAAAATACTTATAACAGCCTTTTAAGCAGCATTACTGGAATCGGTGTACAATCCCAGTTCCTGACACAAACTTCGGAACGCTTAGAGACAGAAGAACTTGCTTTAACAGAACAAATTTCTAATGTTTCCGAAATGGAGCTAACCGAGGGTATTACTAATTATTCTTGGATGCAATACGCCTATAATGCCGCTTTGCAAGTGGGCAGTAATATTATTTCTAACTCTCTATTAGATTTTATGAAATAATGATATAACGATTAAAAAAAACGATGAAACCATAGTTTTTTCATTGATAGAATTGTGAGGTATTGATTTATGAACTTACTTGCCAATTACTTTGGTAATATCTCTTATACAAAAGAAGATGTCGTACATTTTCCAAATGGTTTATTTGGCTTTGAAGAGGAAACCGATTTCCTTCCACTTCCCTTTGATCCAGCCAGTGATTTTATGCTCTCCTTACAGAGTATAAAAACTCCTTCTCTTTCTTTTATTATTATGAATCCTTTTTATCTTCTTCCTTCTTATGAACCATGTTTATCAACGGAAGATCAAAAATTACTACAAATATCAAAGGATTTTCAAAAAGATATTTCCTATTATGTTATTTCTGTAATTCATGACGAAATAAAAGATTGTACGATTAATTTAAAATGCCCAATCGCAGTGAATAACCAAAATCGATACGCTTGTCAGCTTATGCTGGATTCTAAAGATTATACATTCCGCCATGCCTTATCCACATTTCAAAAAAAGGAGGAGTCTCATGTTAATTCTACAGCGGAAAAAAAATGAATCCCTCGTCATCGGTGATAATATTACAATTACCATCGTTGATTCGGGCTCTGATTGGGTAAAACTAGCCATCGATGCTCCAAAAGATATTCCTATCGTTCGAACGGAGCTTTTAGAAGCTGTCTCCACCAATAAAGAAGCTTCCACACCAAATAAAACTTCAGTTATGCTTTTAAAACAACTTTTAGAACAAAAAAATCCACAAAAGGACTGACAAAAGATAAGATTGATTGAGGAGAATGCTCATGAAAAAATATTTATTATCCCTTTTTTTCTGCGCCTGTTTCCTATTCTCTAGTTGTTCAAAAACAGAAAGTCAACAACAAATTAGCACTCCAAAACAGGAAACGGCTATTGCTACAACATCGTCCTCATCCGAACACGATATCTACGCCGCTATTTTAAATAGCTCTCTTGGCCCGATTACTTATTACAATCAAAACGATATTCGCTGGTATGAGCATTTATATGGAGGGGAAGATCCTCTCTCCATCTATGGATGTGGTCCAACTACATTAGCTTGTCTTGTTAGCAGTTTCATCGATCCACAAATGACGCCCGATAAAATGGCAGATTGGGCAACAGAAAATGGGTTCTGGGCGCCGAAAAATGGCTCTTATCATACAATTATACCAGAAGGACTCTCTTCTTTTGGTTTTCAAGTGACAAGCATAACAAATCCTTCCAAACAGACAATTCTCTCTTCCCTTAATTCGAACCATATTTTAGTCGGCTTAATGGGAGAAGGACATTTTACAAAAGAAGGACACTTTATTCTTATTTTAGGAGTAACAAAGAATGGAAAACTTCACATTGCAGATGTGAACAACTATGAAAACACAAAAAAAACTTGGAACATTGATACTATCGTAAAAGAATTAAAAATAACGGCTTCTGCTGGTGGCCCTCTATGGGAGGTTTCTCTCCCAAAAAAATAAATGGTGAAAAATAGGGCTGTTGTTACTAATCTCACAACAGCCCTGATAAAAAATTTTTATCTCTTATAAAAGGAATCTTCTCCTGCGATTTTTTTATTTAATCTCCTATCTATTTCCATCGTTAGCTTCAGCTGATTTTGAATCGAATGATATAATTCTGCAGACTTTCTTTTCATTTCATTCTCATCGACTAAGCTTTTTTCGGATTTTAACCATCGCTCTCTCTCCTGCGTTCCGCCTTGAAAACAACAGTCTAATATATGAATCTTCTCTTCACAGCGATCATACTCATTCATTTCCTCTTGTCTCATACCAAGAATTAATTGCACCGAAACCGTATCATCTCGTTGAAAAGCATCTCTCATTTCTTCTGTTAAACGCCGAATCTCACAGATGTGCCGATATTCTGCTTGTAGTTGTTTCGCAATCTCAAGCCATATTTCCATTTCTTCCATATCCATATCCTTACATTACTATGAATTTTTTATACTGATTTTTATTTTGCTACTTTTTGGCTTGCTTCTCGAAAAGCCTCTCTTAAATCCTGCACTAATGGCTTTAATTCTTTTATGACTTCCACATCTCTTCCCGCATGAATACGGCTTAATTCATATAAGAAAAAATCATACATACGATTTAATTCAAAACTAATTGGATACTTACGATTTAATGTATTTTTTAAATACTGTACAATTTCTCTTGCGCGTCCAATAGAAAGATCAAATAGCTCAAAATTTTTATCTTGTAATGCTAATTCCGCTCTTAATAATCGCTTCATTAATTCATCATAGAGAAGATTTAATAATTCCCCCTGTGTCATTGTATAAATACTTTGTTCTTTGTATTGTTGATATCCTTGTAAATTCATCTTTTATATATCCTCACTTATTTCATTATTTATGCACTAAATTGTTGTGATAACCAACTGCTTTGGCTATTCATTTGAGCAATTACGGTTTCTAAGGAAGCAAACTTAGAAATATAACGATCTTGTTCTGTTGTTAAATAGGTTTGTAAACTCTTTAACGTTTTATCCATATCTTCCAACTGCTTATAAATCGTATTCGTCAATAGACTAAGAGGTGCTAAAGAAGAGCCTGCTTTATCCACTAAAATTCCTTTGGATGCCCCTTCCTTTTTTGCGTATTGATCAAATACATTCTTAATGTTTGTCATTAAACCATTGCTCGTTCCATCTCCTGCAAATAACTTTTGCACTAACGTTGGCTCTGTCTCAAGAGCTGCTGTCAATTTATCCTCATCTAAGACAAGTTTTCCGTTATCACTGGCATTTGTAGACGTTGTAATCCCCATTTTTTCTAACTCAGTATAATTTAATCCAGTCTGTGTTAAAACAAAACGCATACTACTTGCTAAGGAACTTAAATCAGAATCATTAAAGAGCAATCCTGCTTTTGCCTTTTCTTCCCACTTCTCAATTTCACTTTCGGACATCTCCTCCTTTTGTTCATCAGTAAGCGGAGCATAGGAGCGATCTGGCTTTGTACTAACCTCTTTATTCACGGCCTCAATAATGGAATTATAAGCCTCTACCATTTCTTTTACCGAATCCATAACTTTTTCCGTATTTGCCTTTGAAGAAAAAGTAACTGCTTCTGATGTTTTATCAATGACATCATCTGTATATCCAAATTCTCCTGAGATGGTTACGGCAAGCCCCTCTAAATCAAAGGTATTGCTACTTCTACGAATCTCAGTTGCCACACCATCATAGCTTACGTTGATAATAGCATCTTGTCCGGACACATTAACTACTTTACCATCTTCCTTTTTTAATCCTAATAGCTTTTGTGCAAAATCATTATTTGTTGCATCAATAGAAATTCTTCCACTGCCCCCTTCTTCTGTTGATGTAATTTGAAAGCGATTGGCTGTTTCTAAATAAGTGACTTTTACTTTCGCATCCGACTTATTGATTTTATCAATCACACCTTGAATCGTATCATTTCCTGTAATATCAATTGACTCACCATTAATTTCTAAAGAATATGTTGAACTTGTTCCCGTATCTCCCATAAAACTACTTACTTTAGAGTTTAAGTTTAAATGATTGGAGTCTCCAACGGATAATCCTAATGCATCCAGAGGTGCTGTTCCTCCTGTCACCTTTAATATAGAGGTGGTATCATCTTTTAAAGAACCATCCTCGTTCATCTCATCTGGTAGCTTTGTTTTAAATACCAATTTTACTGGTTTCTTTTCAGCATCCACTTCTAATTCCACACTAATACGATTTAGTCCAATTTTCTTATCAAAGGCATCTTGTAATGATTGTTGGATACTTTTTAACTGTTCTGCATTATCATTGCCTGTGATCTCACCTAACTCTACGGAAACAGAAGTTCCATTATACATAAAATCAATGGTTTTTCCTGGTAAATAATCCAATAATTTAACTTCTTTTTTGGATATAATTTCTCTTGAAGCAATTAATGAAACACTGCCATCTTCCAATCCAGAGCCATCCTCCTTATCTCCATATCCAAGATAATAGGCAGCATCTCCTCCAACAATTTTAATTCCATTGCTTTGCTTATCTGTTAAAGTTAACACCCCATTTACTTGGCTAAACTCCATATATTCTGCTAATGTTTTACCATTTGGTCCTTCTACTTCTTTTAAAGAAGCGTTTAATGATTCTACCGCCTTTTCTGAAGTAGAATAATCTCCATCTTTCTTTAATGTAATTGTATATTCTTCTTCTACATTTCCAGAACCATATTTGATCTTTAATGTAGTACCTGCTAACACATCTACACTCTGTTCCTTACTAAAATCAATTACTCCCGTTTCTAATCCCTGACTCTCAATCGATCCCGTCGTATAAGATGCTTTTTTTGCCAGCTGCTTTACTCCATTAATTGCTAAGCTATCACTAATATTGGAGTAGCCAGAAACTTTCACATATTTACTATTCGTTCCATTTACTGTAATATCACTCTTTGCAAAAAAACTGGAACTGATTAAGGATTTTTTAGAACTCATAGATAAATAAGTGCTAGAAAACTCAATTAATTTGGAACTAATATTTTGATAAGCTTCTTGTTTCCACTTTAGACTTTGAATCTTTTGTTTTTGTTTGGCAATTTTACTTCTCGTCCCTGTTGTCATTGCCTCAATTAGCGAATCTCGATCAAGCCCACTGGCTAATCCTCCATATCCTTTTAATCCACTTGTGCTCGTACTTGATGAACTGTTTGTCGCATAAATACTCGCCATATTTTTCACTCCTTTATCCAATCTATTCCTATCAACTTTTATTAAAATTTATCTATTTTTCTTTCTATTCCTTCTTATTTGTACTCTTACTATTCTCTTTTATTAATTCCTATCTTTTCTCTATACTTATTTATCGACATATAGTATACTTAAATTAATACCAGTGAGTGAAGATTCTTTTATTTTCACTATCGTAAAAGCTACCTTATAAGAATGACAGTGCTCTTTTTTCAAAGGATACTTTTGCGTCAATGTATTATACATATCTATAAGGGGGTAAATTATGCAGAATCATTATTCTAATTTTTCCAAAGAAAAAGAGCTGAGTCCATCAGAAGAACAGCCAAGCATCTCCATTGTAGATGCACAAAATGAAAACGATCCCGTAGCGGAACTCATTCGCGCTCATTTAGAAGAGGAACTCCTTGACACTTCTAACTCAGAGACATCCTCTGATTCCGATAATACAAATGGAGCCAAAAGTTCGTCTTCCCTTCCTAATTCTTCGGTAGAGAAACAAGAAGAGAACGGTGAATCTTACTATTATGTAAATGTTATGGAAGCAATCGTCCGTAAAAAAGCAGAAGAATATATGAACACGCTTGGAATGTGCACATGCAATCGTTGCTTTGTGGATACCATTGCTGTTGCTTTAACAAACTTACCTGCAAAATATGTCGTTGTTCAAGACAATAGCACATCACCATTGCTCAATTATTACTCCGATAAATTAGAAGGGGAAGTAACCATTGAAGTGATGAAGGCGTGTATGCTCGTGAAAGAACACCCACATCACAAATAAATTCATAGAAAAAACGTGAGAAGCTCGCAAAGCGTGCTTCTCATCGTTTTTCTCTATCCACGCAAGTTACTGATCACTGTTTCTATTTCATCAGATGTCTGTAACATTTTTAGCGCATAACTATAGGCTCTTTGACTTTCTACCATCTTCATATATTCTTCTGCTATATTTACATTGGATAATTCAAGACAATGATCTTGTACGGTCGCATTTTCTACTACCAATGGTCTTCCATTTCTCTCATTGGATCGATATTCATTTTCTCCAATGTTCTCTAACCAATGTTTATTTGTAAAATCTGCCACTCCAATTTGATCTTTCATTTCTCCATCCACTAACACAATCGGCTTTTTATCTGTATTTAATACATATTTCCCATTCTCATTTGCTAGATAAGAATTTTCTCCATGCTTTGATAAGATAAAATGTCCATTTCTTGTATAAGTAATCTCATTAGTTTCTGGGTTTTGTAGCATAAAGAACCCATCTCCAATAATCGCATAGTCATACTGGCTTTCTGTCTGTTCAATAGCACCTGATTGAAAGTTTGTTGTCACTGCTTTATAAGTGGATCCTGCCCCTGCTTGTAATTTTGTTTTCTCTTTTCCATCTGCATTAAGATTGTATCGCATTAACTCAATAAAAGATAAATCTTTTGTTTGATAGCCTTCAGTATTAATATTAGCTAAGTTATTTGCCACAACATTCAAACGCTCTTGTTGATTACAAGCACCTAATGCTGCTACATAAAATGATGCATTCACAAAAACACCTCCTATAATTTTCCAATATCGGAAACGATTTTTCCCATTAATTGATCATACATCTTTAGCATCTGAGCCGAACTTTGTAACGATCTTTGCCCACTCATCATCATCGTCATTTCAATAACAGGATTCACATTAGATGTCTCTAACGCCTTCCACTGAATCAAACCTCTCTTTTGAATTCCTTCCTCACTTGATGTATAAGTTCCATTATCATTTTTTAAAAGACTATCATAATCTTCAAAGTCTCGAATGGATATTTGACCATAAAAATTCCCATGAGTATCATAAATATTTCCATGATTATCCGCTGTAATATTATCCTGTCCTAAATAGATCTCTCCATTCTCTCCTAGAACTCTTCCAACTCCTTGTAGTGCTAAGTAGCCATCGTCATCCATATAAAAAGAACCATTTCTTGTATACACAGTCGTTCCATCTGGCTTCTGTATTTGAAAAAAACCAGAGGTTCCAAGAGCAAAATCAAATTTTTCATCGGTTAGTTCAAAACCGCCTTGTGCATAATCTGTCGTTGTAACCTTTCCTGTTCTCATCATCTGAGTCGTTCCAATTTGTTCTGAGCGCTTGCTACCATGTTGTGTTCTATCCACTAATTGTTCCTGAAAGGTAGTGGCAACAAACGTATCCTTTTTGTACCCTGGAGTCGTAGCATTTACTATATTATTGCCAATAACATTCATATTGCGCTTTTCACAGATCATCTGTGATGCTAAGTTATAAAATCCATGAAACATAGTGATTCTCCTTTCAGTTTGCCATTTGCATAAATTTCTTCATATGTACTCTCAACTTCTTTAATGCAGAAGCATGAATTTGAGAAATTCTAGGTTCACTCAGTTCTAAAACCTTTGCAATTTCTTTCATCTGTAGTTCTTCCACATAATAAAGGGAGACAACTATCTTTTCCTTCTCTCCTAATTGATCGATCCCTTTTATTAGATATTCTTTCACTTCATTGTCCAAGCAATATTCTTCTGGTTGTTTTATACTGTTTTCGTTTGTAATTGAAAAATATTTTTTCTTTTCGTAAAATTCTTCTAACACTAAATCTAGTGACAGTATATTAAAAACAGAGGCTTTTGACATAAACTCTTTATACTTTTCTAGATCAATTCCATATCGTTTCGCAACTTCTTCGTCTGTTGGTTCCCTTCCAAACTCGTTATACAAATCAATTGTTATTTTCTCGATATCTTTTCCCATTTTTCTTACACTTCTTGGTACCCAATCTTGTTTTCTTGCAAGATCAATAATCATCCCTCGAATTCTTTTTGTAATGTAAGTTTCAAATTTTACTCCCTTTTCTACTTCAAACTTATCCAGCGACTTCATAATACAAAGAACGCCTTCATTAACAATATCTTCAATCTGTGTGAAATTTAAATATACCCCCCTCATTTGCAGAGCAATACTTTTCACTACATAAAGATAGCGCAATACCAATTCATGTTTTACTTCCATTTCTTGCTTTTCTTTATACTGTAGCAATAGTTGCTCATTTGTCCAATTGTCAAATGAACGTTGCACACACATATTCCTCTCTCCTCTTCTCTCTTATATAGCAGTCTTATAGTGTAATGGTTCCAATTGCTTGAATTTGAATATTATTCGCAATCTCATTAAAGGATAAGACTCGGACATTTGGAAAAAACTGCTCAATCAAACGATAAAAATGAATTCGTATCACTTGACTTGTTAAAATAATTGGCCCTCCTGATAGTTCATGAAACTTCTTAAATTGTTCTGTCATCTGACTTAACATGGATTGCATCACTTCTGGACTAAGCGCTAAGTAAACGCCTTGTTCGCTTTTTGAAATACTTTGAACCATCATTTTTTCCAATTCTGCATCAAGTGTAATTACCTTCATCTGCCCGCCTTCACAATATTTTCTTGTAATCGTTCGTTTTAAGGCGGTTCGTACGGTTTCTACAATGAGATCCGTATCTCGACTAAAAGAAACCGTATCAGAAATCGTCTCTAAAATTGTTTCCATATCTTTAATCGGTACGCCCTCTTTTACAAGAGCTGCCAAGATCTTTTGAAACATTCCATACGAACAGAGGTTTGGAAAAACCTCCTCGATTAATTGTGGTATTTTTTGTTTGTTATTTTCAATGAGATTCATAACCTCTTGGCGATTTAATAACTCATGAGCATGCTGTTTTATCACTTCCGATAAATGGGTTACCATAACAGATAACGGATCGATTACTGTATATCCATAAATTTCAGCGATATCTTTATTTTCTGCTGTAATCCATTTACTTGGGATTCCATAAGCTGGCTCAATGGCCTCAATGCCATCAATTTCACCACTTGGGTTTTCTGGTTCTAATGCCAAATAATAATCCACAAGAAGTTCTCCTCTTGCCACTTCTTCTCCTCGTATTTTAATCGAATACTGATTGGTATTTAAGCTAGAACTATCTCTCATCTGAATAGATGGAATGACAACTCCCATCTCTTGTGCATATTGCCTTCGAAAAAGAACAATGCGATTGATCATCTTTCCACCACTCTCTTCATCTACAAGAGGAATCAAACTATATCCAAAGTTCATTTCAATAGGCTCTACATTAATCAAATCATACACATAATTGATATCTCGATACCGCTCTTCTTCTGTCACTTCTTTTTCTTCTTTTGCCATAGCAGTCTCTATGGAAGACTCAACTCCTATTGTTGACATTTCTTTTACCGTGTTTGTTAAACGATATCCTCCGATTATTAAAGCAGATGCCATTAAAATCAATTGTATCTTTGGCATCCCTGGAACGAATACTAAGATCGTCAACACTCCGCCTGTAATCATCATAGCCTGTGGTTGTGCTAAAAACTGCTTAGATACATCGGTATTTAAACTCCCTTCGGATACGGCTCTTGTTACAATCATACCTGTCGCTGTGGAAATCAACAAAGCAGGAATCTGAGAAACAAGCCCCTCTCCTACCGTGGCAATGGAGTAAACAGATAATACTTCTCCAATGGATTGTCCTGACTGTATGATTCCAATCACACTCCCTGCAATCAAGTTAATACCCGTTGTAATCAGGGACATAATTGCATCCCCTTTTACAATTTTCGTAGCACCATCCATTGCTCCATAAAAATCCGATTCTTTTTGAATTTTGTATCGTCTTTCTCTTGCCTGTTTTTCATCAATTAACCCTGAACTCAGATCCGCGTCAATGGCCATCTGCTTTCCTGGCATAGCATCCAATGTAAAACGTGCCGCTACTTCTGCCACACGCTCTGCACCTTTTGTAATAACAATAAACTGAATCAATACAATGATTAAGAAAATAATCAATCCAACAACAACATTACCACTTAAAACGAAATCTCCGAACGCTTTAATTACTTGCCCCGCTTCTCCCCCATTTGTTAAAATATTTCTTGTGGAGGACACGTTAATTCCAAGTCGAAACAACGTTGTAATTAATAACAGCGATGGGAAAATAGAAAATTCCAATGGTTCTTTGATATTCATTGTAATTAAAAGAATAATCAATGATATGGATACATTTGTTATAATTAATACATCAAGTAAAAAAGGATTCAGTGGAATGATCAACAGTAACACAATGGTTATGACGAAAAGAGATACTGTATTTTGCATTACTTTTTTCATAAATTTACACCATTTTCCTTATAACTGCATTTTTTTATTGACACGATATACTTCAACTAAAATCTCAGCTACCATTCCATAATAGTCAGGCGAGATTTCTTGATTAAGTTTTGTCGTGGCATAAATTCCTCTTGCTAGAGGTTTGTTTTCCACTACCATAACCCCATGTTCTTTTGCAACTTCTACAATACGTAAAGCCACCGCATCTTGCCCTTTTGCAATAACAACAGGTGCTGGATTTTTATTCAAATCGTATTGAAGTGCTACTGCATAATGGGTTGGGTTACGAATAATAACATCCGCTTGTGGAACAGCTTGCATCATACGATTTCTTGCTCTCTGCTGTTGCAAGCTCTTTATTTTTCCTTTAATTTCTGGATTTCCTTCCGTCATTTTAAATTCTTCTTTTATTTCTTCTTTTGTCATTTTCATCTGTCGCTCATATTCCCAACGCTGATATAAAAAATCAAGAAAAGCGATGGCAACAAAAGCCAATAGAACTTTCGGTATCATCTTCATCACAACCGATAGCATCCAGCTAGTGGCCTGTATCACAGACATATCCAAAGTTCGACTGCTATTTCCTATCTCGCTTTTTAACACTTGGTATACAACAATTCCAATCACAATAAATTTTAATATATTTTTTATCAACTCAACGAGATTCCGAGCAGCAAACATTTTTCTAATTCCATTCAATGGATTTAAATTGCTAAACTTTGGCTTTATTTTATGAGAGGAAAACAAAAATCTTGTCTGCACCCCTGTCACTAAAATAGCAACAACAGCAGTTGTTAAAATAAGAGGAAGTACTGTTTTTATTAAAATAAGAATGATTTCTTTCACTAAACTTTTAGACATCACTCCCTGTAAAGAAGAAATACCACTAACCCCATCAATCATCTGCACTAAAAACGCTCTCATGGACTCATAAATCATAGGAAATATTCCTTTTAATAAATAAAAAATTCCTGCTAAAGAAACAACAGTAACAATATCTTGACTGAGAAAAATATTTCCTTTTTTTCTCTCATCCTTTCGCTTCTTGGGAGTGGCTTTTTCTGTCTTTTCTCCTGCCATATGATTTCACCTCTCTTTTGTTAAGGAGCAAACATTTTCAATACATCGATAACAGTCTGTAACATTAGCTCAATAGTATTTTCTATATAATTTCCCATAGGAGAAAATAACAAAATTAAAATCAATAATCCAATTACTATTTTTATCTGTATGTTTACTACAAAAATATTAATCTGTGGTATCATCTTCATTAAAATTCCTATGGAAATCTCAATTAAAAACTGTGTTGCCAACAAAGGAAATGCAAACTTTACGGCTAATGTCATACACTGTCCAAAGATTTCAAGCATGGCTTCTCCTAATCCAACTGGAATTTGAAATTGCCCAAATGGAATTATTTTTCCTGAATGAATCAACAGTTTCATCAACATTAAATGCCCATCGACTGCAAAAAAAGTTAAAATAAAAAATGCATTATAAAAACTTCCTGTCAACGGAATTGACGCTCCATTTTGTGCATCGTAAATGGTTGCCATAGACATTCCCATTTGAAAATCAATCAGACCACCTGCATAAGTGAAAATCATAGAAAATAGTTCCATTGTAAAACCGATGGCAAGTCCGATTACTAATTCTCGAAGTAGCAGTACACTGTATTCAATATTGGTTGTAGCCGTCACCGATGTCCCACTGGAATATTGATAGACAATAATAGAAATCGCCATAATCATAGCGCCTTTTGCCACTATAGGAATATTTTTTCTCCCTAAAATAGGATTAAAAAAGATAAAACCAGAAATTCTTAGAAATACGAAAGAAAACAACATCAATTGATTTTCTTCAAATAGCCATGCCCATTGTTCTTTCATAGTTCTATCCTCATATTCCAGTCTCTATTAGATGAAAAATCTCTTTTAAAAACTGCTCCAACAATCCCATCATTTTTCCACCAAATATGACTAATAAAATTCCAATTAAAATCAATTTTGGCACAAACGTAAGAGTTTGCTCATGGATTTGAGTGGCAGCTTGTAAAACAGAAATCACAATTCCAACGACCATGCTAATAATAAGCAATGGCCCTGCTATTTTTAATGCTAAAATAAACACTTCTACTAATATATTTTCAATTGTTGTTAACTCCATATATCTCCTCCTTACCGAAAACTTTTTGCAATGGATTCAAATAAAAGATTCCAACCATCCACACTAATAAATAGTAATATTTTAAAAGGTAAGGAAATCATAGCTGGTGGCAACATCATCATTCCCATAGACATCAAAGTTGTTGATACAATAATGTCAATTAATAAAAATGGTAGAAAAATTAAAAATCCTGCAATAAAGGCTCTCTTTAGCTCACTGGTCATAAAAGATGGTATTACAACAACAAGAGAAAGCTCTTTTGGATCTTCTATCGATTCCGTCCCTGATAACTCTTGAAACATATGGAGCGTATCAATTTCTGTCTGTTTTAACATAAATTCTTTGATCGGTTCTTCCATTCTTTGCAATGCTTCTTCGTCCGTTATTTCTTCTTTTATGTATGGTTCATATGCCTCTGTTTTGATGGTTGAAATAACGGGATTCATAATAAAAAGTGTCAAAAACAAGGAAATCCCAACTAATACCATATTTGGAGGTGTCTGCTGAATTCCTAATGCATTTCTTAAAAAAGATAATATAATCACTGTTCTTGTAAACGAAGTCATCATAATGACAATCGATGGAAGTAACATTAGAATCGTTAACAAAAACAGTATCTCTAATGTTGGAACTCTGCCTCCATTAATTGTAATGAATGAATCACTCATGTTTTTTTCCTCTCTTTATAAAATCTTGTATGTTCATTTTCTCTAACACAGCAGAAAAAGCAAGTTCTTCTTTCGTCTCACAATCAGAAATCTCATCTTTTGACAGCTCTTTTAATAAACTAATACCACCTTGTGATATTCCCATTAAATAATATGTTTCGCTAATTTGAACAAGAGCAATTCCTTTTTCCTGTCCCATCGGTAAATACTCTAACATACGCATATGTTTTGTCATTCTATTAGGAAGAAAAAATCCTTTTCCCAACTTTTTAATGCACCAATAGGCCAAAATTAAAATAAGAATTGTAATTAAAAACGTCTTTACAATCATTCCAACATTTTCAAGCATCGTTTTTCCTCTTATACATTATTCTTTCCGTTTTGCAAAATCTCTGTAATACGAATTCCAAAGTTATCATCCACCACAACAACATCGCCTTTGGCAATGCAACGACCATTAACAAATAAATCCACCTGTTCTCCTGCTAGTTTATCTAAAACAACTAAAGAGCCTTTTGTGAATTCTAAAATTTCTCTCACACTTTTCTTTGTTCGTCCAATTTCAACCGAAACTTCTAATGGTACGCCCATAATCAACTCTTTATTCTCTATTTGCTCCAGTCCTTGTGATGGCTCCATATCAAAAGCTACCGTATTGAGTGGCTGAACTGGCACTGCTTTTGGTGATTCTACATTTTGCATATTTTGTATGTTTTGCATATTCTGCATTTGATTCATCATCTCTACCATCTGGTTCAATACTTTTTGTTGCATTTGCATCATCATCATCTGTTGTTGTGCGGAATCTTCATATTGTTCTTTTGGACGGTTTTCTTGATTTATCAATTGTTTTG
>OJJJ01000473.1_pt1 | contig 19477 bp, 18 predicted proteins | sample 1596311 | NCBI WGS metagenome assembly OJJJ01 (sample SAMEA4350140, study PRJEB24818) | metagenome | biome: human; feature: gut; material: faeces | place: Denmark | collected 2013-09 | reverse complement strand
GCGCGGCACATTGTCGGTAAAACGGAGGGTGGCGCAGTCGGGTGGGCCCCGAAGAAACCCGCTCCGTATAAGTCTTCCCAGTTTTGGATTAACTCCGCCGATGCTGATGTCTATCGCTTCCTTAAATTCTTCACCTTTATGGACATTGAAGAGATCAATGCCCTGGAAGAAGAAGATAAGAACAGCGGTAAAGCGCCGCGTGCCCAGTATGTTCTGGCGGAGCAGGTTACGCGTCTGGTTCACGGTGAAGAAGGTCTGGTGGCGGCAAAACGCATCACCGAATGCCTGTTCAACGGGAACTTAAGCGATCTCAGCGAAGCTGACTTCGAGCAGTTGGCGCAGGATGGCGTGCCGATGATCGAAATGGAAAAAGGTGCCGATCTGATGCAGGCGCTGGTGGACTCAGAACTGCAGCCGTCTCGCGGCCAGGCGCGTAAGACCATTGCGTCGAATGCGGTGACCATCAACGGCGAAAAACAGTCAGATCCGGAATACTTCTTCCAGGACAGTGACATTTTGTTTGGGCGCTACACGTTACTGCGCCGCGGCAAAAAGAACTATTGTCTGATTTGCTGGAAATAATGCGTTAAGGAATGGGAGTGAGAAATCACTCCCTTATTTTTGTTCAGGTAAAAAAATGAAGAATATCCTCGCCATCCAGTCCCACGTTGTTTTTGGTCATGCGGGCAACAGTGCAGCAGAATTTCCGATGCGCCGTCTTGGCGCCAACGTCTGGCCTCTTAATACCGTTCAGTTCTCTAACCATACCCAATACGGCAAATGGACCGGCTGCGTGATGCCGCCCAGCCACCTGACCGAAATTGTCCAGGGTATTGCCGATATCGATAAACTTAAAACTTGTGATGCTGTGCTGAGCGGCTACCTCGGTTCAGCAGAGCAGGGCGAACATATTCTGGGAATTGTCCGTAAGGTAAAGTCGGCTAATCCACAGGCGAAGTATTTCTGCGACCCCGTGATGGGACATCCGGAAAAAGGCTGTATTGTCGCACCGGGCGTCGCCGAGTTTCACGTGCGCCACGCGTTACCGGCCAGCGATATTATCGCGCCTAATTTGGTAGAGCTTGAGATCCTTTGCGAGCACGCGGTGACCAACGTGGATGAAGCGGTATTAGCGGCGCGTGAGCTGATTGCTCAAGGGCCTGAGGTGGTGCTGGTGAAACATCTTGCTCGCGCAGGGATGAGTCCCGACCGTTTCGAGATGCTGCTGGTCACCGCTGAGCAGGCGTGGCATATCAGTCGTCCGCTGGTGGATTTTGGTGCGCGTCAGCCTGTGGGGGTGGGTGATGTGACCAGCGGTTTGCTACTGGTGAAACTGTTACAGGGCGCGACGGTGCAGCAGGCGCTTGAGCATGTAACGGCGGCGGTGTATGAGATTATGATTGCGACCAAAGAGATGCATGAGTATGAACTGCAGGTCGTTGCTGCACAGGATCGCATTGCAAAACCGGAACACTATTTTAGCGCTACGCAGCTGTAATCAATGCCCGATGGCGCTCACGCTTATCGGGCTTACGTTTGTTTGACTGTAAGCCGGGTGAGCAAGCGCCACCCGGCAACAACCATTAATTTAACCCTTCTGCCTTAAGCGCCGCTGCCACTGCCGGGCGCTCAGCCATCCGCGCCATATAGGCTTCGATATGGCTTAATCCTGCCATATTCAATTTCACGGCATACGCCCAACGCAGTACGGTGAACAGATAAGCATCTGCAATGGAAAAACGCTGGCCGCAGATCCACGGGTTGTCCTGCAGTGAATCGTTCACATACTGCATTTTTTTCTCCAGCAGTGCGCGTACGGTCGGCTTGTACTCTTCCGGCGTATCGGGACGGAACAATGGCGTAAAGCCTTTATGCAGTTCTGTCGCAATATAGTTAAGCCACTCCAGCGTTTTGTAACGCGAGAGGCTGCTGGTTGGGGCAAGAAGCTGGCGATCGGGTACCGAATCGGCCAGGTACTGCATGATGGCCACGCCTTCGGTTAGTAGCGTACCATCGTCCAGCAGCAGAGCAGGAACTTGTCCCTTTGGGTTTACCGCGAAAAAATCATCGCCGTTTTCCAGGCGTTTCTTCATCAGATCAACACCATCAAGGGTGAAATCTTTACCGCTTTCGCGAAGCGTGATGTGCGAAGCGAGAGAACACGCGCCCGGTTTGTAGAACAGTTTCATCGGTAACTCCTTTTGGCTGAGGTATATCGTATGGTAGTGCGACCTCAGCCAAAAAAAAAGCCGCTAACATCAGTTAGCGGCCTGAAAAGAAGTTTCCCTGAGAATTACGCTGTTGCGGTCTTAGAGGCTTTCTCGCTGACATCATCGTCCTGAGTCATACGGTTCAGCTTCGGTGCCGTCAGCAGCATCAGAACAGCGATAACTGCCGTTGCAATACCGATCTGCAGGAACACACGACCATAGACTTCCAGAGACATCAGTGGGTCGGTCACATTCTCCGGTACAGCCATCATGTTGGCAACATAGCCACCGATGATGTTTGCACCGGCAGTGGTCAGGAACCAGCTACCCATGATGAAGCCCATCAGACGCTGTGGTACCAACTGCGCAACCATTGCCAGACCCAGACCAGAGATCATCAGTTCACCGATACTCTGCAGACCGTAGCAAATGATCAGCCAGTTAACGGAAACGATACCCGCATCGGTGGCAAATTTCGCACCCAGCGGCAGGATCAAGAACGCACCGGAACACAGCACCATACCGATAGCAAACTTGGTCGGCATTGGCAGGGTGTCACCCATCTTGTTATAGATAGCGGCAAGGATTGGGCTACCAATGATGATCCAGAACGGGTTCAGTGCCTGATACTGCTCAGGTTCGAACGTGATGCCCAGAATAGAGTGCTCAACGTTACGAATTGCAAAGAAGTTCAGTGATGTCGGCATCTGGCTGTACAGCACGAAGAAGATAATCGCTTCCAGCATCAGAATGAAGGCGACGATCATTTTACGACGCGCGGCACCCTTCATGGCGAAGGCTTCTTTACCGAAGATAAACACGATACCCATAGCCACGACGCCCAGAACCATACGTGCAATGCCCTGGTTGTGCAGTAACCATGTTGCGATAACAATCAACACCACCACGCCAACAATGGTCAGCAGCAGGTTGCGGAAGTTGATCGGCTCAAAGTCTGGTTTAGACCCGTATTGTTTAACCCAACGCTGGCAGAATGCGAAGTTTACGACGGTAATCAGCATCCCGACGACGCTCAGTGCGAATGCGGTGCTCCAGCCGTATCGTGCCGCCAGCCATGGAGTAGCAAGCATTGAGAAGAATGAACCGATGTTGACGGACATGTAGTACATAGTAAATGCACCATCAAGACGCGGGTCATCTTTGGCATAGCAGGTAGAAAGCAGGGAGGATGGGTTCGCTTTAAACAGGCCATTACCGACCGCGATGGCCGCCATACCCATATAAACGATACCAGCATCATGACCGGACCATGCGACCAGCGCATAACCGATAGCCAGTACAATGGCACCCAGCATAATGACACGCTTAGTACCCAGAACTTTATCACCTAACCAGCCGCCAATAGCCACCAGGCCGTAAACCAGGGCACTAAAGGAGGAGAAAAGGGTAATGGAATCCGCTTCTGACATACCCAGTTGTTTCACCAGGTAGACGGCCATAATCCCTTGCAGGCCGTAGTAGCCAAAACGTTCCCACAGCTCAATTGAGAAAATGAGATAGAACGCTTTTGGTTGTTTGAAGGCGTTTAAGCTCACGCTTTCAGTTGGTTTATTGTTTGCAGTAGACACTTTTACCTCTTTTTTTACATCCCATATCTACGGGGGTGTTCAGGTACGTGATGAGTCAAGTTCATCCGTCCGATTGTTATAGTGGGAGGGGAAACGGCAAGTAATGTTCACTATCTTGCCCCTTCAGACAAGAGGTTTGTAATACTCTGTTACATATATCCAGGGTGGTGAAATCATCGGGGCAGGTAAATGTTATCTAGCGTTAAATTTCTTCAATTGAAAAATGACAGTTTTTTTCACTGTTCAATGGGGGCGAAAATGGCAAAGCGGCTATATGTTCTGCTATTCAGCGTTGAATCCAGTGATATAGGCCATTATCTGAAAAATACCCAGTGTAATGTTTTGTATCGAATCGACGGGAATAGGTCATCTGATTGTCATTTTAACTATAAAAATAAGAAAAATTAACATCACATTATCAATGTGATCTTGATCACGTATGAATAGAAATTTCTACTACTAAAAAAACGATTAACCTGCTCAGGTGTTAAAGCACAAGAATATTGCATTAGATATACGCAATAGCATGGCATCATTGTCGGGGATTAAGCGATTGGAGAGTGCATAACTAATCGTTATGATAATAAGGGGCAACGAACGTTACCCCGATTGCATTAGATGTCGACTTTTTCTTTAAATTCACAGAGATCCTCAATGATACAGGAGCCGCAGCGCGGCTTCCTGGCAATGCAGGTGTAGCGACCATGAAGAATTAACCAGTGATGGCAGTCGACTTTAAATTCACTGGGAACGACTTTCAGCAGCTTTTCTTCGACCTGCTCGACGTTTTTCCCTGGGGCGAATTGTGTTCGGTTACACACCCGAAATATATGCGTATCGACAGCGATAGTGGGCCAGCCAAAGGCGGTATTGAGCACCACGTTGGCGGTTTTACGCCCGACGCCAGGCAACGCTTCCAGTGCTGCTCTGTCCTCCGGAACCTCGCCATTGTGCTGTTCGAGCAAAATACGGCAGGTTTTAATCACGTTCTCCGCTTTGCTGTTGAACAATCCGATGGTCTTAATATAAGACTTTACGCCGTCGACCCCGAGTTCCAGCATCGCGGCTGGGGTGTTAGCGACAGGGTACAGTTTTGCGGTGGCTTTATTGACGCTGACATCGGTCGCCTGCGCCGAAAGGAGCACCGAAATCAGTAGCTCAAACGGCGATGTAAAATTGAGTTCGGTAGTAGGGTGTGGATTGTTATCGCGTAGTCGCGTCAGTATTTCCAGCCGTTTTGCTTTGTTCATGACACATTCCTTGTCTCACCCGCCGGAGTGTTTGCCACAGCAGCCTCTGCGCGACGTTTCTTCATCTTCTCGTCAATAAGGTACTTGCCGGCCAACATCAGCCCAAGCCCGATGAATGCGCCCGGTGGCAGCATAGCTAATAAGAATGGCGTGTCCGTGTGGAATATCTCAACGCGCAGCACTTTTGCCCAGCTCCCCAGCAGGCCGTCTGCACCATCAAACAACGTGCCGTTGCCAATAATCTCGCGCAATGAACCCAGCACAAACATTGCGCCGGTTGCCCCCATCCCAATGGAAAAACCGTCCAGCGCGGAAAGTGCGGGGCCTTTTTTTGCCGCAAAGGCCTCGGCACGACCAACCACAATACAGTTGGTCACGATCAGAGGGATGAAGATCCCCAGAGACTGATACAGACCAAAGGCGTAGGCGTTGATGAGCATTTGTACGGCACTGACCACTGAAGCGATGATCATGACGTAAATCGGAATACGAATCTCAGACGGCGTCCAGCGGCGCAGGGCAGAGATGGTCAGGTTGGTTAGCGTTAAAACCAGCGTGGTAGCAAGCCCCAGTCCGAGAGCATTGGTAGCGGTAGAGGTGACTGCCAGCAGTGGACACATACCGAGTAGCTGTACCAGTGCGGAGTTGTTTTTCCACAGCCCCTGAACAATGACGTCTTTAATTTCGCTCATGGTTTATTCTCCACAGGCGGGAAGTTGAGGAAGTTGCGCAGGAAGCGTCTGCGCATACAGGCCTGCGCGTTTCACCGCATTGACGACCGCGCGCGGAGTGATGGTGGCGCCAGTGAACTGGTCGAAGTCACCGCCATCTTTTTTCACTGCCCAATGAGGATCGTTTTCAGCTGAGATTGTTTTACCGGTAAAGTGGGTTATCCAGCCGGACAGTCGAAGCTCGATTTTATCGCCCAGACCGGGCGTTTCATGATGCTCGGTGACCCGCGTACCCAGTACGGTACCATTAAAATCGACACCAACCAGCAGTTGTATCGCGCCGGAGTAGCCGTCTGGCGCGGTGGCTTCGAGAATGGCAGCGACCGGACGATCGTCCTGACGGGCGATATAAACACGGTGCGTCCCTTTACCTAATGCCGGGGCTGTAACCAGATAACAGCTGTCGTGCAGATTATTATTGTAGCGGTCAGTTGGCAGAACCTGATCAAACAGCGCTTTTTGCTGCAGCGTTGCCTGCTCGTCAATCGTAGACTTAGTCAGCTGATTGATTGCCGCTGTTAAGCCCGTAGAACCAGCGGCAAAGAGTGCCAGAGTGATACCGTGTTTACGAATCGTTTTCAGCATAGGGTGTCCTTAGCGATGTCCGTACACGCGAGGGCGGGTGTAATAATCAATCAACGGGACCGTGATATTTGCCAACAATACCGCAAAGGCCACGCCATCCGGATACCCACCAAAACTGCGAATCAGCCATACCAACAGACCGGCAAGTGCACCAAAAATCAGCCGACCGCGATTGGTTGTCGATGCCGTAACGGGATCGGTAAGAATAAAGAACGCACCGAGCATGGTTGCGCCAGAGAGCAGGTGCAACTGTGGTGACGCCAGCGACTCGGGAGAGAAAAGCCAGCCTAATGTCGCACAGATAGCGAGCGACAGCAGGAAACTGACCGGAATATGCCAGCGAATAGCGTTTTTCCACAATAGCATGACGCCGCCCGCCAGCCAGGCCAGGTTTACCCACTGCCAGCCTGCGCCTGCAAGTATCCCGCTGTAAATGGGGTACTGCATAACCTGTTCTACAGTGCGTCCGGCGTGCAACGATGTCTTGAACGTATCAAGCGGCGTCGCCTGGCTAATGCCATCGATACCCATGCGTAAGGTGTTCATATCACCGCCGCTTGAGGTATGTCCGGTAAAAATGACGTTAATGGCGTCAACAAATCCCGGTACCGTGGCCGCAATTTCATGCGGGGGAAGCCAGCTTGTCATCTGCACCGGGAAGGAGATAAGCAGAACCACATAGCCGATCATCGCCGGGTTAAACGGGTTTTGCCCGAGGCCGCCATACAGTTGCTTGGCAATGATCACGGCAAATACGGTGCCCAGGACCACCATCCACCAGGGGGCCAGCGGCGGAAGGCTGACGGCAAGCAGTAGCCCGGTGAGCAAGGCGGAGTTGTCTTTTAAAATAGCGACGACCGGCTGTTTACGCAGTTTCAATACGCCTGCTTCAGCGGCAATGGCGCTGATGGCAGCGAGAAAAATCTGTACCAACGTGCCCCAACCAAAAAACCAAAGCTGAGCGGCAATCCCCGGTAACGCGGCAATTAACACCAGCAGCATAATACGCGATGTCTGGCGCTGGTTATGGGTATAGGGAGAGCTTGCGATTCTGAAAACCATTTATTCCTCGTTAACAACCTGCTGCTGGGCGGCCTTTTTAGCCTGAGCGCGTGCAATAGCGGCCGCAACGGCGGCTTTGCGTGGATCAACCGGTTCGGTGGTCTCGGCGACGACCTGCTGCTGCTCAAGTTTGCGTGCTTTAGCGCGGGCAATAGCCGCTTCTACCGCGGCTTTGCGCGGGTCAACTGGTTCGGCAGTCTCGGCGACGGCCTGCTGCTGCTCAAGTTTGCGTGCTTTAGCGCGGGCAATAGCCGCTTCTACCGCGGCTTTGCGCGGGTCAACCGGTTCGGCAGTCTCGGCGACGGCCTGTTGCTGCTCAAGCTTGCGTGCTTTGGCACGGGCAATAGCCGCTTCTACCGCGGCTTTGCGCGGATCGGTATCGGTGGTGCTGTCGGTAGCAGGCACATTTTCCGCCTGTTTGGCCCGGGCCTGTGCTTTCCGCGCTTCTCTGGCGGCAATGGCGGCACTATTATCCGGTTTCTCTCCAGCCTGAATAACAATCGGTTGTAAAGCCTGAGCTTGTTTCTCTTTCACCCGTGCAAGCGCGGCAGCAATGGCATCGTTGTCCTTCGCGGCAGGCTGAACGGCGGCGCTTTTATGACGTTCAAGACGCGCAGCTTTTTCACGCTCCAGGCGTGCCTGTCTGGCTTCGAATCGTGCTTTTGCCTCTGCGGCGCGTTTTTCTTCCTGGCTTATGGCGTAAATCTCAGCTTTTTCCTGACGGAAATACTGCACCAGCGGAATATTGCTGGGACATACCCACGCACAGGCACCGCATTCAATGCAGTCAGCGATATTGTGACCGATTGCTTTGTCGTGCTGATGTCCTTTACTGAACCAGTAAAGCTGCTGAGGCAGGAGATCGGCCGGGCAGGCGTCGGCGCAGGCGCTACAGCGAATGCAGCCTTTTTCTTCCTGCTGTTCACCCATTTCACTGGCAGATGGCGCCAGCAGGCAGTTGGTGATCTTCACTACGGGGACATCAAGCCAGGGGAGAGTGAAGCCCATTAGCGGGCCGCCCATGATGACCATTTGCTCTGCGGAAGGGCAAAAACCTGCGTCATCAAGCAGGTGGCGAACAGGCGTGCCTAAACGTGCCCAGACGTTGCCCGGACGGCTGACGGCTTCGCCGGTCAGCGTTACGACGCGTTCGGTGATCGGTTCCCCGTCGATCACGGCGCGTTTGATAGCATAGGCCGTACCGACGTTTTGCATCAGGACGCCGATATCTGAGGAGCGTCCACCGTGTGGGACCTGTTTTCCGGTCAGAATTTGGGTCAACTGCTTCGCGCCGCCGGAAGGATATTTGGTTGGGATAACGCGCAGGCTGATATCATGTGAGTCCGCCAGCACCGCGCGCAGCATTGATATCGCTTGCGGTTTGTTATCTTCAATCCCCAACAGGATCTCGCGCGGTTGAAGAATGTGGGCCAGAATGCGGATGCCTTCCACCACCTGAGCTGCACAATCCTGCATCAGGCGATCGTCAGCGGTAATGTAGGGTTCACATTCCGCAGCGTTGATGATCAATGTTTCAATTTTATCGCCGCCGCCCTGCAGTTTTACGCCAGTAGGGAAACCAGCACCGCCCAGTCCGGCAACGCCGAACTGATGAATACGGGCAATAAGCTCTTCTCGGCTGCGGGAGCGATAGTCAGCCCAGCCTTCACGCTCAATCCAGCGATCTTCGCCATCAGCATCGATTATGACGCTGAGCTCGGCCAATGCTGAAGGGTGCGCAGTGGAGTGAGGAGCAATGGCCACAACGGTGCCGGAGGTTGGCGCGTGCACTGGCAGCATTTTACCTCGTCCACGCGTCAGCGCCTGACCGCGCAGGACGTGGTCACCGACGTTTACGCACAGCTCACCCTCAGCACCAATATGCTGTTTGAGCGGAATCACCAGACGCGGCGGCAGTGGTACTTGTCGCAGCGGCGTGCCGTTTGACTGGGCTTTCATTTCGGGCGGATGAATGCCGCCTTCGAAGTCCCAAATTTTGTTTTTTCTGAATGCAGAGAATAGCTTAAACATGTTGTTCCACGGGAATGATGCGCACGGGGATAGTGTTCAAATCCCACTTCCAGCTATCAGGCGTTTCGGCAACCGGACGTAATTCAATACACTGAGTCGGGCAGGGATCAACGCACAAGTTGCATCCGGTACAGAGATCGCTCATGACTGTGTGCATTGCACGCGTCGCGCCGACGATGGCATCAACCGGGCAGGCCTGAATGCACTTTGTACAGCCAATACAGTTATTTTCATCAATGACCGCCAGCATTCTCACCGGCGTAACGTCCTGTTCATCGCCATCAATAGGCTGCGGATCGACGTTCAGCAGCGTCGCAATTTTTAGCATCACCGCTTCACCGCCGGGGGCGCAGCGATTGATTTTTTCGCCCTGGCAGCCAATCGCTTCCGCATACGGGCGACAGCCAGGGTAACCGCACTGGCCACATTGACTTTGCGGAAGGATCTCATCGATTTTTTCAACGACCGGGTCGTCCTCAACGGCAAAACGTCGGGAGGCATAGCCTAAAACAGCGCCGAATGCCAGACCCAGTAGACTCACTGCAGCAACGGCAATCCAGATAGCATTCATTACAGCTTCACCAAACCACTAAAGCCCATAAAGGCCAATGACATTAAACCGGCGGTAATCAGCGCAATCGCATTACCGCGAAAAGGTGCCGGAACATCAGCCACGGCGAGGCGCTCGCGAATGGCGGCGAACAGTACCATCACCAGCGAGAAGCCGACGGCAGCGGAAAAACCGTACAGTGCCGACTGTAAAAAGTTATGACCGAGGTTGATATTCAACAACGCGACGCCCAGTACCGCACAGTTAGTGGTGATCAACGGTAAGAAGATCCCCAGCAGGCGATACAGCGCAGGACTCGTTTTGCGCACCACCATTTCGGTAAATTGCACGACCACGGCGATGACTAAGATAAACGCCAGCGTACGCAGGTAGATGAGATCGAGCGGGATGAGGATCCAGGTGTCAATCAGCCATGCGCAAATCGATGCCAGCGTCATTACAAAGGTCGTGGCGAGGCCCATGCCCATCGCCGTTTCCAGTTTTTTGGAAACGCCCATAAACGGGCAGAGACCCAGAAACTTGACCAGTACAAAGTTATTGACCAGTACAGTTCCGACAAACAGCAGCAGGTAATCAGTCATTTTTCGGCCTGAAATAAAAAAGCCGCCTATTATCTGACAATCTACAACAGGCGACAACAGGTTAACTGTAGGGTTATTACGGGTTCACAAACGTCGATTTCACGCGCTGCGAACGCTTGAAATAGGGCACCAGCAATGCAGCAGCCAACAACGGGAACAGTAACTGGCGGACGGCAAAGGCATCCGGAACAGGTGAAAACGCAAAGGCTTTAATAGCCAGTAACACAGAGATCAGTAACCATAAAATGTAGTGCTTGGGTACACAGCGTCGGCGTTTGAAAAACGCGATAGTCAGCCACAGCGTGTAGTACCACATGGCGATAGCGGTAATAAAGGAAACGCCCCATAACAGTAAATTAGCGGAGCTTTGTTCGCCGAGCGTCTGAAACGTCTGCGGAGTTGCCAGCGCAGTTACATACAACAGGATCGCCAGCGAAGCGCTCAACAACGCCACTAACAGCCAGGCCAGTGGCCCAAGTAGCCAGCCTCCGATACGTTGTGCCGGTGTCGTCGTCATCTCTTCTCCAGATTTACGCGTGCAAACAAACATGCCATTCATTTTGGGGCGATTATTATAAAGCTTTTAACGATGAGCGCTACTTTCTTATTTATTGCACATAATGCCAGACGGATTTTGGCACCTGGCCGATATCAAACAGGCGTCCCCCGGAGATAAGCTCCGCCCGGCGGTGATCCGCCGCGCGATACATATTGATAATGTCGCGATCGTCGGTGAGCGTGTAGTTAAGATGATCGAACAGTTTTTCCAGGCTTTCGAGGGAATTGATTTTGCGGAATTTTAATAAGTAATCCTGAACAGTCATATGTGGAGATCCATATTAAGAAAATAACACCAACGGAGTAGTTAATATTAAAAAATAAACAAGGTTGCACAGATAAAAACGCAGGGTGTGCAAAGATACAAATAAGAGTGTTCGTACTGATAGATACGCAGGCACGCTGAGCACCAGGTCAAAGGGTAACGCGCTTCGCTATCGCAGGCAATAAGTGCCAAGGTGGGGGACTGCACAATTCGCTATTTTTGATAGAAATGACGCTGTTACAACCTAACCCAGCATGACTGCTGGGTTAAAAAAGGAGGCCGTGGGTTATTTTTTCTGCACCGCATGCACCGAAGCCGTTGGTTCTGGTGGCTGGTAGTTGTCGATATGCGTGGCAATACCTAAAAGGATGACGGAAACCGCGAGAACAATCCAACCTGTTAACTCAATAAGACGATTCATTACTGACGACATTTGCTTTGATTTATCCTTAAACACAGGAGGCAAATGTTACTTATCAATAAGTAAGACGGCAAGAGCATTGGGAACGATTTCGACGACTTTTTCGCAGCAAGTTATCACTAAGTGGCATATGTTTGACTTAAGTTAAGAAACAACCTTTTCCCTGCAAAGGTTATTAAACTGTTGTGACGTTGCGATGTATGGTGTGAAATAGGTCGGTCCTGAATTGAGAGGCAATAACATGAGTGACAACATCCGCGTTGGGCTGATTGGCTATGGCTATGCCAGCAAAACTTTCCATGCCCCTCTGATTGTGGGCACCCCGGGGCTGGAGCTGGCCGCGGTATCCAGTAGTGACGAAGCAAAAGTGAAGGCGGACTGGCCTTCTGTTACGGTGGTGAGTGAGCCTAAGCATCTGTTTAACGATCCCAGCATCGACCTGATTGTGATCCCCACGCCGAATGACACGCATTTCCCGCTCGCTAAAGCAGCGCTGGAAGCGGGTAAACACGTGGTTGTTGATAAGCCATTTACCGTGACACTGTCACAAGCTCGCGAGCTGGATGCGTTGGCGCGTAGCCTGGGTCGTGTGCTGTCTGTTTTCCATAACCGCCGCTGGGACAGTGATTTCTTGACGCTGAAAGCCCTGCTGGCAGACGGAGTGTTGGGTGAAGTCGCTTACTTTGAATCCCACTTCGATCGTTTCCGTCCGCAGGTCCGCGACCGCTGGCGTGAACAGGGCGGTCCAGGAAGCGGTATCTGGTACGATTTAGCGCCGCATCTGTTGGATCAGGCCATTAACCTGTTTGGTTTGCCTGTCAGCCTGACGGTGGACCTTGCACAGTTACGTCCTGGCGCACAATCGACAGATTATTTCCACGCTATTTTGACTTACCCTCAGCGTCGGGTGGTTCTGCACGGCACCATGCTGGCTGCCGCCGAGTCGGCACGCTACATCGTGCACGGTTCGCGTGGGAGCTATGTGAAATACGGTCTTGATCCGCAGGAAGAACGTTTAAAAAATGGTGAACGTTTGCCGCAGGAAGACTGGGGTTACGACATGCGCGATGGCGTGCTGACGCGGGTCGAAGGCGAAGAACGTGTGGAAGAGACCTGGTTAACCGTGCCAGGTAACTATCCGGCTTATTATGCGGGTATCCGTGATGCACTGAACGGCAATGGTGAAAACCCGGTTCCAGCACGACAGGCCATTCAAATTATGGAACTGATTGAGCTGGGTATTGAATCGGCAAAACACCGTTCTACGTTGTGTCTTGCCTGATTACGGAAATGCCGGATAAGCGTTAGCGCCATCCGGCACTATCATCGTTATGCCGCTGCGACTTTCTCACGCAACGCACGTTTCTCTTCAGTACTCAAAAACGCCATTTCCAGACCATTGATTTGCGCCTGACGGATCTGTTCGCGGCTCAACCCTGCAGCTGGAGCAGCAACAGTATATTCGTGAATAATATCCACGCCCTGAACCGCGGGATCGTCGGTGTTTAGACTGGCCAACACACCTTGTTCGAGGAACGTCTTCAGCGGATGCGCTGCCAATGAAGCAACGGTGCTGGTCTGGATGTTGGAGGTCAGGCAGGATTCGATGCCAATTCGCTGCTCGGCAAGAAAATCCATTAACGCAGGATCTTCTACGGCTTTGACGCCATGACCAATACGTTCGGCACCCAGTTCTCGGATGGCCTGCCAGATGCTTTCAGGGCCTGCTGCTTCACCAGCGTGCACGGTAATGTGCCAGCCTGCATCGCGCGCCCGATTAAAATGAGACAGGAACAGACTGCCTGGGAAACCCAGTTCATCGCCCGCCAGGTCCAGTGCGGTAATGTGGTCACGGTGTGCTAACAGCGCATCCAGTTCCTGCAGGCAAGCGGCTTCGCCAAAAGTACGGCTCATAATGCCAATTAAGCGCGCTTCCACGCCAAAAGTCTTGCAGCCTTCACGCACGCCCGCAATCACTGCTTCAACCACGCCCGCGACGGGGAGTTGATGCGCCATCGCCATATAGCCGGGCGAAAAGCGCAGTTCCACATAGTGCAGCCCGTTACGGGCGGCATCTTCAATATTTTCAAAGGCCACGCGGCGGCAGGCATCCAGTGAGGCCAGTACCTTCACGCCCCAGTCAAGCTTCGACAAAAAACTGACTAAATCCGGTTCTGTCGAGGTGACCTGCACGTGCGGGATCAGCGTCTCCAGCGTTTGAGCGGGAAGCGTTAAATTGAACTGACGGCCAAGATCGAGAATAGTTTGCGCACGAATGTTGCCATCAAGGTGACGATGGATGTCGGTTAAGGGGAGGGATTTATCAATCATGGTCGCACTCTTTGTTTTTAGTAAAAGTGCGCACCATTATACAACAGAAACATCATCCGCTAAAACCATCCAGAAAGTAGGTATTCGCTTTGTAATAGCCTAATTTAGGCGTGATATTTGCTGAAGTTATAGATGACAGATGTCATGAGATTCGGAGTGATGATTTATGCTGTGATAACCGCAATTCATGATAATTGTTTTGAGCAGCGGTTATCTGAATAGCAGTTTACGCGACGAGTTTGGTATCGGCCTGGAATAGTTTATTGCACTGCGGGCAAATCAACATGGCACCTTTTTGTACGCGAGAAAAACTGTGTTCAGAATGCGCGGTGCAGTTAGGGCAAGGACATTTGATAAGAAAATTACGGCGGGATTTCACATTTTTACGTTCAGACATAGGCTCTTCCTGATTTGAGTGGAAGCCCACTATACACGGTTAGCTGAAAAATACTGTTTTTTCTCACATTGCCCTATTGTGCAATGGTGAGAGAGTAACAAAGAAGGCGGGTTCCCCAGCAGGTAAAATTTGCGCAATGAAAAGGCTCATTGCGCAAATACAGTCAGCGTAGCGAACGAATAGCGTTTATTAACCCATTCACACCTTTTTCCAGTTTTGCACGCGGACACCCGGCATTCAGACGGACAAAGCCGCGGCCTTCTTCACCATAGGTATATCCCGGCATAATCGCGACTTTTTGCTGATGGATGAGTACATCCTGCAACGCATGATCATCAATATTGAGCGGATGCAGGTCAATCCATGCCAGATAAGTTGATTGTGGGATCTGCCAGTTTAACTCAGGGAACGCAGCATTAAGCTCATGTGCGACATAGTGCAGATTAGCGGCCAGATAATCGCGTAACGCATCCAACCATGGGGCGCCGTGCTGATAAGCAGCAATATGCGCGGTAAGCGCCAGTACGGCAGGTGAGGAAAGGCCATCTCGGCCTTTTAGCGCCGCAAGGTAGTGGTTACGGCTATCGGCGTCTTCAACGATCCCGTAAGCCCCGGTTAACGCCGGAATATTAAAACTCTTGGAGCCGGATGTGAGCAGCGCCCAGTCGCCTCGAGCAACCTGACTCCATGGGATATGAGGTTGTTGATCCCATACCATGTCCATATGAATTTCGTCGGAAATGACCTTCACGCCGTGCCGTTGACACATGCTGGCCATGGTTTCCAGTTCATCTCGGGTCCAGACCTTGCCGGTCGGATTCTGCGGACTACAGAGCAGAAGAATTTTGCTTTCAGGCCGCGAGAGGGTTTCTTCCAGCTTAGCCATATCGCAATACCAGCCGTGCGCACGTTTCTCCAGTGCAACAGGGTGCACTGTACGCTGGTTGCCTTTGATGGCGTTGTAAAACGCATCGTAAGCTGGAGTATGGATAACCACCGCGTCACCCGTTGACGACCACTGGCGGATCAGCTCCGACACCATATAGATGACGGAGGGGCCATAAACTACAGATTGCGGATCGATTTGGGTGTTATGGCGGGTCAGGAACCAATGGCTAATTGCCGCCAAAAAATCATCATTTTTCCAGCGACTGTAGCCCAACACACCGTGTGACAGGCGCTGCGTCAGCGCCTGGAGAATGCATGGTGCGGTGGCAAAATCCATATCTGAGATGGTGAATGGTAGCAGGTCGGCCGAACCAAACCGATCGGCGACATAATCCCATTGGGTGCACCAGGTACCGTGCCTGTCCACTTCAGTTGAAAAATCAAACATATTGTTGCCCTTATGCCTGTACGGTATTCATCAGAACCGTCATTTCGTCCTTCACCGACTGGACCTGCGGACCGATGACGACCTGCAAGTTATGCTGATTGAGTTGAACGACGCCAATTGCGCGATTATCCTTCAGCGCCTGCACGTTCACAAGCGACATATCTTTCACGGAAAGACGCAAGCGGGTAATGCAATTATCCAGGCTGACGATATTCTCAGCGCCACCCAGCGCCGCCAGAATAGCCGGGACGTTATAGCCTGATTTGCCCGGCGTTCCTGCCATGACTTTCTCAATATTGCTGGCAATTTCGACATCACGACCCGGTGTTTTCAGATTAAAGCGGGTGATGGCGAAGCGGAAGATGACGTAGTACACCGCGAACCAGATAGCAGCGACAACCGGTACCAGATACCACTTGGTGGACAACCCGTGCAGGATGCCAAACACCACGAAGTCAATCAGGTTGCCATCGGTATTGCCGATGGTGACGCCAAGCACAGCCATGATAGTGAAGCCCAGCCCGGTCAACAGTGCGTGAATAACGTACAGCACTGGTGCGACGAACAGGAATAAGAACTCCAGAGGTTCGGTGGTACCGCCAATCACGCAGGCGATCAGGCCGGAGATTAATAATCCCTTAATTTTGTGACGATTTTCAGGGCGAGCACAGTGGTACATCGCTAACGCAGCGCCCGGTAAACCGCCGAGGAACGCCGGCATTTTGCCCTGGGACAGGAAACGCGTGGCACTTTCAGAGAAGCCCTGAGTGGTAGGGCAGCTCAATTGGGCCTGGAAAATAGTCAGCGCGCCGCTAACGCTATGACCACACACCTCCTGCGTACCGCCAGCTTCAGTGAAGCGAATTAAGGCCACCAGAATGTGATGCAGGCCAAACGGCAACAGCAGACGTTCACCGGTACCAAACAGCATCGGACCAAAATCACCGGCGCTATTGATGATGTTACCCAAGCCAGTGATACCCATGGCGAAGAACGGCCAAATCAGCGGAATGACCAGCCCGACCAGTCCCATCACTACCGACGAGATGATCGGCACAAAACGGGTGCCACCGAAGAACGCCAGCGCATCCGGCAGGCGAATGTTGTGGAAACGTTCATGCAGCATCCAGACAATGATCCCGGCGATTACCGCACCGAGGATCCCAGTGTCGATCGACTGGATCCCCAGAATGTTTTGCACGTTGTTGGCTTTGAGGATCGCCGCATCCGTGGTGGGCAATATTCCCTTGGCCGTTAACCAAAAGTTGACGGCCAGGTTCATCACCGCATAGCCGACAAAACCGGCAAAGGCCGCAACGCCTTTATTTTCGCGCGCCAGGCCAAGCGGGATAGCGATACAAAACATCACCGGCAGAAAACTAAATGCGAAGGATCCGACTTTGCTCATCCAGGTAAACAGCGCCTGCAACATCGGGTTCCCCAACGCGGGGATCAGCGTAATGACATCATGGCTGCTTAATGAGCTGCCGATCCCCAGCATGATCCCGCAAAACGAGAGCAGTGCTACGGGCAACATAAAGGTTTTGCCCAACTGCTGGAAAAATTCCCATAACGTGACTTTTGGTGTGGTTCTCGTCGTCATCTAACGACTCCTTGTAAAAAATCGACCAACGAATGATGGCGAGAAGATAAAACGTTTTACCTAATTTTAGTGCGTTACAAATCACATTATCGAAGGATAATAGGGCGTATAAATACGGATGATTGATAAAACGTTTTATCCATCACGTTATCAGGGAGCTTTCTGGTTTTATGGCTATAGCCAAAAAAATAACCATTCATGATGTAGCGCTGGCGGCCGGTGTCTCAGTCAGTACCGTCTCATTGGTTCTTAGCGGCAAAGGGCGTATCTCATCAGCGACCGGAGAACGGGTCAATGCTGCCATCGAACAACTGGGGTTCGTACGTAACCGCCAGGCATCGGCGCTGCGTGGCGGGCAGAGTGGGGTTATTGGGTTAATCGTTCGCGATCTCTCGACGCCGTTTTATGCCGAACTGACGGCAGGACTGACGGAAGCCTTAGAAGCTCAGGGGCGGATGGTATTTTTACTGCATGGCGGTAAGGACGGCGAACAGCTGGCCCAGCGTTTCTCGATGTTACTCAATCAGGGCGTTGACGGGGTGGTGATCGCCGGAGCCGCGGGCAGCAGCGACGCGTTACGGCAGTTGGCCGGTGAAAAGGGTATTCCGGTAGTGTTTGCTTCACGCGCCAGTTATCTGGATGATGCTGACACCGTCAGACCCGACAATATGCAGGCTGCGCAGCTGTTAGTTGAGCATCTTGTCGGGCATGGTCATCAACGAATCGCCTGGTTAGGGGGACAGAGCTCCTCTCTGACCCGTGCAGAACGCGTGGGGGGATATTGCGCCACGCTGCTTAAATTTGGACTGCCTTTTCACAGCGATTGGGTACTGGAGTGCGCCTCAAGCCAGAAGCAGGCCGCAGACGCCGTGACGGCGCTACTACGGCATAACCCGACCATCAGTGCGGTGGTATGCTATAACGAAACTATCGCCGTTGGGGCTTGGTTTGGCCTGATGAAAGCAGGGCGACAGAGTGGTGAAATTGGCGTTGACCGTTATTTTGAACAGCAGATCTCGCTAGCCGCCTTTGCCGATGTGGCAGAGAACGCTCTGGATGATTTACCGATTATTTGGGTCAGCACGCCCGCGCGTGAAATGGGATATACACTGGCTGAACGCGTACTCCAGCGAATCAGCAGTGATGAGGGGCATTCGCGCAATCTGACGTTATCCGCCAGACTGGTGACGCAAAAGTAATGCGCCAGAGGTAAAAAAGCCCGATAAATCGCTTTATCGGGCTGTAGCGGACATTACGCAGATGGAAATTACGGCTGCGGCATGGCCGGGGCATCTGGTGCGGAAAGTGTTGGCATACCAAACATGCCGACAAACTCATCCAGCGGCATTTTTTGGCCGTTGAGCGTCACCTGACCGTTTGCGTACTGCAGGCTGGAGCCGATGGTGTTGTCCTGTACCGTCGTGATGCGGAACATTTGACCCATCGCAGCAAGACCATTGACCTGCTGTTTCGCCATACCTGCCGCTTCTTCCTGCTGATACCCTTCCAGTTTGGCAATCTGGGTCATGAACTCAGTTGCCATATCCATCGGGATCGCCAGCTTCGCGTCCAGTGATTTCACCGAGCGATCCACTTCCTGGGCCAGCGTTTTTGGTTCTTCCTGGTTCGCATTCGGGTCTTTCAGGAACAGGGACAGATTAAAGCTGGTCTCACCCTTGGCATTTTTCCAGCTCAGTGGCGCAACGGTAATAACCGGCTCACCCTTCATCAGAACAGGCAGAGCACTGAAGAACGCTTCGGTCACTTTCTGCTGATACAGCTCCGGGTTTTGCACTACGTCAATCTGTGACATCAATGCTTTGGTTTGGGCACTATACTGCTGGCTGAACTGATGTAATGCTTCGCCATCAATCTGGCCTACTTTCAGCGTCAGCTTACCGCTACCCAAATCTTGACCCTGCAATTTCAGGCTGTTGACCGGGTGAACCAGCGGGG
>OJJJ01000470.1_pt1 | contig 19599 bp, 21 predicted proteins | sample 1596311 | NCBI WGS metagenome assembly OJJJ01 (sample SAMEA4350140, study PRJEB24818) | metagenome | biome: human; feature: gut; material: faeces | place: Denmark | collected 2013-09 | reverse complement strand
TTTCCCCCCCAGGCGTTACCTGGCACCCTGCCCTATGGAGCCCGGACTTTCCTCCCCTCCGCCCGTCTCCCCCGAAGAGGACGACGACGAAGCGGCGACTGTCTGGTCAGCTTCGGCGCGAAGTATAGAGGGTTTGCGGGCCAATGTCACCCCGCACTGCGCATTCCTATCGCCAGCGTAGCGGCGATGTTTCTGGATGACCGATAAATATTATCAAATGCTCCCCGGAAGGCCTCTTCCAGCGTACCTATGCTGGTCAATACGCTAAACACGGCATCGATACCATATTGATGCACCACGCCCACATCGCGTGTCAGGCTGCCCGCAATACCAATCACCGGCTTGTGGTATTTCTTCGCCACACTTGCCACGCCGACAGGCACTTTGCCGTGAATACTCTGGCTGTCGAGGCGTCCTTCACCGGTAACCACCAGCGTACAGTCGTGAATATGCTCTTCCAGATTCAGCGCCTGGGTCACAATCTCTATCCCGCTACGCAGTTCTGCACCTAAAAATGCCATTAATGCCGCCCCCATACCACCAGCGGCTCCGGCTCCGGGCACATTTTTCACATCAACGCGCAACGATTTTTTTATGATGTCGGCAAAGTGAGACAAATTACGATCCAGCTCGATAATGCGTTCTTCAGTCGCGCCCTTCTGCGGACCAAAAATGCGGGATGCACCGTTTTCGCCGGTCAATGGATTCGTCACATCACAGGCAACACGAATCGAACAGGTTTTTAAGCGCGGATCCAGACCCGAGATATCAATGGTATTCAGGCTATTCAGGCAACCGCCGCCATAGCCAATGTCAGTACCGTTGGCGTCACAGAGTTTTGCCCCCAGCGCCTGTACCATACCCGCACCACCGTCGTTGGTCGCACTGCCACCAATACCAATAATGATATTTTGCGCGCCGCTTTCCAGCGCCTTGAGAATCAACTCCCCGGTACCACGCGACGTGGTGACTAAGGGGTTGCGTTTTTCTGGAGGGACCAGCGCCAGCCCACTGGCTGCCGCCATTTCGATAAACGCGGTGTTACCGTCTCCGGACATGCCCCAGCTGGCATTCACTTTTTCACCCAACGGTCCCGTTACCCACGCGAAATGCTCCGTTCCCTGCGTGGCGGCAATCATCGCTTCAACGGTCCCTTCGCCGCCATCGGCGACCGGAACAGAAACGTAGTGCGCATCGGGAAAAATTTCCCGAAATCCTTTTTCTATCGCCTGCGCTACCTCGGTGGCAGAAAGGCTTTCTTTATAAGAGTCTGGGGCAATTACGATTTTCATAGTTATGTAGCCTGACAGTGCCGCGCGAGGCAAGAATTACAGGGCGCGTAGTCGCGCCCTTCTTGTTAGCGAGTGACTTCCACTTTCGCCAGTTTTTCGTAGTAGCATGCCAACGCACTGTGGTCAGCCGTTCCCAGCCCGTCAGCGCGCAGTGCCTGCATCATTTCCATTACCGCTGCGGTCAGCGGCAGCTGTGCACCCACGCCGTGTGAGGTATCCAGCGCATTCGCCAGATCTTTGATGTGCAGGTCAATACGGAAACCCGGTTTAAAGTTACGGTCCATCACCATCGGCGCTTTGGCATCCAGCACTGTGCTGCCCGCCAATCCGCCGCGAATAGCCTGATACACCAGATCCGGGTTCACGCCCGCTTTGGTCGCCAGGGTCAGCGCTTCAGACATCGCCGCAATATTCAGCGCCACGATCACCTGGTTTGCCAGCTTAGTGACGTTACCCGCGCCAATGTCGCCGGTATGCACCACAGAACCCGCCATCGCTTTCAGCAGATCGTAGTACTTGTCGAAAATCGCTTTATCACCACCGACCATCACCGACAACGTACCATCAATCGCCTTCGGTTCGCCGCCACTCACCGGTGCATCCAGCATATCCACGCCTTTCGCTTTCAGCGCATCGCTGATTTCACGACTGGCTAACGGGGCGATTGAACTCATGTCGATTAGAACGGTGCCCGGCTTCGCGCCTTCGATGATACCGCCTTCGCCCAACGCCACTTCTTTTACGTGTGGAGAATTCGGCAGCATGGTGATAATCACATCGCACTGTTCAGCAATGGCTTTCGCCGTGGTAGCGGTTTCTGCACCTGCGGCGATGACTTCCGCAATTGCTTCTGGGTTACGGTCAGCAACCACCAGCGAGTAACCTGCCTTGAGGAGGTTTTTACTCATTGGTTTACCCATAATACCGAGGCCAATAAAACCTACTTTCATTGTCATGTCTTTATCTCTCTATACTGTCGATGGTGGTTATTTCTTAAAAGAATCAGCCAGTTTTTGCGTCGCTGAACGGAACACGCCGAGATCGCTACCGACGGCAACAAACGTCGCGCCCCAGTCCAGGTAGCGACGGGCATCTGCATCAACCGGTGCCAGAATGCCGCTTGGCTTACCGTGCTTTTTCGCGACCGCAAAGATGTGCTGAATCGCCTTTTGCACTTCCGGATGGGAGGCATTGCCCAGGTGGCCTAACGCGGCGGCCAGGTCGCTTGGGCCGACGAAAATACCGTCCACGCCTTCGGTTGCGGCAATCGCATCCACGTTATCAACACCCTGCTGACTTTCGATCTGCACGATGATGGTGATGTTTTTATTTGACTGTGCGAAGTAGTCCGGCACGGTGCCAAACATATTGGCGCGGTGAGAAACCGATACGCCGCGAATACCTTCCGGCGGATAGCGGGTAGACGCCACGGCGTTCACCGCATCTTCTTCGGTCTCAACAAACGGAATCAGGAAGTTATAGAAACCAATATCCAGCAAACGCTTGATGATCACCGGCTCGTTGGTCGGCACACGCACAACTGGCGCGCTGGAACTGCCTTTCAGCGCCATCAGCTGTGGGATAAACGTCGAGATATCGTTTGGCGCATGTTCACCGTCCAGCACCAGCCAGTCAAAACCGGCCAGGCCTAATACTTCGGTACTGATCGGGCTTGCCAGCGCGGACCAGCAGCCAATCTGAACCTGATGCGCCGCAAGTGCCGCTTTAAATTTGTTTGGGAAAATCGTGTTATTCATCGCCTATACCTTTGTTTATTTCTGCAATTCCATACGTTTAATGTCACCGACAATAAACAGGTAGCAAACCATCGCCATCAGCGCCGAGCACCCTACAAACACCAGCGCAGCATTAAATGAGTGCAGCTCGCTCACCAGGTAACCAATCACCAGCGGGGTTACGATAGAAGCCACGTTACCAAATACGTTAAATACGCCACCGCACAGACCCACAATCTCTTTCGGGGCGGTATCGGAAATCACCGGCCAACCCAGCGCGCCAAAACCTTTACCGAAGAACGCCAGCGCCATCAGCGCCACTACGAAGGTGGTATTATCCGTGTAATTGCACAGGATAATGGTTGAGGCGAGCAGCATTCCGAGCACGATCGGCAGCTTACGCGCCAGAGTGATGCTGGCGCCGCGTTTAATCAGGTAATCCGAGAACACGCCGCCCAGTACACCACCGGCAAATCCACACAGTGCCGGAATAGACGCGACCAGGCCGACTTTCAGGATCGACATACCTTTTTCCTGCACCAGGTAGATAGGGAACCAGGTCAGGAAGAACCAGGTGATGGTGTTGATAAAATACTGTCCAAAGAACACCCCCAGCATCATGCGGTTTGTCAGCAGTTGCTTGATGTAATGCAGTTTCGGACCGCTCGCCGCAGCACCACCCGGCTTCTTGTGGTCCATATCCACTACCGCGCCGTTATCCGAGATAAACTTCAGCTCTTCCTGCGACATCCGTGGGTGATCGGTAGGGTTATGGATCAGTTTTACCCACAGTCCGGTCAGCACAAAGCCAATCACGCCCATCACGGTAAAGACGTGTTCCCAGCCCCAGGCGAAGGTCAGCCAGCCCAGCAACGGTGAAAACAGCGCCAGTGAGAAATACTGCGCGGAGTTAAAAATCGCAGAGGCCGTGCCACGCTCTTTGGTCGGGAACCAGGCCGCAACAATACGGGCGTTAGCCGGGAAGGAAGGCGCTTCCGAGAAGCCCAGCATAAACCGCATGATAAACATGGAGATCCCCGCCCAGGCCAGCGGGAACATATCGACAAAACCCTGCAGGAAGGTAAACAGCGACCAGAAGAAAAGACTGTAGGTATAGACTTTCTTCGAACCAAACTTGTCGAGCAGCCAGCCGCCGGGAATTTGCATCAGCAAATAGGCCCAGCCGAAGGCGGAGAAAATGTAACCCATTGATATGGCGCTGAGCTGCAACTCTTTGGCCACTTCAGTACCGGCAATAGACAACGTCGCGCGGTCTGCATAGTTTACGGCAGTGACAATAAATATTATCAGCAGTATTAAATATCGGGTGTGCGTACCTTTCTTTTTCTCTACAACCGTATCCAGTATCATTCTATTTACCTCAGGTACAAAAAGATTTTTATTATTATTTTGAAGGATGTTTACGCTGATAAATTACCGTAAGATAAAATACGCTTTTATTTATCAGTCGCTATTAAACCGTGATTCAGTATAATCAGCGCAGCGTCGTTAATCATTGTGCAAACGCTCATTAAAAGCATAATATTAAAATATTATTTTATGCATATGCACATAACCATGGGCGCTGATGCACACATTTACGTATTGATACCCTTGGTGGCGCGGCGTTTCTAAGTTTAAGTGATCTCGCTCACATTCTTAAATTAAAACTCCTGACATTCTTATTCCACGACACTGAGTCTTTATTACTTATAATTAGATTCGATATATATCTATTATCACCACCTGGCTGGAGAATACTGGACAATGGCCGACATCGAAATTAGACAAGAATCGCCCACGGCGTTTTATATTAAAGTACACGACACTGATAATGTGGCGATTATTGTCAATGACAATGGGCTGAAAGCCGGGACACGTTTCCCGGACGGACTGGCACTGATTGAACATATTCCCCAGGGTCATAAAGTGGCGCTAACGGATATTGCTGTTCACGGCGAAATCGTGCGCTATGGCGAAGTGATCGGTTACGCCGTTCGCGACATCGCACGCGGTAGTTGGATTGATGAGTCAATGGTTGAGCTGCCCAAAGCCCCGCCGCTGGAGACGCTGCCGCTGGCAACCAAAGTGCCGGAGCCGCTTCCTCCTCTTGAAGGCTACACCTTCGAAGGCTACCGTAATGCCGACGGCAGCGTGGGCACCAAGAACCTGCTCGGCATCTCCACCAGCGTACACTGCGTGGCGGGCGTGGTGGATTATGTGGTGAAAATCATTGAGCGCGATCTGCTGCCCAAATACCCGAACGTTGACGGCGTGGTGGGGCTGAACCATCTGTATGGTTGCGGTGTAGCCATCAATGCACCGGCCGCTATCGTGCCAATTCGTACCATCCATAACATTGCCCTGAACCCCAACTTCGGTGGCGAAGTGATGGTTATCGGACTCGGCTGCGAAAAACTCCAGCCGGAACGCCTGTTAGAAGGCACGCACGATGTGAAAAGCATCCCGGTAGACAGCGCCAGCATTGTCAGCCTACAGGATGAAAAACACGTAGGCTTCAAATCGATGGTGGAAGACATTTTGCAGGTTGCCGAGCGCCATCTGGTAAAACTCAACCAGCGTCAGCGTGAAACCTGCCCGGCCTCTGAACTGGTGGTCGGCATGCAGTGCGGCGGCAGCGATGCGTTTTCTGGCGTCACCGCTAACCCGGCAGTGGGCTACGCGTCCGATCTGTTGGTGCGCTGCGGTGCCACCGTGATGTTTTCGGAAGTGACCGAGGTGCGTGACGCCATCCACCTGTTAACACCGCGCGCCATCAATGAAGAAGTGGGCAAGCGCCTGCTCGAAGAGATGGCCTGGTACGATAACTACCTGGATTTGGGACAAACCGACCGCAGCGCTAACCCCTCTCCGGGCAACAAGAAAGGCGGTCTGGCTAACGTGGTCGAAAAAGCGCTGGGCTCCATTGCCAAATCGGGTAAGAGCGCCATTGTGGAAGTGTTATCGCCGGGCCAGCGTCCGACCAAACGCGGCCTGATTTACGCGGCAACGCCTGCCAGCGACTTTGTATGCGGCACGCAGCAGGTCGCGTCCGGGATCACCGTGCAGGTGTTCACCACCGGTCGCGGTACACCGTACGGTCTGATGGCAGTTCCGGTAATTAAAATGGCAACACGCACCGAACTGGCCAACCGTTGGTTTGATCTGATGGATATCAATGCCGGAACCATCGCTACCGGTGAGGAAACCATTGAAGATGTCGGTCTGAAGCTGTTCGAGTTCATTCTCGACGTGGCGAGCGGACGTAAGAAAACCTTCTCGGATCAGTGGGGACTGCACAACCAGCTGGCGGTATTTAACCCGGCACCAGTGACCTGATTGTCCACCGCTTTTTTCTTCATGGGCATGCCTTCGGGCATGCTTTTTTTTTGCCACAATCTTTCATAACCTTCCCCTTTATTTCGAATCTTTCATTTATCAGATCGAAATCACAAAAAAACATTACGAAACCCTATACTTTATTTCGAAGAAAGCAATCGAAAGACTTCGGAGGAAGTATGTTCATTATCTCAAGCAAAATGATGCTGAAGAAGGCGCAGCAAGAAGGCTATGCCGTACCGGCGTTTAACATCCACAACCTGGAGACCTTACAAGTTGTCGTGGAAACAGCAGCCGAACTACGTTCTCCGTTGATCGTCGCCGGCACGCCTGGCACTTTTAGCTATGCCGGGGTCGGCAACATCGTTGCTATCGCCAGCGAACTGGCAAGAAGCTGGAACCACCCTCTCGCCATCCATCTCGATCACCATGAAAGCATCACCGATATTGAAGCGAAAGTCGCTACAGGTATCCGCTCCGTCATGATCGATGGTTCTCATCTGCCGTTTGCCGACAACATTGCGTTAGTTAAACACGTGACGGACTACAGCCACCGCTATGACGTTAGCGTTGAAGCTGAGCTGGGACGACTGGGTGGGCAGGAGGATGACCTAATCGTGGATGGAAAGGATGCGCTTTATACCCACCCAGAACAGGCCCGGGAGTTCGTGGAAAAAACCGGTATCGACTCACTGGCAGTTGCGATTGGCACAGCTCATGGTTTGTATAGTGCTGAACCTAAACTGGATTTTGAACGGCTGGCAGAAATTCGTCAGTGCATTGATATTCCTCTTGTTTTACATGGCGCATCCGGCTTGTCCACACATGATATTAAGCGCGCAATCGCCCTGGGAATTTGCAAGGTCAATGTCGCTACCGAACTCAAAATTGCCTTTGCTGGCGCACTCAAAAACTACCTGAGCACACATGCCGATGCGAATGACCCGCGGCATTACATGATGCCAGCAAAAGCCGCGATGAAAGAGGTGGTTCATAAAGTCATCGCCGACTGCGGCTGCGAAGGAAAGCTGTAAGCCATTAATTCATTTGAATTGCACGGGTTCTGACAAAGGTTTGTTTTTAAAGCTGGATCACGAAAGAGGCTTTTACCCTTTGCCTTCAATCCAAAAATATTATGAAGATAAACAAAAGATATCGGAGATAGAAGTGAAAGAAATAATCTCTCGTCATAAAGCGGGCGAACATTTAGGAATTTGTTCTGTATGTTCAGCGCATCCACTAGTCATTGAAGCCGCATTACGGTTTGATTTACGCAGTGACCAAAAAGTCCTGATTGAAGCGACCTCTAACCAGGTCAATCAGTTTGGCGGCTACACCGGCATGAAACCCGCAGACTTCCGCGACTTCGTCTACAACATCGCCCAGGAAGTTGGCTTCCCGCGCGACAGATTGATCCTCGGAGGCGATCACCTTGGCCCAAACTGCTGGCAGGATGAGACCGCCGCAGAGGCCATGGAAAAATCGGTCGCGTTAGTTAAGACTTATGTTGCTGCGGGTTTCAGAAAAATTCACCTTGATGCCTCGATGTCCTGTGCCGACGATCCTACACCGTTGGATCCGATGGTTGTCGCTCAGCGCGCCGCTGTACTTTGCCAGGCGGCAGAGGAAATCGCCACTGACGAGCAAAAACGCCAGCTAACCTACGTTATCGGTACGGAAGTTCCGGTTCCCGGTGGTGAAGCCAGCACCATTGGTACCGTCCACGTTACTCGTGAAGAAGACGCCGCGCGGACGCTGGAAACGCATCAGGTCGCCTTCCAGGCATTAGGCCTTGAAGCTGCACTGGACAGGGTGATTGCCATCGTGGTTCAGCCTGGCGTTGAATTCGACCATACCCAGATTATTCACTATCAGCCGAACGCCGCAGAAGCGCTGTCCGCCTGGGTGAGAAACACGCCGATGGTCTATGAAGCGCATTCAACCGATTACCAGACCCGTCAGGCCTATCGTTCGCTGGTTCGCGATCACTACGCCATTCTGAAAGTCGGCCCCGCCCTCACCTTCGCCCTGCGCGAAGCCATTTTTGCGCTGGCACAAATGGAAACCCAACTGGTGTCACCTGAACAGCGCAGCCACGTGCTGGAGGTGATTGATGAAGTGATGCTGAACGAACCGGGGTACTGGAAAAAATACTATCGCCCGACCTGGAGTCAGGCGATGGTCGATATCCATTTCAGCCTCTCCGATCGTATCCGCTATTACTGGCCACACCCACGTATTCGTCAAAGCGTAGAGAAGTTGATCGCCAACCTTGATGGCGTTTCACTGCCTCTGGGGCTGATTAGTCAGTACCTGCCGATGCAGTTTGAACGCCTGTCCGCCGGCACGCTGACCGCGACGCCGCATAACCTCATCATCGACAAGATCCAGGATGTTTTGCGTGCATACCGTTTCGGTTGCGTCGCCGAAGCCGCCTGATACACGGAGCCCCATGAGCCAATTATTTGTCCGTACCGGAATTGAATTCAACACCTGCCAGCAGGCGCTGGCACACATTGGTGAGGAGATGCTGGCGAAAGGGGTAGTGCATGACAGCTATCCGCAGGCGCTGCTCGAACGAGAAGCCGTCTTCCCCACCGGGATTGCACTTGAGCGTCATGCGGTCGCTATTCCCCATTGCGAGGCGACACACGCTATTTCGCCCGCTATTTATCTGATTCGCCCGGATAAACCGGTGCATTTCCAGCAAGCAGACGATGATGCAGAAATTGGCGTCTCGTTGATTATCGCCCTGATTGTGGAAAACCCGACAGCGCAGTTGAAGCTGCTGCGTCGTTTGTTTAGTGAGCTGCAAAACCCGAATGTCCTCGACGCCTTGCTGAGCGCCCCTGATGCTGAGCTCGCAGTGCGTTTTCGGGAAACCATCCTCGAGCCTGAATTGTGTAATCCGGCTTGATAATAAACTGATAATAAAAGGAATACCCTATGAAACGTAAAGTCATTGTCGCCTGTGGCGGTGCTGTAGCGACCTCAACAATGGCCGCTGAAGAGATTAAAGAACTGTGCGAAGCCCACAATATCACCCTCGATTTAGTGCAGTGTCGGGTGACTGAAATTGAAACCTATATGGATGGCGCGGACCTTATCTGCACCACCGCCCGCGTTGACCGGACTTTTGGTGATATTCCCGTGGTTCACGGTATGCCGTTTGTTTCCGGAGTGGGTATCGAAGCGCTGCAACAAAAAATCCTGACCATCCTCGTGGGGTAACGTCATGTTTAGCGAAATAATGCGTTATATCCTCGACTTAGGACCAACGGTTATGCTGCCGCTGGTGATCATCATCTTCTCTAAATTGCTGGGGATGAAGCTCGGGGACTGCTTTAAATCAGGTCTGCATATCGGGATTGGCTTTGTTGGTATCGGGCTGGTCATTGGCCTGATGCTTGACTCTATTGGGCCTGCCGCGAAAGCGATGGCGGAACAGTTTCAAATCAACCTGCATGTGATTGACGTGGGCTGGCCGGGATCATCCCCCATGACGTGGGCATCGCAGATCGCATTGATTGCCATCCCTGTCGCCATAGGGGTCAATATCCTGATGCTGGTCACCCGCATGACCCGCGTGGTGAACGTCGATATCTGGAATATCTGGCATATGACGTTTACCGGCGCGATGTTACATCTGGCGACGGGGTCTTACTGGTTAGGCATTTTAGGGGTAGTGGTTCACGCTGCCTTCGTCTACAAACTTGGTGATTGGTTCGCCAAAGATACGCGCGACTTTTTTGGTCTGGATGGCATTGCTATACCGCACGGCTCGTCAGCCTATCTGGGACCGATAGCGGTCCTGGTTGATACGATCATTGAGAAAATACCCGGACTGAATCGCATCCATTTCAGTGCAGATGATGTACAGAAACGTTTTGGTCCTTTTGGCGAGCCGGTTACCGTTGGCTTTGTTATGGGTCTGGTTATCGGCATGCTAGCGGGTTATGACGCGAAAGGTGTTCTGCAACTGGCCGTCAAAACAGCGGCGGTAATGCTACTGATGCCACGCGTGATCAAACCTATCATGGATGGCTTAACGCCGATTGCGAAGCATGCACGTAAACGTCTGCAGGCCAAATTTGGCGGGCAGGAGTTCTTGATTGGTCTGGATCCTGCGCTACTGCTCGGCCATACGTCGGTAGTTTCCGCCAGCCTGATCTTTATCCCGCTGACCATTCTGATTGCCGTACTGGTACCAGGAAACCAGGTTCTGCCATTCGGCGACCTCGCCACCATTGGTTTCTTTGTCGCAATGGCCGTTGCGGTGCATCAGGGCAACCTGTTCCGCACGTTAATCTCTGGCGTTATCATCATGGGTATCACCCTATGGATCGCCACCCAAACCATTGGATTACATACTCAACTCGCCGCCAATGCGGGCGCCCTGAAAGCCGGTGGCATGGTGGCATCAATGGACCAGGGCGGTTCCCCAATAACCTGGTTACTGATTCAGCTGTTTACCTGGCAAAACGTTGTGGGCTTCATTGTTATTGCCGTCATTTATCTGACTGGCGTTCTGTTAACCTGGCGTCGGGCGCGAAACTTCATCGCCGCGGAAAAAAGCGCCGCTATTTCAGAAAGCCAAACCGCATCTTAATTTCTGGGGGGCATTTGCTCCCCTTCACATTTCTGGAGACTCTTATGAAATCAGTGGTTATTCACGCTGAGGGAGACGTGCGTGTTGAAGAACGTCCCATACCACAGTTGCAAACTGAAGACGATGTGTTAGTCAGGGTTGCTAGCTCAGGCCTTTGCGGTTCAGATATTCCGCGTATTTTTAATCATGGCGCACACTATTATCCAATAACGCTGGGCCATGAATTTAGCGGCTATGTTGAATCCTATGGAGCAGGCGTTACTGATATGCAACCCGGCGATGCCGTTGCCTGCGTTCCTCTACTCCCCTGCTTTCATTGTCCGCAGTGCGAACGCGGATACTTCTCGCTGTGCAAGCAATATCAATTTGTCGGTTCACGCAGCGAAGGAGGTAACGCGGAATATGTGGTTGTAAAACGCGCCAACCTGTTCCGCCTACCTTCAGATATGCCAATAGATGATGGAGTATTTATCGAACCTATCACCGTCGGCCTGCATGCGTTTCACCTGGCGCAGGGTTGCGAAGGCAAAAATGTGATTATTGTGGGTGCTGGTACTATCGGCTTGCTGGCAATGCAATGCGCTCGTGAACTTGGTGCAAATAGTATTACGGCAATTGATATCAACCCGCAAAAGCTGGCATTAGCAAAAGAACTGGGGGCAACCCATGTGTTTAATAGCCGGGAGATGAATGCGGCCGAGATCCACGCTGGTCTGGAGAATTTTCAGTTTGACCAACTCGTACTGGAAACTGCGGGAACCCCGCAAACCGTGACGCTGTCGATTGAGATTGCCGGTCCTCGTGCCCAACTGGCGTTAGTCGGTACGTTGCATCACGATCTTGCGCTCTCAGCTGGTGTATTTGGACAAATATTGCGTAAAGAGTTAACCATTCTCGGCAGTTGGATGAACTATTCCAGCCCATGGCCGGGAGAAGAATGGGAAACCGCAGCGCGTTTGCTAACAGAAAAATGCTTACGGCTGGAGCCATTAATCGCCCACAACGGTGATGCAGAGAGCTTTGCCAGTGCCGTTAAGTCACTCAATGGCGCACCGATGCAGGGAAAAATCCTGCTTAAACTCTCCTGACCTCACGAGCCAGCAACCTGCGCTGGCTCACACTTACTTTCGAAATTTGACGTTCACCTTTCGCAATCCTTCGATTAAACTAGTGATAATTAAATTATCAGGCAAATCAATATGAACTCATTTGAGAGAAGGAACAAAATTGTCGACCTGATTAATACGCAAGGCAGCGTATTGGTAATGGACCTTTCGAATACCTTTGGTATCTCTGAAGTCACCATTCGCGCCGACCTGCGGTTATTAGAAGAGAAGGGTCTGGTCACCCGTTTTCACGGCGGGGCGGCAAAACCAGGAAGCCATCTGGCTGAAAGTGACAATCAGGAAGTGATATTAGAAGAACGGTATCAACTTGCCAGCGACCCCAAAAAAAGGATCGCCCAGGCCGCTTCTGCAATGGTAGAAGAAGGAATGACCGTAATTCTGGATAGCGGAAGCACCACCTTACTGATCGCTGAGGCGCTAAACCGAAAAAGTAATATCACCGTGATTACCAATAGCCTGCCCGCCGCATTTACGCTGTCAGAAAACAAAGACATTACGTTGGTTGTCTGTGGAGGTACGGTGCGCCACAAAACCCATTCGATGCATGGCACTATCGCTGAACGTTCCCTACAAGGGATCAGCGCAGATCTGATGTTCGTGGGTGCCGACGGAATTGACGCTACAAATGGCATTACCACATTTAATGAAGGCTATTCGATTAGCAGCGTCATGGCAGCGGCAGCACATAAGGTCATTGCCGTACTGGATGCCACGAAGTTTAATCGACGTGGTTTTAATCAGGTGTTGCCAATGGAGAAGATTGACTGCGTGATTACCGATGACGGTATCAGCAAACAAGATAAATCAGCGCTGACAAAAACAAGCGTCGAATTGCTGGTCGTTTAGGTCTGGACCCGCCAGAAACCTCCCTTCTTCGCACCAACGCGTTGCAGTTTGCCTTTCTGCTGCAACGCTTTCAGATAGCGTGCAACTACTTTGCCGATCGGACAGCCCTAACACCTGGTAATAACGCTCCTGCTGGAAGTGGATCAACGTTTCCAGCGGTAGCCACGCCAGTTCTGCTCGCCATTCACTCAGAATCAATGTCTGCCACAGCCGTCCCATCCGGCCATTACCATCGGCAAAAGGATGAATAAACTCAAACTCACAATGGAAAATAGCCCCGGCTATCAGGGGATGGAGCTCGGTTGTTTTTAACCAGCCCAGTAGCTCATCCATCAAACGCGAAATTTGTGATGCCGGGGGGGCCATATGGATGAGCTTTTTTTCTCTGTAAATACCGACATTCCCGGATCGCAACCGCCCAATATCCCATAAGCTCACCAATCTCAATGACCTGATTGAGTATCAATGGGGTGATGGCAAAGGGAGGTTGGTAGCCACTCACGCTTACTCTCCCTGCTGTTCCAGGGCGTACTTATACAGCGCATTCTTTTTCACGCCGTGGATTTCGGCAGCCAGTGCGGCGGCCTTTTTCAGCGGCAGTTCTGCCTGTAACAGCGCCAGCGTCCGCAAGGCATCGGCCGGGAGCTCGTCGTCCTGCGCTTTATGGCCCTCAACAATCAGCACCATTTCGCCTTTACGGCGGTTTTCATCTTCTTTTACCCACGCCAGCAATTCGCCGACCGGGGCGCCGTGAATGGTTTCCCAGGTTTTAGTCAGCTCGCGCGCCAGCACCACATAACGCGACTCTCCCCATACGGCGACCATGTCTTCCAGGCTGTCGAGCAGACGGTGGGTGGACTCATAAAAAATCAGTGTACGAGGTTCCGCTTCAATGGCCTTCATTGCATCGCGACGGCCTTTGGATTTGGCGGGCAAAAAGCCTTCGTAGCAAAAACGGTCTGATGGCAGGCCTGCAGCACTTAATGCGGCGATGGCCGCGCAAGGACCCGGTAGCGGCACAACTCGAATACCCGCCTCACGACAGGTACGCACCAGGTGATAGCCAGGATCGTTAATCAGCGGCGTTCCGGCATCGGAAACCAGCGCGATGTTTTGGCCCTCCTTGAGCTTCGCCACCAGCATTTGGGCTTTTTGTTGCTCATTGTGATCGTGTAACGCAAACATACGGGCGCTAATCGCGAAGTGTTGTAATAATAATCCGGTATGACGGGTGTCTTCAGCGGCAATTAAATCAACGGCTTGTAAAACTTCGAGCGCTCGTTGGGTAATATCAGCCAAATTTCCGATAGGAGTAGGTACAATAAAGAGTTGGCCTTGAGAATTATCCGCCGATTCGTGTTGTTTCATTGTGTCGTCCGTATTGCCGATTTAATATTGAGCATTGCGTAAAAAATATCACTGGATACAGTATGGTACCCTCAACATTTTCTCGTATGAAAGCCGCGCGCGCTCTGCCAGTCATTCTGGCAGCATTGATTTTCGCCGGTTGTGGCACCCAGGCGCCAGACCAGAGTGCAGCCCATATGCAGGGCACAGCACAAGCTGATTCCGGCTTTTATCTGCAACAGATGCAGCAAAGCTCAGATGATAGCAAGACCAACTGGCAATTACTCGCCATTCGTGCACTGCTGAAAGAAGGTAAGAGTCAGCAGGCTGTCGATCTGTTCAACCAATTGCCGCAGAATCTGAACGATGCCCAGCGTCGTGAACAATCCCTGCTGGCCGTTGAGATCAAACTTGCGCAGAAAGATGTCGCGGGTGCGCAGGCCCTGCTGGAGAAGCTAAAACCAGCCGATTTCGATCAGAACCAACAGGCGCGTTACTGGCAGGCACAAATTGATGCCAGCCAGGGGCGTCCATCGTTAACGCTGCTGCGTGCGCTAATTGCTCAAGAGCCGCTGTTGGCCGCCAACGATAAGCAGAAAAACATCGATACGACCTGGCAGACACTCTCGTCAATGACACCAGAGCAGGCGCAGGCTCTGGTCATCAACGCTGATGAAAATGTTCTGCAAGGCTGGCTGGATCTCCAGCGCGTCTGGTTTGATAACCGTAGCGATGCCGACATGATGAAGGCCGGCATTGCCGACTGGCAAAAACGCTATCCGCAAAACCCGGGGGCAAAATTACTGCCCACGCAGTTGGTTAACGTCCAGAGCTATAAGCCAGCGTCCACCAGCAAGATAGCCCTGCTACTGCCGCTGAACGGTCAGGCCGCTGTTTTTGGTCGCACTATTCAGCAGGGTTTTGAAGCAGCGAAAAACAATGGCACGCAACCGGTATCAACCCCTGTCGCCGCAGCCCCTGCAGCCGTCACGGACGCCACCACGCCCGTTGCACAGCCGCAGTCCGTCGATGGCGTGGCCAGCCCTTCCCAGGCCTCGGTGAGCGATCTGACCAACGATGCGCCAGCACAGCCAGCCACACCGGTTAGCGCGCCGCAAACAGCACCAACTCAGCCAACGACGGCCAGCGCCCCGGCGAATCCTTCCGCAGAGCTGAAAATTTATGACACCTCGTCACAGCCGCTGAATCAGATCCTGGCCCAGGTGCAGCAGGATGGTGCCAGCATTATTGTCGGCCCTCTGTTGAAGAACAATGTTGAAGAACTGATGAAGAGCAGCACGCCGCTGAACGTACTGGCGCTTAATCAGCCTGAAGCCGTGCAGAACCTGGCGAATGTGTGCTACTTCGCGCTGTCACCGGAAGATGAAGCGCGCGATGCCGCACGTCACATCCGCGATCAGGGAAAACAAACCCCGCTGCTGTTAACGCCGCGTAGCGCGTTAGGCGATCGCGTGGCCAACGCCTTTGCACAGGAATGGCAAAAACTTGGCGGCGGCGTGGTGTTGCAACAGAAATTCGGCTCTACAGCAGAACTGAGAATGGGCGTCAACGGTGGTGCAGGGATTGCCCTGACGGGCAGCCCGGTCGTCTCCTCTGCACCAGCACAGCCGGGCGTCACGATTGGTGGACTCACCATCCCTGCTCCGCCGACCGATGCGCAAATCACCGGTGGTAGCGGTCGTGTTGACGCCGTGTATATTCTGGCCACGCCGGAAGAGATCGCCTTTATTAAGCCGATGATCGCCATGCGTAACGGCAGCCAGAGCGGTGCCACGCTGTATGCCAGCTCCCGTAGCGCGCAGGGTACTGCCGGTCCTGACTTCCGCCTGGAAATGGAAGGCTTGCAGTACAGTGAAATTCCGATGCTGGCCGGCGGCAACGAACCGCTCATGCAGCAGGCGCTTAGTGCCGTGCGCAACGATTACTCGCTGGCACGCATGTACGCCATGGGCGTAGATGCGTGGTCGCTGGCTAACCACTTCACGCAAATGCGTCAGGTGCAGGGCTTTGAAATTAACGGCAACACTGGCGCATTAACCGCCACGCCGGATTGTGTGATTAACAGGAAGTTATCATGGCTCAAATACCAGCAAGGACAGGTCGTCCCCGCCAGTTAACGAGTAAACAGACCGGTGACGCGTGGGAAGCCACCGCGCGTTGCTGGCTGGAGGGCAAAGGACTGCGTTTTATCGCCGCCAACGTGCGCGAACGCGGCGGCGAAATCGACCTGATAATGCGTGAAGGCAAGACCACCGTCTTTGTTGAAGTCCGTTTTCGTCGTTCCGCTCTTTTTGGCGGGGCGGCAGCGAGTGTGACCCGCAGCAAACAACAGAAATTATTACACACCGCCCGCTTGTGGCTTGCGCGCCACAATGGGAGTTTTGATACTGTGGATTGTCGGTTCGATGTGTTAGCCTTCACCGGAAATGATGTTGAGTGGTTAAAGGATGCCTTTAATGACCACTCATAATTGAAGATTTAAGGATTAGCGTGTTAGACAGAATTAAAGTCTGCTTTACAGAAAGCATTCAAACTCAGATTGCTGCGGCTGAAGCGCTCCCGGATGCGATTTCCCGTGCAGCCATGACGCTGGTTCAATCCCTGCTCAATGGCAACAAAATTCTCTGTTGTGGTAATGGGACATCCGCTGCCAACGCACAGCATTTTGCTGCCAGTATGATCAACCGTTTTGAAACAGAACGGCCCAGTTTACCTGCTATTGCACTAAATACTGATAATGTGGTCTTAACTGCGATTGCCAACGATCGCCTGCACGACGAAGTTTATGCAAAACAAGTCCGTGCGCTGGGACATGCAGGTGATGTTCTGTTGGCAATTTCTACGCGTGGCAACAGTCGCGATATCGTTAAAGCCGTTGAAGCTGCCGTCACCCGCGACATGACGATCGTCGCACTGACCGGTTATGACGGGGGAGAGCTGGCCGGATTATTAGGGCCGCAGGATGTCGAAATCCGTATTCCCTCACACCACAGCGCACGCATTCAGGAAATGCATATGCTGACGGTGAACTGCCTTTGCGATCTTATCGATAACACGCTTTTCCCTCACCAGGATGATTAAGGAGTACACATGAAGGCATTTTCGCCGCTCGCAGTGGTTCTTTCTGCGCTGCTGTTGCAAGGCTGTGTCGCTGCCGCCGTTGTCGGAACGGCAGCTGTCGGAACGAAAGCCGCAACTGACCCTCGCAGCGTCGGCACCCAGGTAGATGATGGAACCCTGGAATTACGCGTCAGTACCGCGTTATCAAAAGATGCCCAGATCAAGAAAGAAGCGCGCATCAACGTCAGCGCCTATCAGGGTAAAGTGCTACTGGTGGGGCAGTCTCCTAACAGCGAATTGTCTGCGCGGGCAAAACAGATTGCAATGGGTGTAGAAGGCACGACGGAAGTGTTTAACGAGGTTCGTCAGGGCCAGCCAATCGGCCTGGGTGAAGCCTCCAACGATACCTGGATCACCACCAAAGTGCGCTCCCAGCTGCTCACCAGCGATCAGGTTAAATCATCCAACGTTAAAGTGACCACCGAGAACGGGGAAGTCTTCCTGCTAGGTCTGGTTACCGAGCGCGAAGCGAAGGCTGCAGCGGATATCGCCAGCCGGGTCAGCGGCGTGAAACGCGTCACGACCGCGTTTACATTTATTAAGTAATACTGCTACGGATGCCGGATGGCGACGCCTGGGCGTCTTATCCGGCCTACAGGACTTCATCGTTTGTAGGCCGAATAAGCGTCAGCGCCATCCGGCATTTTATTTAGCCCTTTCGCGCAGCTCGGACGAGGTCAGGATCGAAACCCCTTCATGTCCTGGCGCAAGTGCCTCCACCAGCATTGCCCGTGCGACATCACGTGCCTCAATAGATTTCCAGTTCCCCGGTAGCAGCTTGAATAATGGCGCAAAGAGCTTTTCATTCGCTCGCTGTTGTTCCCTGTCACCCAGCAACATCGAAGGCCGTACAATCGTCAGCCGGTGCCATTTCTGCGCAATCAGCGCCTCTTCCATCTCACCTTTAACCCGATTGTAGAAAAATGGTGAGTGCGCATTGGCCCCCATCGAACTCACTACCAGCATATGCTGAGCCCCCAGACGACGCCCCGTCAGGGCGGTATCTACCACCAGCGTATAATCAGCGTGGATAAAGGCCTCTTTACTGCCCGCTTCACGTCGGGTGGTTCCCAGACAGCAAAAAACAATGTCGACCGGATCGGTGACCTGTGCCAGCGCATCGGTCAACTGCGGATCGTGAGGGTTAAAGACGCCAACCGTATCGGCGAGCGGGCGGCGCGTTGGAGCCGTAATCGCATGAACCTGGGGCTCGTTCAGTAGCATCCGCAATAAATGTCCGCCCACCAGACCCGTGGCTCCGGTTATTAACACCTGGCTCATCGCTTATCCTTTCCCTTCAATCATTCCTCTAACTATAGATCACGTAGCCAGAGCAGCTTTTTACCAAAGCCCAGCGTGTTGTCAGTGAACTTGATTTCATCAAGACGAATCTCCCACACGGGTGCAGACAGCATTCTGGCGACGGGGAAGCGACGATTATACGCTTTACGCGCGTCGTCGCTCTCCTGCCCCTCCAGACGCCTGATTTCGCCTTTAAACTGGACGCCGCGGATCAGCGCAACCGTTTTGGGCTGACCGTTTACCGTCCCGGCAACGGGTGCTCGCGGCCCGGACATCTGGGCATGGCGAGTTTTATCTTCGGTGAGCACATAGAAGGCAACCTTCTGCGCATCAAACAGATAAAACGCATTGGCACACCACAGTTCACCGTCATGATGCACACACCAGGTCACGACGTGCTGCTTTGCCAGCCAGCGCGTCACCGCAGTCAGTGTTTCCATTTCTGTTCTCTTTTATACTATAGGCCTGAAAATTATCACGTCGATGGTGACAATGACACCCTGGTATCTGTACCTGATCCGTACCGCAGACAACGCCCTGTACACCGGTATAACCACCGATGTGCAGCGCCGCTATAAGCAACATCAAAGAGGAAAAGGCGCGAAAGCCTTGCGTGGGAAGGGAGAGTTAACTCTGGCATTTGCCGCGCAGGTCGGCAATCGTTCGCTGGCCCTGCGCCTGGAATATCGAGTCAAGCAGCTCACAAAGCGTCAGAAAGAACGCCTTGTAGAAGGTGAAGGGCTTGAGGCATTGCTGAATAGCCTACAAGCCCCGGTGCTTAAAAGCGATTGAAGTGGTCGTGGTATTCCACCAGACCAGACACGCCCTCCAGCGCATCTTCTGCCAGGCGATGCACCTGG
>OJJJ01000468.1_pt1 | contig 19676 bp, 16 predicted proteins | sample 1596311 | NCBI WGS metagenome assembly OJJJ01 (sample SAMEA4350140, study PRJEB24818) | metagenome | biome: human; feature: gut; material: faeces | place: Denmark | collected 2013-09 | reverse complement strand
ATTGGAGTCTGTCCGTTGGTAGAAATCAGCAACGGAATTGACTAATTGGACGGATTGTTTGATGATGATGGGTACATAATTTGTTGCTACTAAATAAAGAATAAAAACAATCAAGCTGTAGGTCAGGATGCTCGTAAGCTTGATGGGCAGATGGCTTTTTCGATGGAGCAAAAGAACCAGCCGATAAATCAGATACGTAAAGATAAAGGTCAGCAAAAGAATGGTCATCAGACTGCGAAACAAAAAAAGAATGCCCGCAAGCATAAACAGGACCGTCCAGCGCCGCAACACAAGATTTTGAAGAAAAGCATTATAGTATTTCATCTGTAACTCCTTTATTCGTTGCAATGGAGCAACGAAGCATTTCAGTAGTGCCTAAGAATTATCTAATCATTAAACTATGCAAATAGCAAGAGATTTTATTTTTCTTAATCGAGCGAAAAAATGAAACAAAAAATCCTTAGAAGAATCGTTGCCTTTCTTCTAAGGAAAAGAGTTATTGGTAAACGGTCTTTCCTTCGTTTACGGGTAAAACCGAGTTGATGGACAATAAAAAGAAGCTGGCAGCCAACAGATCAGCACTGCCGCCTGGAGACACATTTTCTGACTGGCAGAAGGCTGCTAGTGCATGAAATGCTGGGTTCGGCAACGCTTGCTGATTGGCTTTTTGTGCGAGTTGCTGAACCAGTGCCAGTACCTCTTGATTGCTGCGGTATAAAATACACGTATCGTCCAGCGTAGCGATGATCGCCAACAGCATGTGGAGCCTTTTTTTGGTCTCATTGGAACAATCCCGAGAAAAATAATCTGCTAGAGCGATTTGAACATGAGGGAACCCAGCAGCAGCTTCCCCATACGCACCGAGATGTCCATATTTGGCTTGAACAGTTTTGCCATGACTTTCTGTTTGTTGAATCAGCGCGCGATCAGGAAATGCAGTGAGAAGCTGGATGTCAGAAAAGACTTCTGGTAAAAAAATCCGCTGTTTGCGACTAAGTTGGCTACTGACGGCGCTGATGAGCAAGCCTAATGCCCAGATGGCTCCTTTATGAGTGTTGATGCCACCAGTGGCTGCCAACATCGCCTGTTCTGCCTTCCGACCGATTGCAGCGATTGCTTCCCGCAACTCTTGAGACATGCTGCTTCCCCAAGACACCAAGGCCATTTCTTCAAAGTATGGCGTCAATGCTCGAGCTGATCGTAGAAAGAGTGCTTGATCCATATCGTGATGGGCACCTGAATCAATGGCATCCACTAACCCAGGTTTTGGGGACAATGTCACTTCTGCAATCAAGGCATCTTCTACCAATTGGGCGAGTCGTCGACAATTTTCTTCTACAGCTAATGCAAACATCCAACTCCTCCTCTAGTTTTTGATTTGACCTTTGATCGTTACCCATAAAACATGCAAAACATAGCTTGTTAAAAAACCACAGCTGGCAGTTGCCAAATAAGCGACGATGATCATGATGCCCATTGGCAGTTGCAGCAATAAATCTTTGAAGCATAGCAACAAGACTTGAAAGACAAAAACATTGGCAAGATAGGTCCGATACGCATAAGTAGACAACCACTTAAATGTCCCTAGCTGAGGGGCATTGTTTTTGATCATAGTTGACCCAAACATAAAAACTGCAAAAATCAATACTAAGCTATATAAGCTTTGCAATGTATTTAAATACGGTGCATGAGCGAAACTTAGATCACCTGCATAATGTAGCAGATGATTGGCAGATAATAGCCCTAATGCTAAGCCCACTGGCAAGAAAGCGTAGCGAATCTTGTATAGGAAGCGATAGACGGTTTCGTGATAAATCAAAGCGGCTTCGCCATAGATCCCGTAGATCACAAAGCTAAAGACAAACCGATCCAATAAATACCAGCTTTCATGATGCGGTCCTTCAAAAACTTGGCGATCATAAAACACATACCAAGCGACATACAAAGCAGTTGCGACGATCAATACTCGCCAAACAGCTTTTTTCTTCGTCAACACTTTGTAGCCTAACCAGACAAAAAACGGCATCAACAATTGGATCTGCAGCATCATGATCGTATACCATAAGTGTGGCGCCGCATCCCCCGTCACATATTTCAGTAAAAACGTTGCTGTGTCAGTATAAGGTTTTCCTTGTTGGACAGCGGGAAACAGCCATAAATAAGCCGTCGTCCAAAGCACATATGGCACGACAAGTTCAAAAAACTTTTCTTTCAAAAATTCTAGATAAGACAGATGTTGACTAGTCTTAACCATGTTATAAACAATAGCAAAAATAAACAGGGGTGCGGTAAATTTCACCAAGACATAAAAGGTACCGATGAATGCTGCAGTCTTTTCATCTTGGGTATTGGATAAGGCAAAAGTCAAAATCGTTTGCATCATTACTGCTGTCACGGCAAATACTTTTTGGAAATCACTGATGTTGATTTTAAAATCGTTGTTCTCAAACATGTTTTTCGCTCACTTTTCTAATAATTACCAAATCTCAGTGGTGAGTTTTGGCCCTTCGTCTGTTTTTACTAAGATTTTTTTTGATGGATGGTCCAAATACTCCTTTAAGGCAAACCCGCCTTGTTTTGTGATAACTTGAACATCGATCTGTTGAAAAAAGGCTGCCTGCTTTTCCAATAGTTCCAGTGGCAGCTTTTCTTTCGTGTCGGCATAAAACAACAGATCTAAATCACTTGTCGGCTTGATTGCTGCCTGTTTTGCAGCCAATTCAAAACCCAAGCTACCACCGATTCCCCAAGAATAGTGCTTCAATAAACGCCGTGCTTGTTGATAGTTGCGGTAAACTGGATAATTGGCTACTTCATTGAATCGAAAGCTCTCACGAGTGATCAATTCCCAAGGATGGATCGTTCGTTTGATCATGTTGCAGGGTGCCTCAAAGGCAAACCGTTCTTGCCGCTTTTCCCCGCGCAACCCCACTGGTAAATAGCTGGGGTTACGGGGTTTCCCACGACGGACGGTCGCAAAAAGCTGTTCTTTTTCAGAAAACCATTTGGGAATATCAATCATATCAAGAACTTCTTTATCTAATTGAACGATATCGTGGGCACGGTTCATTCGTTACTCATTCCATTCTGCATTCATTTTTTCAAATACGTTATTCGTTTCCAGCCGGCCGCTCTTTTTAGCGATCGGATTGGTGTAGCGACTGGTCAACATCGTGTCATTCGTTTTACGCACATCATCAATCGCCTCATTGATCGCTTCAATTACAGTCGCTTTGCTTTCAGAGGTGACAGACTGATCCGTAATGGAGGATAAGAAAGTGAAGATTGCCCCAAGTTTCGTATAATTTTTGATATCATAAGCAATACTTGGTACTTTTTCCGCCGCGGCTTCAATCGCTGCAATCGACCGTTTGGTGACTCGACTTGCACTTTCTTTTGACATTGCTTGAACAGTGATCTTTTCACTATTTAATGCGATCAGACGAATTGATTGCAAGCCATGCGCTAGGAAAGCCCCAGAGATCGCATTACCAGCGATAAAACCGATCACTGGATGACCCGCTTGGCGTAGTTTGGCATAAGCTGTCGCACTATTTGCTAAGGCTGCATGAATACCAATCAATTCTTCATTATAGCCATACGCTTGGCTAGGGACATCGATGACCGCAACGATTGGCCGTTTGATTGCTTTATCTTTGTCTTCTTGATAAACAGTCTCTAACAGGTGGCCCATCTCGTACCCTTCGACTAAACCAACTTCTCCATTGCGTACCCGATACATCGGATTATTTGGGTTTGGCACGATCGCTGTAACAACGACTTCTTCAGTAAAAAGGTCAGATGCAGCTGCATAGACAGTTGCACTAGTTGAGGTTGGGAATTGCAGATTCGTCAATGCTGAAAACCAGTGATAACCGATACTGTCAGCAGCAGCTTCTTGGCCTTCTGTTACAGTAATAGGTGCCACTTCAGTTGCTTTATGCGCTGCAAGAGCCTTATTGTATGCCTCGATAGCCAGCGGCTTTGATAGATCAAGTTCGTGTAAAAGAGAAAGATAAAAACCACTTTTTTCGCTGCGATGACTGTCTTTCTTTTTAACCATCGCCGCAATCACGGCTTCTTGGATCGATTCGACACTGTCAGTCACTAGTTCATCGATCATTTGTGCTTCCAAACGTTGTTTAGCGCCAATGGTGTTCCAAATCAAATCTTTATCACTGGAATCAAATTCTCTCACGCCAGCTTCTTGTTCGATGACTTCAGGACCGTTCAAACCGATACGGGCTTTCTTCGTCGCTATCAAGTAGCTCATAAGTGCTGAGGTAATCGACATACCGCCAAAAGAACCCACCCGACCTGGCACTAAGCCAATCACTGGCACATACGATTTTATTGCAACGATCAAATTGCCGATTTCTGCAATCGACAATAAGCCGTAATTCGCTTCTTGGAGGCGTACGCCACCAGTATCGAGGATGATGATCGGTGTGATCGGATTGCCCTTTTGGTTTTCTTCCAACACATGAGTCAATGCCGCGATGATTTTAGCACCAGAAACTTCACCGATCCCGCCACCTTGGAATTTTCCTTCCATAGCGATCACGACCACGTTTTCTCCAGAAATCGTTCCACGGCAAACAACGATCCCATCATCGCTTTGTGGCACGATGTCTTGAGCCACCAGATTGGGTGCGATCATTTGGTCGAATGGATCGATCAATTCACGACCGCTCTTGGCATCCAATAATGCGTGCACCCGTTCTCGGGCATTTAATTCTACAAAACTATTCTTCATCTGCTAGTTCCTCCATTGCTTGGGTTAATCGTAGGTAAACCACACCGGGAGTGGCGCCAAAGTCGTTGATCACTATTTGCGCACTGATTGGATAGCGCTCAAAAAAACGTGTCAAGACATTTTGCCACACATCGCCAAAGCCATCACTTCCTGTACAAACTGAAACGGTGGTTTCTTGTTTGTCCGTTGGAAAAAGCAGAATTTCCAAGTCACCAGAACCAACCACGCCAACATGGACTTTTTTGGTGACTGGTTTCGTTGTTTGATACGTATAAGCTAATTTTTCCATCTCTTCTTCTCTCCTCTTGCTCTTATTAAGACCACGTTCTGAATTTCATTGGCGGTTCATACAACCCATCGGACCATTCGATCAAATCATCAACGGTTTGAGCTGCTAGCAATGATCGTTTGGCATCACTGCGTTTGATCCCTAAGTCTTCTGGTAATTTCACGATTCCCGCTTTGCGCAAGGCATCCAGAGAAGCTTTTGTGCTGGTCATTCCTAGTGGGGTTACACCACCGATGGCTGCGATGGCGGCTTGTTTTTCCTCTTTTGAATTTGCTTTATAAAGATAAGCGATGCCTTCTTCTGTCACGATATGCGTCGTATCTTCGCTATAGATCATAATTGGGGCATTGGCTAAACCAGCTTGCTTTTGGACAGCCAACGCATCTAACGTTTCTACAAAAACAGGTTTTTTATTGGACCCATACGTTTCAACCATTTGAACGACTAATTTTTGTCCTTTTGCTAAAGGATCTGTTTCATCCCGCAAGGATTGCCAAGCTGGAGTCGAATGCCGACGGCCCCCCGGATTATGCCCCATATTTGGTGCACCACCAAACCCAGATAAGCGGCCTTTCGTCACTGTAGAAGAATTTCCTTGATAATCTAGTTGTAAGGTCGAACCGATAAACATATCGATGGCATATTGACCTGCAGTTTGTGATAATGCTCGATTGCTGCGCATCGTGCCGTCTTTTCCGACAAAGAATACATCGGGTCGAGCGGCAATATATTTTTCCATACCAACTTCCCCACCAAAACTGTGGATGCTTTCGACCCAACCAGATTCGATAGCTGGAATCATCGTTGGATGAGGATTCAAGACCCAGTTTTTCGCTACCTTTCCTTTGATTCCAAGCGTTTCTCCATAGGTTGGTAAAAGTAACTCGATCGCAGCGGTGTTAAAACCGATCCCATGATTCAACGATTGTACTTCATGTTCTGCATAGATTCCTTTTAATGCCATCATCGCCATCAAAATTTGTAATTCCGTAATGTTTTGCGGATCTCTCGTAAAGAGGGCTTCTAATTGATACGGTTGGTCTGCTACCACGACGACATCGATCCAATCGCTGGGAATGTCGACCCGCGGCAAACGATCGACCACTTCATTAACTTGAACGATCACAATCCCATCTTTAAAGGCTGCTGCTTCGACGATCGTTGGCGTTTCTTCCGTATTGTAACCTGTATAAAGATTTCCTTGGTGATCGGCTTTGTCCGCCGCCACAAGGACCACATTCGGAATCAAGTCAATAAATAAGCGACCATATAATTCCAAATACGTATGAATGTCCCCTAATTTCATAGTTTTGTCTTCAATCATTTGGGCAACGCGCGTACTTTGTGCGCCTGCATAAGAAAAATCGATTTTCGCTGCAATGCCTTTTTCAAATATCGTCAAATGTTCTGGACGGGAGATACTCGACATGATCATATGCAAATTATTGACTTTTTGAGCATCGACTTGTTCTAAGCTTTTTGATAGGAAGCTTGCTTGTTTTTGATTGTCGCCTTCAAGGACCACTTTGTCTCCCGGACGGATCAACTGTTCTAAGACTTCAATGATCGCTTCCGTTGGGACATATTTTCCATCGAGAAGATGCTCGATTTTTTTCATGGTTTGGGCCTTCTTTTCACGTTTACTTGCCCAGTTTCTTGCAGGTTTTTCCATTCTATTCATCTCCATTTTTGATATAGGAATAAAGCATCATCCAAGCCATGTTGATCCAAATTGATCACACGGATCGCTTTGTTTTCACCAAATTTTGCTTGGATCAGTTTTGTTAGGGTATTGCCAGGAGGAAATTCAAGAGCCAAATCAAGTCCTGCTTCGTAGGCAACATCCATGATCTTATTCCACTGCACCGGATAAGCAATATTTTGCAGCAAATCTCGACGGATCTCTTCAGGGTTCATGGTCATCCGACCATCCGTATTTTTGAGGTACGGACAGATAGGCATATCAAGGGATACCGTATTCATAAATGGCGCAAACCGTTTCACGGGTTCTGCCATCAACACACAATGGGACGGGACAGGCACTGCTAAAAGTTTGGCGGTTTGCGCATGATAATCTTTCGCTTGAGCTAGCGCCTTGCGCAAGCCTTTGATATGACCAGAGATCGTATGCTGCATGGGGCAATTTTCATTTGATAAATAGACGGGAGCAGCAGGATCAAATGTTTTTGCCACGAGCGCTTCTGCTTCACTTCTCGTTACACCAATCAGTACCCCCATGGCATAATCAGTCGGATAGGCTTCTTTCATCAATGTCGCCCGATGATAGACCAAGCTAGCGGCATTTTCGAAACTCAAGCTTTCACAAGCTAACGCAGCGGAAAAAGCGCCAATCGAATGCCCCGCCACAAGCTGTGGTTGTACACCAGATGCTTTCATCTGGTCCGTGTAAAAAGCCGCTTTTACTAAAAGCGCCAACTGAATAGAGACGGTATCTTGTTTGAGATCCCCCGATACAGGGTGTAAATCAAAGCCTGTCGCCTGTTCTAGCCGATGGAAATAACTGGCAGGCACGTCCTCAAGCATCTTGCTGGTCTGACTGCCTTGTCCTGGGTATAAGAAACCTGTACTCATGAAACACCTCCTAAACAATTTCTCTTTCCTGTGTCATAATAACGGAAGTTTGTTATAATAAAAAATACCAGTTTCGTGAATATCCATAACCAAAAGGTATGGAAAGAGGAGTTTCTGATGAACCTTGATCATTTACGCTATTTTAAAAAAGTAGCCGAATCGAAAAATATTACCCAATCTGCACAAGAATTATACATCTCGCAACCTGCCTTGAGCCGTGCCATGAAACACCTAGAAAGTGAACTAGGTGTTCCTTTGTTCTATCATGCCGGTCGGCATATCGAGTTGACGATGTATGCTGAAGAATTTTATCCCTATGTCGTTGAGACGTTAGCACGTTTCGACGAAGGAATGAGTGCGATCCAAGCCTTAAATGGAGAAATGGTGCCTGCAGTGACGATTTATTCTGAAGTCGCTTCTGTTTCCTTGCCCAACTTGGTGGCGACATTCGTTGAAAAGCACCCTGAGATCCAACTTTCGATCAAGCAGCACGGCAGTAAGGAGACCGACAAAGAACAAGCCTTCTACATTACCTCTGAGCCAAAGAACGGCTTGACCAATCTGCCAATATTCACGGAACCCATCTTACTGGCGATCCCGAAAAAGCATCCCTTGGCAGAAAAAAAAGACTTGCAAGTTGCCGATATCCAACACGTGCCTTTGCTGATGCTGGTTGAAAACAGCCCACTGCGTAGAACCATCGACAAAACGTTTGAAGCAAAAAAAATCAGTTTGGCTATCGGTTCAACGACGGACGATCCGGCGACGTTGCGCTCCCTTATCAATCAAGGGCTAGGAATCACGTTCTTTCCTAAAATTACTTGGGGCTATGAAGATCAGGCACCTTTCGTTTTACGTGAACTAGCAGATTTCCCCTTATCAAGGACGATCTATTTAGCCTCAAGCTTTACTAAAGGTCATCCCATGACAAAACTAATTGCAAAAACGTTGATTGAATTTTATCTTGGCTAAACAAAAAGAAGCGTCCATTCGCACGTTAGCTGTGCAAGTGGACGCTTCTTTTTTCTTTCCTATTTACAAAGGTTGAATCATCGGCTCGACCGTACATTCATTCACATTGATCACTTCGATCTCTTTTGGCTAGCCACACTACTGGCTGTACCAGTCAGGTGAGACCTCATAAGTTTTGTTACACGCCTTCCAGTACGGCTGACTTGTCATCGCTTATGCATCAGGCAATTGATCGTATTCTTCATCACTGACTGCTTCTAACCATTCTGAAGCACCAGCAGTAATCGCTACATGGGCAAACCAACTATTTTTCGCTGCACCATGCCAATGTTTGACCCCTTCCTTGATGACTACAACATCCCCAACAGTAAGTTTTTGCGGTTTCTTGCCTGCTTCTTGGTACCAGCCTTCTCCTGAAGCCAACAACAATTGATACCCACCATTGATATGCCGATGCCAATTGTTGCGGCAACCTGGTTCAAAGGTCACATTGCCAACGTTGACTGGAATCGCTGGATCAGCTACTAAAGGATTCAAGTAACTCTGACCGCTAAAATATTGTGCATAGGCGTCATTTGTGTTGCCTAATGAAAAGATTCCAGCTTCTTTTGCTGCATCGAGTTCTGACATTTATTTTTCCTCCATTTCAGCTAGCTCTTCTTGATAAACCGTTTTGGCGATGTTAAAAGCAGACCAAGCTTTGGGCCAGCCAACATAGAAAGCCAGATGAGTGATCACCTCAGCGATTTCTTCTGCTGTGATCCCGTTTTCCTTGCCAATCGTCAGATGGGCAGTCAATTGTTCAAAATTCCCACCCGAAATCAAGGCAGATATCGTTAATAAGCTTCTCGTATGAGGAGCCAATTCTGCCTCACGTGACCAAACTTCACCAAATAACACATCATCATTTAATTGCGCAAATTTCGGCGCAAATGTCCCTAGGTTATCTCTTCCTGCAGTTTGTTTCTTTACCATATCGATCGACTCCTTCTTCTATTGTGATGAAATGCGGGTTCAGCCAATTTTGAATGGCATGATCCGCCTTATTCACTCGTGACCCACGGATGGCTAATCCAGGATAAATGAGGGCTTCAGGACAAGTTTTTTTAAAGTCTTCAAGGCTAGAGCCGAATCCTGAGCCTTCATGGGTACAAAAGGGAAAAATAATCTTCCCATCGAATTGATGGTCTTTTAAAAAACTCGCCACGATCCTCGGATAGCTCCCCCACCAGTTGGGAAATCCAACAAATAGTACCCGTTCTTTAAAAAACGCAGACGGTACTGTTTGATAACGGGGAAAATCATTAGTAGCTTTTTCTTTTTGTGCTTGTTCGACCATCGCCTGATAGCTTTCAGGATAAGGTTCCACAGGGGCAAGGGGATAAAGGGGGCATTGCAGCTGCTCTGACAGTTTCTCTGCTAGAATCTGCGTATTTCCTAAGCCCAGTTTTTTTAGCTGTCCCTCAATCAGATTTTCACCAGCTCGTGAACAAACAAGTATTGCCGCCATTTTGTCACCTCCTACTCTTTGTTTCCTGATAGATTTAATGGTAAGCCAATCGAGTTGGATTGGCTAATGCTTTTTCACACAAGACCTTATGCTTACAAAGCATAGCTGGTTTCGATATACAAAAAAGAAGCGGATATCACCGCTTCTTTTGATGTTTACACTGAGACTATTGAAAGGAATCGCGAAAACGCCGAATAAACTCGATAACGACTGGTGACAGCACACGATTCTTTTTCCAGACCAATACACAGCTGGTCTCGATTTGTGGTACTAAAGGCAGAAACTTGATTGCCTCATTCCTTCGTTCTCCGACTGCTCCGCTGATGGTCAATGCCGAACCAACATGGTTTTCTACTAAGGAAAAGACATTGAATATTAAATTGTAGGTGCCTACGATCGGCAATTCTTTCACTGGTGTCTTCGACCATTGGCTGAACATTTGCTGTACTTCTGGACGCTTGGAGATCAATAAAGGCACACCTTTGATGTCTTCGGGTGTAATCTCTTCTTTATGCGCAAGAAAAGAATCAGCCGATGTCAAAAAGCCCCATGTTTCTTTTCGTGGAAGAACGATTTTTTCGTACTTCTCGATTTCAATCGGTTCGATCAAGATCGCTAGATCCAACAAGCCTTTTTCCAGACGATCGCTGATGTCATCTCCTGTACCACTATAAATATGAAAGCGAACATTAGGATAATCATTGATAAATTCTTCCAACATCAAGGAGAGCGTATCGGAATTATCTGCTTCCACACAACCAATCGTGAAGTGACCGCTAAATAAATGTTTTTTACGATCTTCAAACGCTTGCATTGTCTGGTCTGTCAAACTCAAAATCTCTTCCGCACGGCTTTTTAAAAAAAGCCCCGCTTCCGTTAAAACCATTTTACGATTATCACGAGTGAATAGTGCCGTCCCTAACTCGTCTTCTAATTCTTTTAATTGTCGACTCAATGTCGGTTGTGTAATGTGGAGCACTTCTGCAGCTTGAGAAATCGTCCCTTCCTCCGCAATCGTGTAGAAATATTTTAATAACCGAATTTCCACAAAATCTCCTCCTCATTTTTTCTTGTGCATTCAAGGTGTTCGAAACAAAAGAGAAGCTCCCTCTCCAGTCTCCTTATCAATTCTTATGATAACAAAGAATCACTGTTCCAGCGAATCTAGCTAAAAAAGCGTAGGAAATTGCAGAAATGTAAAAAGATTCGTCAACAACATGTAAAAACTGTTCGCTTAAACGAACAGTTTTGTCAGCTGCTTGCTTTTTACGGCTTTTGGCGTAGGATGTATGAGTATCTTGGTATGAGTCCTCATACAATGATTTGGAGGAATATGATGTTAAATTTATCAATTTTTTTATTTTGTGTAGCGATCGCTTTACTCGGACTTGGAGTATTCATCTTTAGAGTGCGTGCGTTGCTGAACAAACGTCCGTGGAATGGTCCTGTATTGCCATTGTCGGTTATTGGTGTGATTCTATTAATCGTCTCTTTGGTCATGATCTACCTTTCTTATCCTAAATAACACGATTGTAGTCAACCTAGAACGAATAAATTGGAAAAATTGACTCTTCTCGGGAATAAGTGGAAACTCTTGCTTCTAATCCATCAACTCATCCCAAATGATTCATAAATCAACCGCACTAGTTTACCATAATTATATTATGATTATTTCGATTTGTGGTACATCATGAACATGTAGCCAATTGAGAAACGGCTACTAAACTTGAATTTTGCTAATATCCTAGTTCATCGAGCCAATTCAACAGATTCGGTTCAGCCTCTTCAACACTTCCCGCTCTTGCTGCAAAGCCTTCAAGAAAGTCATACGCTGGATACAACGTTTGAAGTTCATTTTGACTATTGGTCAGTCCACTTCCCCCATGGGTTGCAAAAGGAATGATTTGTTTATCCGTAAGATCATAGGTTTCAAGAAATGTTAAAACGGCTCTTGGGGCACGGTTCCACCAAACGGGAAAGCCGATAAAGAGAACATCCACTTCAGTCATTTCGGCAACGTCAGTCATCAACGTTGGTCGGGCATCTTCTTCCACCTCTCTAGTCGCAAAAGCTGTATGTTCATCGTAAACGTTAGGGTAACCTACTTCTGTTTGAATCGAGAACAACGCACCGCCGGTCTGTTCAGCAATCATTTCTGCTATCACCTGGACATCTCCTACTAAGGTGTCATCGATTACATTAAAGCTACTTCCAGAAACTGCTTCGACTGCTGGTTCATGCTCTAAATTTTCTGGTCTTGTGAAGTAGGCGATCAAAATATCGGCATCCCCATCAATCCCTGTTTCTCTCATTTGTTGCGTAATGGTGTCACTAGTACTTGTTTCTGTTGTACCAAGGTCTGGCTCGTCATTCATTGAATCACTGCTACATCCTGTTAGAAAAAGCATTGTCAGAAAAAGTCCTTTTGTCCATTTGTTCATTGAATTGCTCCTTTCTTTTCCCATCAAAAATGGTAGTTCCAGTATAATTATTGAAGTGGACTTTAAGGCAAGGCAAAAAAAGATTTTTAGGGTTTCCTTTCCCTTTCTCTCACAGAATCAGCACATTATAAGAAGCCTTAAAACATTAAGCGTAGCTTTACGGCTCTCCCCTGTCTTATCTTTCATTTTTCCTCGTGATCTATATTTTTACAAGGTAATACCTAATGAAAACAGTACCTTGTTTGAAATGTTAGAAGTAGTTAAAGGATCAGAAAGCGTTTCGTGTCAGAAAATGACCATATATTCATAGAAGTTCGAAAGTCGCTGCTTCACCTTCTGCAGAATTTTTCCCAATAAATAAAGTAAACAATCCAGGTTCGACGCCAAAAGTCAGATCTTTTTGATAGTAAAAAAGATCTTCTTTAGTTATCGTGAACAAAACGGTTATTTCTTCGTATGGAGACAACGGAATTTTTTTATATTTTTTTAATTCTTTCACTGGCCTAACTACCGATCCAACGTGATCTCTGATATAAAGCTGGACTGTCTCCAATCTGGAGTAAGCAGAATTGTTGCGGATTGTAATTTCAGCTTCCAACGTTTCATTCATGGTTGAATCACTCAATTTTAACGAATGGTATGATGCTTCCCCAAAACTCAACCCATAACCAAATGGAAAGAGCGGCTCGTTTGAGCAATCCAGATACTTCGAAACGAAACGTCCTGTATGTGTCTTGCTGTTCAATGGTCTTCCAGTATTGAAGTGATTGTAGTAAAGTGGCAGCTGCCCTACATCTTCTGGGAAGCTCATACTTAAACGACCAGAAGGATTGACCTTCCCAAAAAGTATGTCAACGATTGCTTGTGCTCCTTCTGTACCAGGAAACCATGCCTGTAATATTGCATCCATTTGTTTTGTTTCTTCTTTTAACACCAGTGGGCGACCACTGAAATTGATCAAGATATTTTTTTTACCAAGAGCGGTCATTTTTTTAATAAAAGCTCTTTGAACAGCTGGTAAATGAAGGTCCGTTCGACTGCCAGCTTCCCCACTTTGCAAACTGTGTTCCCCCATAGCAAAAAGAATAATGTCTGCCTCAGTGCCAGCTTTCAACGCTTCTTTCAGCCAAAGATCTTGCTGTGCAGCTGATGAGGAATTGCCACTGGCAGTATAGCCAAAGTCTCCAAGTATAGAATCATCTTCTAAAAGCGGACAACCTGGTTCGTAATGAACATATTTTTCCGACACTGTATTTTGGAGCGCCGTTTTTAATGTTGTGACATCCTCTGTTTTTCCGTGTACTGCCCATAAACCAATCATTGCTTGGTTGTCACCATATGGACCAACGAGTAATATTTTCTCTTTTTTTGGAGTAAGAGGAAGTACCTCTTGCTTATTCTGCAATAAAACGATCGCTTCGGAGGCAACTTCTCGTGCAAGTTTCCGGTTCTCTTCGGATAAGAGTATTTGAGCTTCTACTTCTTCTGAACTGCCACGGAAGGGATCTTCAAACAGCCCTAAATCCTTTTTAAGTTTCAAGACATGATACACAGCGTCATCGATCAACCGCTGATCGATCGCACCACTTTCCAGCAGCGGACGAAGCTCTTTCGCATAACATCGGGTTTTCATATCGATGTCATTTGTTGCTTCGATCGCTAATTTGGCCGCTTCTCGATCATCCGTAGCAATCCCATGAGGAATTAATTCTTGAACAGCTGCATAATCCGAAATAACGACTCCATCAAACTGCCATTCTTCTCTTAAAATTTGTTTGATCAAAAATTGATTAGCAGTAGCGGGAATACCATCATACGTGTTAAAAGAAGTCATGACTAGTTTGCATCCTGCCTCGACAGCCGCTTTATAGCCGCTTAAGTAGTCTTGACGCAGTTTGCGTTCGCTCATATCAACTGTATTATAATCTCGTCCTCCTTCTGCTGCACCATAAGCAGCAAAATGTTTAACACAGGCAGCGATTCCGAGCAGTGTTCCCCCTTTTTCTTGCTGAATGCCTTCTACCATTGCTTTCGCAAAATCAGCATTTAGCAGCGGATCCTCTCCTGTCGACTCCAAGCATCGCCCCCATCGAGCATCGCGTACTAAGTCGACCATTGGTGCATATGTTACATGTGCGCCAGCCGCTCTTGCTTCTTGTGCTGCGGCTTGATAGGCGCTTTGAATCAATGCTGGATTCCATGTTGCTCCCAATCCCAGAGGGATCGGAAAGACTGTTCGGTATCCATAGATGATATCTGCCATGAACAATAGTGGGATTTTGTGTCGACTTTTTCTTAAGTAGTCTGTTTGAATCTTTCGAGTTACTTGGGCACCTGTGACGTTCAATACCGAACCAACAACATCGATGGTTTGTTGTTCGATGCCAAGTTTTTGCTGAGGACCCAAAGACAAATCGCTTCCGTGAAAGAATTCTCCAGATAACTGCACTAATTGGCCGATTTTTTCGTCTAAGGTCAGTTGGTTGACTAATTGTACCAGTGTTTGATTTTTCATATTATTACTCCTCGCATAGTTTTTTCTATTGATATCTTAGTTCTGGTGTGATGAATCGAGTCTTTCCTGTAGCTGCTTCTGCAAAGACTCCTAACTGGACACCGGTAAATTTTGAGTCAGAACATTCATTTGTAAAATGACGTACAGCGATTTGATCTTTGAACACTACTGTATTCGTTTCATCTAAAATCAGCAGGTGGTAGCTGTTGCTGTCTCCAGACAATTTCAGAGTCAACCGCTCTCTATCTTTTAAATTATTGGATCGATATAGAAGTAAATCAAAGATGTTTTTCCTGCCAAAAAGTTCTGTTTGGTGTTTTGTTTTTCGCAATCCAAATTGGCAAAAATGCAAGTCATCCTTGTAGATTGCTATACCAAAAGTCCCCTCCTGACATTCGTCGACCATCAAAGTGGTTTCAAAGCAGCAGGTAGTATCAGCTTGACATAAGGACAAAAAGGCAATGGGCTCGTCCTTAGAAGTTCCTAAACGAGTCGGTAAGTTATCAATGATCAAATCAGTATCATACGTATAATCAATTGGCAAACGTACACTCTGCAACTTCTTGCAGAGAAAAGGTACTAGTTCATTCCGCTGCTTAACGCTTTTTGAAAAACGATCTGTTTCAACTTCAACCGATGCATTCCCTGTCTGATTGACAACTGGCCAACCATCTATCCACTCTACAGGTAATAAAATCGTTTCACGACCAAGCAGGGTGAAATGACGGTTGGGCCTAGTCGCAAGAGCTGTCAGCCACCAAGAACCTTTTTTGTCTTGAAAGAAATCTGCGTGCCCTACGGCTTGAAGCCTCGATTTGATATCTCTATTAGAGAGGATAGGATTCGTATTAGCTCCTTCATACGGACCATTGATTGATTTGCTTCTTTGAATCGTTACCATATGGCCTTCTCTTGTGCCACCTTCTGCCAATACAAGATAGTACCATTCGTCTTTCTTGAATAGATGCGGTGCTTCTGCGTCGCGTCCACCGCAACCTTGGCTGATTTCTACCGGATCTGTCAGCATTTTCCCGCTGTAAGGATCGATTTCAAATTGTAGAATGCTGTTTTTCCCTTTCATTGATGCAGCAAGTTGGAAGAAAAATCGGCCATCAATAAATGAAATTGAGGGATCGATCCCAAAAGGACAATCGATCCAGATTGGATCAGACCAACCATGGGCAAGGTTTTTCGTATGGCAGATGAAATTCCCTTGGGTGACATTTGTACATACTAGAAAATATGTTTCCTCAAAGAAGCGGATCGTTGGGGCAAAAAGGCCCATCGAGTTGCTGATTTCTTTCAGATTGATATGATCCGGACAATCAATCGCATACTGCTTAAAATGCCAATTGAGCAGATCCTGGCTTTCAAAAATCGGCAGACAAGGAAAAAATTCAAAACTTGAACAGACTATATAGTAGGATTTCCCATCGAAACAGATACTCGGATCAGGATGAAATCCTTTGATAATCGGATTGGTATACTTCATTGTGCTCCTCTTTTCTCTTTTAGTGCCACATGTAAAAAGAAGAAAGCGACACTAGCCGCTTTCTTCATCGAGTTTACACTTTCTCCTTCAATGCGGCTTGTTCCAATTGATAGGTTTCTTTATCCAGCTTTTTAAACCACGGATACCATAATATCGGTGACAAAATCAGTTGAATGAACAACTGTAGAATGATAATCGATAGTTTCCCTTGAACAGCTGCATGGAACCCAATTGGTAAACCGAAAATGGCAGTAACACCAGTAAAACGAGCGACAAATCCAAAACGTGTTAAAACATAAGCTAAAATTAAAGCAATGCTATTATTGGTAATGAATGGTACCGCTAATTTAAAGTTTAATACCAAAGGTGTACCAAAAATCAATGGTTCAGTGATTCCGAAAAGAGCTGGAACAATTGCGACTTTCCCTGTTTCTCGATACTGCTTGCTTTTCGCTCGCAGCATTAATAATGCTAATCCTAAGCCCATACCGCTCCAAGTTATGATCATAAAGAATGCATAGCCAGTAATGTTTGGCGGTGTTTGGCCTGCCGCAACAGCGTTTAAGTTCTCGACGTCCATTGCCATCCACAGGGCTTGAACGATCGGCATAACGACATTTGTTCCATGAATACCGAAAAACCACAAAACCTGTTGAATCAGTGAGATCAGAATGACTGCACTGATTGATCCTCCGATCCCTTGAAGCGGTTCTTGTATGATACTGTAAACAAACTGATGCATGTTGCCGAAGCTGGTTGCTTCAAAGAGTGAATTTAATACAATGAAGAGCACACTGATAAGAACCGTAGGCAAAATTGATTCAAATACTTTTGTTACCATAGGAGGTACACCTGCTGGCATTTTGATCGTCCAACCTTTGTCTTTCAGCCAAATATATACTCTTCCACTTACCAAACCAACGATCATTGCGGAAAATACTCCTTGTGCACTTAGCCAAGTAGCTGGAATCGCGCTGACTTCGTCCGTCGTTGTACCTAGAGGGGTAATGATAAAGAAACTAAGCAATGCGATAATAGCAGCGGAAATACCATCTTCTGACGGACGTAGATTTTTCACTAAATGATAAGCCATTAATACCACGACATAAACAGCCATCGAGCCAATAGTTATTTGATTTAGTTTGCTAAAAACATTTGCGAAACCAGCTAAAAATGAAAGTGCTGGAAGACTATTAGGTAATACTAGAAGTAAAACAGCGATCGAGCCGATCAAAATAGGACCTAGTGTCCCCATCATCGCACCGGAGATCGATTTTAAATAAGCATTGTTGCCTAATTTGTCAAAAAAAGGACTTAATTTATCGAAATAACCTGTGATTTTTTCTTTCATAATATTTCCTTCCAATCATTTATTGTTGATTTGATAGCGCCTTCAATTTCAACTTGTTTTCAATATAACAAATTATTCTACTGACGCGAATATCAATAAACGCTTTCTTTTTAACAAAAACACAGATTTGACTACTCGATAACGGATTGTTAAAATCGAAAAAAAGGAGTAAAACGATGGACCATTTAGCGCTAGACAACTTGATCCGTGAAGTTTCTTCTCATGAAGAAGCTTACCGTGACGGCAATTTAAAACCCGACTATTCAGATTTTAAAAAAGTAGTTGTTAACGATCAAGAAGTTCTTTGTATGGAACTGACAGATTCACAGATGATTACTAAAGATCAGCCGTTTTTTATAAAACGACATTCTCGTTTTCAGAATTATCCTATTCACTGTCATGATTGGATTGAATTTAACTATATGTATGCTGGAAAATGTCAGCAGATCATTAACAATGAACCACATTTTCTGTATGAAGGGCAAATTTTGCTGATGGATGCAAATACTGTTCACAAGATTGAACCGCTTGGCGAAGATGATATTCTCATTAATTTGATTATTCCCAAGTACTATTTAACTGCAAATTTCTTCAACCGTTTTTCCTCGGACAGCGTTTTGACTTCATTCTTTATTGAAGCCATCACTCATGGAATGAAACATGATCGATTTATTCATTTTGCTTCAGAAACAAGGACACGTCTACAGTTCTTTTTTAAAGAGTTGTTATGCGAATGGTTTGATCGTTCCACAGCATATACCGACATTTGTGAAGGATTGTTGAGTTTGATCATTTCGGATCTTGTGAATATCTATCAAGATTCTTATACGGATCGTTCCGATCAATATCGAAAGAGCCCGATTGTTCCAATTTTGAAATACATCGAGAAAAATTACGCAAATTTGACTTTGACAGAATTATCGGAACAATTCAACCTTAATCCCAATTATCTGTCCAATCTTTTAAAAAAACATACCGGCTATTCTTACAAAAAACTTGTAATCAATCAACGTATCTTGGCAGCAGATCGTTTTTTACTTTCAACCGACATGGATATCGTTGATATTTCGCAGCAAGTCGGCTTTGAGAATATTAATTTCTTTTACCAAAAATTTAAAGAAACATATGGCATTACTCCTGGTACAAGAAGAAAGCTGCATTTTTAATAAAACATAAAGTCAAGTTACCACTAAAGCAACCCATTCTATTTTTTCAAAAATGATTCTTCCCATGCAGAAGTCCTAAAAGTTATTGAGAAGGTAAAAAAGACAGGCCTGCCTTTTGAATAAACTACCTTCTAACTTAATAAAAGCTCAATGAGCAAAATGTGCCTCACTGTATGATTCTAGTCAATACTATTTCTCATTCGATACTTGTAATAGAACATAAATATACTCCAGCAGCACCTAGTATTTGAGATCGTTGAAAAGACTGTAATTGAGTAGAATCTTTGAGAGTTTAATCAGTATACGGATTCTGATTTTGCCTCTTGGGTAAACATATCCGAAATGCAATTATTAATAATCACAAAATGAATGCTACTTAAATAATTGGTTGATGTGTCACCATCATCCAATTGTTTAATAGTGCTGAAACATGATTCAAAAAAAATATTCTCTTGTTGAACTCAATTTTGCAAACTTTTAAGAGAGAAATTTACTATACGCATGATATCATTTCCTGCTTTATTTTCGAGCAAGATTTTACTTCGTTCAAAGCTTTTTTAGTATCGACGTTAAAACCAGTTAAGCACTATAC
>OJJJ01000466.1_pt1 | contig 19712 bp, 14 predicted proteins | sample 1596311 | NCBI WGS metagenome assembly OJJJ01 (sample SAMEA4350140, study PRJEB24818) | metagenome | biome: human; feature: gut; material: faeces | place: Denmark | collected 2013-09 | reverse complement strand
TGGAAAAAATAGCCTAAATAGGCTGATTCGATGTGTTTGCGGGAAAAAAATCGGCCCAGATCCGCGAAATTTTAATCAGCGAGTCAGCTTGGGAAGAAATGACCTGCTTATTCGCACCTTCCCTAAAAGGACATTACTGAGCGTTCTCGTGGCGGGTGCATGCATTGCGCCATTTATGGCTCAGGCGACCACGTTGCAGGCGACCAGCAGCGAACCGTATACCATGAAAGCCAGCGATCTGGCGAAAAAGGAAAAAGAACTGACCAGCTTCCCGCTGATGGCCTCAGTTAAAGAGACGATCAAAACGCTGGATAACGCGCAGGTCGAAATGATTGAGCCAGGCCGTGCGGCGAACCCGGACAACGTGAAACGCGTTGAAGGGATCGTTAAGGCCAGCGACTGGGAATACCTGTTCCCGATGCGTGCGGAATCCTACACCTACAGCAATTTCCTGAAAGCGGTGGGTAAATTCCCGGCACTGTGTAAGACCTATAACGATGGTCGTGACAGTGACGCCATCTGCCGTAAAGAGCTGGCGACGATGTTCGCTCACTTTGCGCAGGAAACGGGCGGGCATGAAAGCTGGCGTCCGGAGGCGGAATGGCGTCAGGCGCTGGTTCACGTTCGCGAAATGGGCTGGACGGAAGGTCAGAAAGGCGGCTACAACGGTGAATGTAACCCTGACATCTGGCAGGGCCAAACCTGGCCGTGCGGCAAAGACAAAGATGGCGATTTCGTGAGCTACTTTGGTCGTGGCGCTAAGCAGTTGTCTTACAACTACAACTACGGTCCGTTCTCCGAAGCGATGTTTGGCACTGTCCGCACGCTGCTGGATAAACCGGAGCTGGTGGCTGATACCTGGCTGAACCTGGCGAGTGCGATCTTCTTCTTTGCTTACCCACAACCACCGAAACCAAGCATGCTGCAGGTGATCGACGGTACATGGCAGCCAAACGATCGTGATAAAGCCAATGGTCTGGTTCCGGGCTTCGGCGTGACCACGCAGATCATCAACGGCGGCGTTGAGTGCGGCGGCCCGACTGAAATTGCGCAGTCTCAGAACCGTATCAAATACTACAAAGAGTTCGCGAACTACCTGAAAGTGCCTGTTCCTGCGAACGAAGTGCTGGGTTGCGCCAACATGAAGCAGTTCGATGAAGGCGGAGCCGGTGCGTTGAAGATCTACTGGGAGCAGGACTGGGGATGGAGTGCGGATACGCCAGACGGCAAGACCTACTCTTGCCAGCTGGTGGGCTACCAGACGCCGTTCAGCGCCTTCAAAGAAGGTGACTACACTAACTGCGTGAAGAAGTTCTATAACGTCAACATTATCAATGATGACGGTTCTTCCGTTACGCCTGATGAGACGCCAGTAACGCCAACACCAACGCCATCTGATGACACGCCAGCGCCGGCACCAACGCCGACGCCGGACGAAACGCCAGCAGAACCGACAGTGGTTAATCACGCGCCGGTTGCGCAGATTGCCGGTCCAATTGGTGCAGTTGAGGCGGGTGCGCAGGTTTCTCTGAGCGCTGAAGGATCGACTGACGAAGACGGTAACAAACTGACCTATACCTGGCGTTCCCAGGACGGCCAGACTGTGACGGGTGAAGACAAAGCGGTAGTGACCTTCACTGCGCCAGAGTCAGCAACCGCTCAGCAGTATGAAGTTAGCCTGACCGTAAGCGACGGTGAACTGAGCAGCACCACCTCTTATCTGCTGAACGTGAAAGCGAAAACTGCGTCTCAGGATGAAGGTAGCTCAGATACCTATGCTGCGTGGAGCGCGAACAGTAAGTACAAGGCAGGCGATATCGTGAACAACCACGGTAAACTGTTCCAGTGCAAGCCGTTCCCGTACAGCGGCTGGTGTAACAACGCCCCGGCATACTATGAACCAGGCGCAGGTCTGGCATGGTCTGATGCCTGGACGGCTCTGTAAAAGCAAACGGCAACCGAAAGGTTGCCGTTTTAGTGTCTGCTCTTTCCCCTCACCCTAACCCTCTCCCCAAAGGGGCGAGGGGACAGTGCGGTGCAGTTGTAGGCCCGATAAGGCGAAGCCGCCACCGGGTAAAAAAGCTAGCGATGTAACCTACCGTGATCCCGCAGCCACGCCGCGGTTTGCACTATCCCTTCATCCAGCGTCACGATCGGCTTATAGCCCAGCTCGTTCTCCGCACGTGAAATATCCAGCGTAAAATCAAAGTTAAGTTTGGACACGCCGTAATGCGTCAGGGCGGGCTCTTTCGCAGATTTATTGCCAAACCGCTCCATGCTGCGGGCGATCATATCCAGCATCGGATACGGTACGGAGCGAATCCGGCACTGGATCTGCAACTCGTCAATCAGCCTCTGCACAATGCTGCGTAGCGTGCACGGTTCACCATTCGTGATGTTATACGCACGCCCGGAAATCAACTTATCGCAATCCGGCTGGCTCGCCAGCCACATGGCATGGACGGCGTTTTCGTAGTAGGTCATATCCACCAGCGCATCACCACCGCGTGGCAGCAGCACGCTGCCGTAGTGGTGCATCATCTGCGCCAGTCGCGGGATAAACACTTTGTCGTGCGGTCCGAACAGGCTTTGCGGACGCAGGACGGTAAACCGCGTGTGCGGGTTTGACTGCGCCAGCAGGTCGATCACCTCTTCACTGGCGGCCTTGCTGCGGGCAAACTCACAGGCAAAGCGTGCCGGACGAAAATCTTCCTGAACATCGCGGTGGTGGTGATAGTCGAAATAGAGCGACGGGGAGGAGATATGGATAAAGTTACGCACGCCCCAGGCGACGGCCCATTCGCCCAGGCGGCGCGTGGCGCGCACGTTGGCGAGGTCAAAGGCTTCCTGCGTGCCCCACGGGGAGGTAAAACTGGAGCAGTGCCACAGCGTATCGATACCGGCGAGCATCACTTTCGCCTGAGAAGAAACCAGCTCCGTCAGGTCGGCATGGACAAACTCTGCGCCCATTTTTTGCAGCAGCTTACCCATCGCTTCATTGCGACCGGTCGCCCTGACGCTGATGCCCTTGTTGCGCAGAAACTCGACCGCGTTTCGGCCTAAGCCGCTGGTCGCTCCGGTAACCAGTACCTTCATATCAATCCACTGTGTTGAAAAAGAATTTCGTGCGCATTCTTTCGTGAATTACGGCGGGTTGCAATGGGAAAGGTGAAAGAATAAGGGTTTTATTTAGATCTTTTCCTTCTTTTGTTCTGCCAGTTGCGCAATACGCTTTGCCATCCCGCGGAAAATAAACAGGTGCGCAGGGATCATAAACAACCAGTAGAACAGACCAGGCATACCGTGGGGATGCCACCATGCGCGGACGTCGAGTTCACGGTGGTCGCCCTTGTCTTTGAGGGTAAAACAGAGCCGTCCCAGCCCTGGCGCTTTCATGCCGAACAGCAGCGCCAGCTGTTTTTTCGGCTCGACGATGATCACCTTCCAGCTGTCGACGGTATCGCCTGGCTCAAGATACGGGTGAGACGGGCGGCCTTTCGCCAGACGATGCCCCACCAGCAGATCCATCGCGCCGCGCGTTTGCCAGAGGATATTGCCGAAGAAATAGCGCTCTTTGCCGCCAATCTGGTTTATGACGTCCCACAGCGCTTCCAGACTCGCCTCTGTTTTAACGGTGCAGCCTGCCTGTTTCGGGTAGTAGCCGTACTCCGGCCGCCAGCGGGCAAACGCCTGCGCGTCGTAACCCCAGTCGCTGGAGTTCACCAGCTTCTCTTCTTCTTTTAGCGTGTTGCGGACGGCATCGTCAAAGCGGATCAAGTCCTGCGGGATCAGCGCCCGCAGTTCACGATCGTCCGCCAGCAGATCGTGTTTCAGCCCCTGGATCAGCGCTTTCGCCGTGGTCGGTGGCACCGAGGTGATGACATTTAAAAACCACACCGAGATCCAGCGGGTCGGGAAGGGGATCGGCACCAGCCAGCGCTGGCGACCGCTCACGCGCATAAAATGCTCGAACTGCGCCTGATAGCTCAGCACTTCGGGGCCAGCGGCTTCCAGCACGCGGTGTTGCTCAGTGGGATGTTCCAGCAGTGCCACCAGATAATGAAGTAAATTTTCCAGCGCAATCGGCGTGGTGCGTGAGCGCACCCAGCGCGGTGGCGTGAGCACCGGCAGGTTGTAGACCATATCGCGCATCACTTCGAAAGCTGCAGACCCCGCGCCGACGATGATCCCGGCACGCAGTTCGGTGACGGGAATATTGGCGCTGCGCAGGGTGTCAGCCGTGAGCTGACGGGCGCGCAGATGGTCGGACTGCTCATGTTCTGGTGCCTGCAGCGAGCTTAAAAAGATCACCTGCTTCACCGGTGTTTGCAGCAGGGCGTCGCGGACGTTCAGCGCTACCTGGCGTTCATGGGCAATAAAATCGCCCCCTTCGCCCATGCTGTGTACCAGGTAGTAAAGCGTGTCGATCCCTTCCAGCAGGGCAGGAAGCGCTTTCGGCCAGTTGAGATCGACATTGTGACACGTCACGCCGGGCAAATTTTGCTTTTGCAGGCGTTCCGTGGAGCGTGCCGCGGCCAGCACCTGGTGTCCGTGCTGGCTTAACGCCGTGGTCAGATGCTGACCGATATAACCGCTGGCACCGAGCACCAGAATACGTTGCGGCACGTCAGGCTCCTTAGCGCTGTAAAAACGCCTGCCAGTGTTTCACCACCTCTGCCAATTGCTCGCGGTTCACGTCGAGATGCATCACCAGACGCACAACCGGAGAGGCGTTGATAAGTACGCCACGCGCTTTCATAAATTCACCCAGCGCGGCAGCATGCTCATCCCCCACGCGTACAAACAACATATTGGTATCGTGACGCATGACATCTGCGCCAATTTCACGCAACTGCGTAGCCATCCACGCGGCGTTGTCGTGATCGTCCTTCAGACGCGCGACGTTATTTTTCAGGGCATACAATCCTGCTGCCGCCAGAATCCCGGCCTGACGCATCCCGCCGCCGGTCATTTTACGCCAGCGGTTGGCACGCTTAATGTAGTCTGCATTACCGACCAGCAGCGAGCCAACCGGCGTGCCCAGCCCTTTAGAGAGGCAAATGGTGAACGAGTCGCAATATTGTGTAATCTCTTTTAGCTCGCAGCCGTATTCCACCACGGCGTTAAAAATACGCGCGCCGTCCACATGCAGCCCCAGCTTGCGCTCGCGGGTAAATTCCCATGCCGATTGCAGATATTCACGCGGCAGCACTTTGCCGTTGTGGGTGTTTTCCAGACTGAGCAGTTTTGTGCGTGCGAAGTGGATATCGTCGGCTTTGATTTTAGCCGCGACTTTATCGAGCGGCAGAGAGCCGTCCGGCGCGGCGTCAATCGGCTGTGGCTGAATGCTGCCGAGTACCGCCGCGCCGCCTGCTTCATACAGATAATTATGCGCGCCCTGGCCGACGATATACTCTTCACCGCGTTCGCAGTGGCTGAGCAGTGCCACCAGGTTGGCCTGCGTGCCGGTCGGCAGGAACAGCGCGGCCTCTTTGCCGCTTAGCTCAGCAGCGTAGCGCTGCAGTTCGTTGACCGTCGGGTCATCGCCGTAAACGTCGTCCCCGACCGGGGCGGCCATCATCGCTTCGAGCATGGCGCGACTCGGGCGGGTAACGGTATCACTGCGTAAATCAATCATGGCATATCCTTATAATCAAAAAGGCGATGCCAGATGTTTTACCTGAGCCAGTTGGTTTTTGCCAGTTCGATCACTTCATCGCCGCGGCCGCTGATAATTGCACGCAGCATATAGAGGCTAAAGCCTTTGGCCTGCTCCAGTTTGATCTGCGGTGGGATCGCCAGTTCCTCTTTGGCAACCACTACATCCACCAGCACCGGACCGTCGATGGAGAAGGCGCGCTGCAGGGCTTCATCCACTTCAGAGGCTTTCTCCACGCGGATACCGGTAATACCGCAGGCTTCGGCGATACGGGCGAAGTTGGTGTCGTGCAGCTCGGTGCCGTCCGTGAGGTAGCCACCGGCTTTCATCTCCATCGCCACAAAGCCCAGCACGCTGTTGTTAAAGACCACGATTTTAAGCGGCAGCTTCATTTGCACCACCGACAGGAAATCCCCCATCAGCATGCTGAACCCGCCGTCGCCGCACATCGCCACCACCTGACGCTCCGGTGCGGTGGCTTTCGCCCCCAGCGCCTGTGGCATCGCGTTCGCCATTGAGCCGTGATTGAATGAGCCGAGCAGGCGGCGTTTGCCGTTCATCTTCAGATAGCGCGCCGCCCAGACCGTCGGCGTGCCCACGTCGCAGGTAAAAATGGCGTCGTCATCGGCGAAATGGCTGATCTGCTGCGCCAGATACTGAGGGTGGATGGCTTTGTCGCTCGGTTTGGCGAGATCGTCCAGCCCCTTGCGCGCATCGCGATAATCGCTCAGCGCTTTGTCGAGGAATTTGCGGTCTGTTTTTTCTTCCAGAAGCGGCAGCAGGGCGGCGAGCGTAGACTTGATATCGCCTACCAGTGCCATATCGACTTTGCTGTGCGCGCCGATGCTGCCCGGATTAATGTCGATCTGGATGATTTTGGCATCTGACGGATAGAACGCCCGGTACGGGAACTGAGTGCCGAGTAATATCAGCGTGTCGGCGTTCATCATGGTATGGAAGCCGCTGGAAAACCCGATCAGCCCGGTCATCCCCACGTCATACGGATTGTCATACTCCACGTGCTCTTTGCCGCGCAGGGCGTGGACAATCGGCGCTTTCAGCTTGCCTGCAAATTCCAGTAATTCTTTGTGCGCGCCCGCGCAGCCGCTGCCGCACATCAGGGCGATATTGCTGGAGTAGCGCAACAACTGCGCCAGTTTTTTCAGCTCCTCTTCGGCAGGCGTAACGACCGGCCGTGGCGCGTGATACCAGTGGTTGCTGGCACCTTCAGGTGCGGCCCTGAGGGCTACATCTCCCGGTATAACCACCACCGAGACGCCACGGTTCAGGACGGCTTTGCGCATGGCAATTGCCAGTACCTGCGGGATCTGCTCCGGAGACGAAACCAGCTCGCAATAGTGGCTGCATTCGCGGAACAGCTCCTGAGGGTGCGTCTCCTGAAAATAACCACTGCCGATTTCTGACGAGGGGATATGTGCCGCAATCGCCAGCACCGGAACATGGTTGCGGTGGCAGTCGAACAGACCATTGATCAGATGCAGGTTCCCCGGACCGCACGACCCGGCACAGACGGCCAGTTCACCCGTCAGTTGCGCTTCGGCACCCGCAGCAAACGCGGCCACCTCTTCATGGCGAGTCGGCATCCATTCAATGGTTTTCATCTTATTGAGGCTATCGCTGAGCCCGTTCAGGGAATCGCCGGTGACGCCCCAGATGCGTTTTACGCCAGCCTGTTCAAGGGTTTTCGCTATGTATGCAGCCACGGTTTGTTTCATGGGTGTCCGTCTCCTTTTTGTGATATCGCTTACAAGCGTAGAAGAAAGTCTCCGTATTGGCCGTCAAATCCCCTGATTAAAAGGTGCTTTTCATGCGCAATTATTCGGCATAATCTGGTGATACCTCAGGTGAAAACAGGAATCATTTCAAATGGTTAAATCATTGTTAATTGCTGTTAATGAAAAGCTAATGTGCGACGATTTTGGCAAACTCTTGTTACGACTTGCCGTCGGCGGGCTGATGCTGTTTCACGGTTTGCATAAGCTATTTGGTGGCGTGGGATTCATCAGCGGCATGCTGGTGGAGAAAGGGTTACCGGGATTTATCGCTTATGGGGTGCTGATTGGCGAAGTGGTGGCACCGATCCTGATTATTATCGGCCTCTTCACCCGCCCGGCTGCGCTGGTGCTGGCGTTTACGATGGTTGTGGCATGGTTGATGGTCGGAACTGGAAAGACGTTCGCGTTGGATGCGGTAGGTGCCTGGGCCATTGAGAGCCTGGTGTATTTCTTTATCGGCTCTCTGGCGGTGGCATTTTTAGGGGCAGGGCGTTTTGCAGTGGGGAAAGATCCGGCGTGGCGTTGAATATGGATCGTAGTGGTAAGAAAGGGGCGCAGGCTCCTTTCTTCTGGTTAAAAATTGCCTGGTTATTTTCTTAAAAAACAAGCGTAAGACGTAATTATGATCTGGTTTGAACTTCCATGTTGTGGTCAAGCGTAGGCTTGCAATCGTGAATCACGTATATGGCAATGCTCTAATGACGAGTCTTATATCTTGAAACAAAGGAAATATACATGGCTATACCTGTTTATTTATGGCTCAAGGACGATGGTGGCGCATTGATTAAAGGGGGCGTCGATGTCATACACCGCGACGATAGTATTGAGGTAAAAGGGTTCCATCATAACCTTATGATCCCAACTGATAACGCCACAGGTAAAGTGACAGGGACAAGGGTGCACTCACCTATGCTCATCATTAAGGAGTTCGACTGTTCCAGCCCCTATCTCTATAAAGCTGTCGCGACAGGTCAGAATCTGATATCAGCTGAAATAAAATGGTATAGGATTAACTATTCGGGCCAGGAAGAAGAATACTTTAACATGCTGCTGGAAGGTGTTCGGGTAGTATCTATTTCCCCTGCTATGGCTACAGGAGATAACCCTAATGAAAACCATATGGAAACAGTCGAACTACGCTACGAGAAAATAACCTGGAAGCACCACGACGGGAACATCATCTTTAGTGATTCATGGAATGAACGACAGTCGGCGTAGACATTATAAGGGGCGGTGAACCCCTTAGTCATACAGCCAGTGTCCCGCTTTTGCTGACTCAATGATCATTTGCAGAGTCAGCGTTTTAAATTGCCGATCACGAAACTCTCTCTTAAGCCTAAACTGCCACCAGTACAACTCTGGCATGAAATAATTATCTATATTGAAATTGCTATGCTCAATGCCATATCGAGTGAAAAGGTCAATGAGCATATCTTCGAGATCTTCTGGTACGAAATTAAAATATTCCTGAAATGTCCATTCCTTCTTTGCTGGACGCTTTCGTTCACTATAATTCTCAGTAATGTAATCTAAAAACTCTTGTTCATCGGGTAGCAACATCAGAAGGACGTCCATAAAATTTGATCTTTAGGTTTGGCAATCAAATTATATTTTTTTCTCGTCTCACTGGCGACTTTAACACAAAGGATAACAACCTGGGCGTAGCCAAGAAACGGAATCGCACGACCTACCACTGTTCCGATTTTGTTCGTAGGACGAGAATGTCCCATCACGCTGGTATTGAAACGTATTCCAAATGGGAAACGAGCATTCTTAAGTATTGCACGCGCCAACTTAGAAGCAATGCTGGTACGTTTGACTTTCGAACCTAATACTACACGTTTTGGTATTATGGGTTGTCCTGCCAGAATCATCGCAGCCGCTTCTATCTCAATTCCTAAGTGGTCAGCAAGGCCCTCCGCGAATATCAACCAAAACAACTCCTTTGGGGTCACATTCGCATTGCCGTGGTAGAAATAGGTTCCACCGAGCTCTTCAATTGTATCCATAGCTTCATCCTTTGTTTGATTATCATAAGATTAAGCTCATATGTAACATCAGGATGATAGGCGGCTCTTGTTATAGTGATATTCAGAAAAAAGCCCGGTAAACGCTAACGCTTACCGGGCCTGTGATGGAGCATTTACAAATTACGCCAGAACTAGATCACCCTGTGGGTGACACGAACACGCCAGCACATAACCTTCCGCAATTTCCGCGTCAGTCAACGTCATGGTGCTGGTCACGCTGTACTCACCAGAAACCACTTTCGTCTTACAGCAACCGCACACGCCAGCACGACAGGCTGCCACCACGGGCACCTTGTTGCTTTCCAGCGCTTCCAGCAGCGTAGTACCCACGCGGCCAAAGAAAGTCTGCGCGGGTTGCAGTTTGGTGAACTGAATCCCGCTGGTTGCCGCTTCGGCCACTGGCGTGAAGAATTGCTCTTTAAAGAAGCGGGTCACGCCCAGCGCTTTTACGTTCTCTTCCACGATATCCATGTACGGTGCTGGGCCACAGGTCATCACGGTACGGTTCGCAATATCCGGCACGCTTTGCAGCAGCTCGCGGCTCAGACGACCGGCGACAAAACCGTGGGTGGCGTTATTCTCTGCCACCAGCGTTACCGGATAGTCGCGCCACTCATCGGCAAAAATCACATCCTCTGGTGAGCGCACGCTGAAGATCACCTGCACGTCGGCCTGTGGACGGTTTTTCGCCAGCCAGCGGCGCATCGACATAATCGGCGTTACGCCACAACCGGCTGCCAGCAGCAGGAATTTATCTTCTGCTTTGTCGTCACAGGTGAAATCACCTTGCGCGTCAGACAGCCAGATATAATCTCCGCGCTTCACATCACGGGTCAGCCACTGGGAGCCTGCACCGTCATCAATGCGACGGATGGTGAGCGTAATGTACTCGCTCACACCCGGCGTTGAGGAAATGGTGTAAGCGCGCAGAGTGTCAGCAGAGTTGCGAACACTGACCAGCGCATATTGCCCGGCGCGATACGGATAGTAGTCATGGCATAGCAGCGACAGCGTCCACACATCCGGCGTCTCCTGATGGATGTGATGAACCTGCATCCGCCACGGACATTGTGAGGTTGGCATGGTCATGAATTGCTCCTTACGCGCTCAGCAGTTGCTGCATATCATCTTCAACATTGGTCACGGAACGCAGACCGAATTTCTCGTTCAGTACGGCCAGCAGGTCCGGCGTCAGGAAGCCTGGCGCGGTCGGTCCGGTCACGATGTTGGTGACACCCAGAGAGAGAAGGGTCAGCAGGATGACAATCGCTTTCTGTTCGAACCAGGAAAGCACCAGTGATAACGGCAAATCGTTCACGCCGCAGCCCAGTTTCTCCGCCAGGGTGACCGCCAGAATGATGGCAGAGTAAGCATCGTTACACTGGCCCGCATCCACCAGGCGTGGCAGACCTTCGATGTTGCCGAAGTCCAGTTTGTTGAAACGGTATTTACCGCACGCCAGGGTCAGGATCAGGCAATCTTCCGGCACGCGGGTGGCGAAATCGGTGAAGTAGTTACGTTCACCGCGCGCGCCGTCACAGCCGCCAATCAGGAAGATGTGGCGCAGTTTTTCACGGCTGACGAGGTCAATCAGAGAATCCGCCGCACCGAGCAGGGTTTCACGGCCAAAGCCGACGGTGATGAGATGTTCGATTTCGCTGTAAGGGAAGCCTGCCATCTGCTGTGCCTGGGCGATAACCGGGCCGAAATCGTCACCTTCGAGGTGGCTCACGCCCGGCCAGCCGACGATGCTGCGGGTCCAGATGCGGTCGTCATACGCGCCCACGGTTGGGTCGATAATGCAGTTGGAGGTCATCACGATTGGGCCAGGGAAACGGGCGAACTCAACCTGCTGGTTCTGCCAGCCGCTGCCGTAGTTACCGACCAGATGTTTGAATTTACGTAGTTCAGGGTAACCGTGTGCAGGCAGCATCTCACCGTGGGTATAGACGTTGACGCCGGTGCCTTCGGTTTGCTTCAGCAGGTTATAGAGATCTTTCAGATCGTGACCGGAGATCAGGATGCACTTGCCTTCGGTCGCTTTGACGTTAACTTGCGTTGGCGTCGGGTGGCCGTAGGTGCTGGTTTCACCGGCATCCAGAATGCTCATCACTTTGAAGTTCATCTGGCCGATTTCCATCGAGCACTCAAGCAGCGCATTCATATCGGCAGGCCAGGTTCCCAGCCACGCCATGATTTTGTGGTACTGAGTATAAATATCGTTGTCGTACTGACCGAGTACGTGCGCGTGTTCCATATAGGCGGCCGCACCTTTCAGACCGTACAGGCACAGCAGACGCAGGCCGAGAATGTTCTCGCCAATCGCAGCTTTATCTTTGTTTGGCGTGAATTCTGCCGCCTGACGCTGCAGTTCACCCAGGTCATCGCTCACCAGCTGGAGTTCTGCCATTGGATTATCCACACGAGCGCTGGCATCGGCATTCAGACACTGCGCTTTCAGTGCTTCACGCAGGGCAATCGCTTCGCGGGCGTAACCGACAATGCGCGGGGAGTCGAAGTTGACATTCGTCAGCGTGGAGAAAAATGCGCGAGGGGCGAAGCTGTCGACGTAGTGGTCGATAATGCCGTATTCACGGGCTTTGAACGCCCACGCGGAGAGCCCTTGCAGGGAAGCAATCAGCAGATCCTGCAGGTCTGATGTTTCTGCGGTTTTGCCGCACATACCCTGCGCGTAAGAGCAGCCATTGCCTGCCGGAGTACGGATGGTTTGTTCACATTGCACACAAAACATAATCACACCTGTTAAAGTTATATTTAATATACATGTTTAAGATTATGCTTGTGCCAGAACGGTGAAAAGTGCTTTCTGCTACAAAGTAGAGGGATATTGATTTAGCGCAATTTTGGCGGCAGGTTCGCTACCGCCAAAGAAGTATCAGGCGGAGAAAAACGCCATCAGAACCGGAACCAGCAGGCTCAAAATAAAGCCGTGTACGATGGAGGCAGGCACCATCTCCAGACCGCCGGAACGTTGTAACACCGGCAGGGTAAAGTCCATCGATGTGGCACCACACAGGCCCAGTGCGGTGGAGCGGCTGCGGCGAACCAGGCCTGGGATCAACATGATGGCAATCAGCTCGCGCGCCAGGTCATTAAAGAAGGCGGCGCTGCCAATCACCGGCCCGAACGATTCCGTCAGAAGGATGCCAGACAGAGAATACCAGCCGAAGCCGGAGGCCATTGCCAGCCCGGTTTTCAGCGGCAGGTCAAGAATAAAGGCGTTAATGACACCCGCGACCAGGGAGCTGGCGACCACGACAACGGCCACTATCATTCCCCGGCGGTTGAGGACGATCTGTTTTAACGTCATGCCATTATTTCGCAGCTGAATACCAATCAGGAATAGCAGGAAGATCAGGGTATATTCGCTGGCTTCCGTGGCGTGCTGTAAAAATGCCCATCCGGTAAGTCCCAGCAGAAAACCGAGCACCACAACGCCGCACAGTTTTAATGATTCCAGCGCCATCGCAATACGCGAAGGTAATTTTTCCTGGTGGTGGTGATTTTTCCACGGAATTGAGCGTTCCAGCCAGAAAAGCGCAGCAATATTGCACAGTAATATCACCACAACCGTGACGGCTGAATAATGCAGGATCGAGAGCAAATTAGCGGCCAGGTTATCCAGGAAAGCGAGGCTAATCCCCATAAAGAAAAGAATAACGTAGACAATCCAGCTGAGAAAACGATTGATGAGCCTTAATGCGGATTCACGACGCAGCGGAATAAGGTAGCCCACAATCAAGGGCAGCAAAATAATGAGGAGTCCTGAAAACATGAACAGCTGGTCCTTTTGAGTATCTGTTAAGCGCCAGTGACACTACCCAATTAAGGCTGTGAGGTAAAGCTACAAAAAAAGCCGGGTGGCGGCTACGCCTTACCCGGCCTATAACGTGCACCATCGCGTAGGTCGGGTAAGCGTTAGCGCCACCCGACATTACAGGCCGCACTTTTATTAATCGCGTTTTTCCAGCAGGGTGCGATACAGCACACCGCCCAGTATACCGCCGATGACTGGCATCACCCAGAACAGCCACAGTTGCTCAAGCGCCCAACCCCCCTGGAAAATCGCGACCGCGGTACTGCGCGCCGGGTTAACGGAGGTGTTGGTAACCGGAATGGAGATCAGGTGGATAAGCGTCAGCGCCAGACCAATAGCGATTGGCGCGAAGCCCGCAGGTGCGTGTTTATCCGTTGCACCGTGGATGACTAACAGGAAGCCTGCTGTCAGCACAATTTCAATCACAATGGCAGACAGCATGGAATAGCCGCCCGGCGAATGTTCACCGAAGCCGTTAGAGGCGAAACCGCTGGCTGCCGCATCAAAGCCTGCTTTACCGCTGGCAATCATGTACAGCACCGCGGCGGCAATAATGCCGCCAACCACCTGAGCGATAATATAGCCAGGAATGTCTTTCGCCGGGAACCGGCCGCCTGCCCATAAACCTAATGTCACTGCCGGGTTAAAATGTCCGCCGGAAATATGACCTACGGCAAATGCCATCGTTAACACCGTCAAGCCAAAAGCCAGGGCGACACCGACAAAACCAATGCCTAATTCTGGAAAAGCGGCTGCGAGAACTGCGCTACCGCAACCACCAAATACCAGCCAGAATGTACCGAAACATTCTGCCGCTAACTTTCTGAACATAACCACCTCAATAATAAATTTCCGCACACTATCCCGCGTGCGGGTTATATCGCCATAAAGGGATGACGACTCAAAGAGCCATTATTTTAGAAACCTACAACACCCCTTCGCCACTTAAATAAATTCAATTAATTTGATTTAAGGCAATGTGATGTTATTCCTTGTTCGAGCGGGAGGTAAATAGATCATAGTCCAATTCTTAAACGGGCGTATCTTCTGCTATCGTGTCCAACATCCTGCCGCTATACTGCTGATAACTTGAAGGAAAAAGTGATCATTTCGCGGGGGATTTATGCTTCTCGAACGAGTGGAAATAGTCGGGTTTCGCGGTATTAACCGTCTGTCGCTGCAACTGGAACAGAACAACGTCCTGATTGGGGAAAACGCCTGGGGAAAGTCCAGTCTGCTGGATGCCCTGACCCTGTTGCTTTCACCCGAAGATAATTTGTACCACTTCGTTCATGATGACTTCTGGTTCCCACCGGGTGATGTCACGGGGCGCGAGAAGCATTTACATATCATTCTGACCTTTCGGGAATCTGAGCCGGGGCGTCATCGCGTGCGTCGTTTCCGCCCGCTGTCGTCGTGCTGGGTGCCGTGCGATGATGACTTCCATCGTATTTTCTACCGTCTGGAAGGTGAGCTGGCCGAGAATGAGAGCGTATTAACGCTGCGTGAGTTCCTCGATGGCAAAGGTCATCCCCTCTCGCTGGAAAATATTGATGAGATGGCCCGCCACCTGATTCGCCTGACGCCGGTATTACGCTTGCGTGATGCACGTTTTATGCGGCGCATCCGTAACGGCACTGTACCGAATATGCCTGAAGTGGAAGTGACCGCTCGCGAGCTGGATTTTCTGGCGCGTGAGCTGGTCTCTCGTCCGCAAAACCTGACCGACGGGCAGATCCGCCAGGGGTTATCTGCCATGGTGCAACTGCTTGAGCACTACTTTTCCGAGCAGGGAACATCGCAGTCACGTAACCGTCTGATGCGCCGCCGCTCGCACGATGAACAGCGAAGCTGGCGTTACCTCGATATCATTAACCGCATGATCGACCGGCCAGGCGGGCGCACTCACAGAGTGATCCTGTTGGGATTGTTCTCCACGCTTTTGCAGGCCAAAGGCACCGTTCGGCTGGACAGGGACGCGCGGCCGCTGCTGCTGGTGGAAGATCCTGAAACGCGCCTGCACCCGATCATGCTCTCCGTTGCGTGGCAGCTATTAAACCTGCTGCCGCTGCAACGTATTACCACCACCAATTCCGGCGAGCTGTTATCCCTCACGCCGGTGGAGTATGTCTGCCGACTGGTGCGTGAATCCTCACGCGTATCGGCTTACCGGCTGGGGCCGGGCGGCCTGAACGCGGAGGACGGTCGCCGCATTGCGTTTCATATCCGCTTTAACCGCGCGTCGTCGCTGTTTGCGCGTTGCTGGCTTCTGGTCGAGGGGGAAACCGAAACCTGGGTTATCAACGAGCTGGCGCGCCAGTGCGGTCATCACTTCGATGCAGAAGGCATTAAGGTCATTGAGTTCGCGCAGTCGGGATTAAAACCGTTAATCAAATTCGCCCGCCGGATGGGCATTGAGTGGCATGTACTGGTGGATGGTGACGAAGCAGGGAAAAAATATGCCGCTACCGTCCGCAGCCTGCTCAACAATGACCGGGAAGAAGAGCGCGATCATTTAACTACGCTGCCCGCGATGGATATGGAACACTTTATGTATCGTCAGGGTTTCGATGACGTATTCCACCGCATTGCGATGGTACCGGTGGATGTGCCGATGAATATGCGTCGGGTGATCGCCAAAGCAATTCACCGATCGTCAAAACCGGATCTGGCCATTGAAGTGGCAACGGAAGCAGGGCGGAGGGGTGTTGAATCGGTGCCTACGCTGCTGCGCAAAATGTTCTCCCGCGTACTTTGGCTCGCACGCGGGAGAGCGGATTAGCGGTGAGTGGCCTGGTTTACCTGGCTAATCAGGCTATCCAGCAGCGCGTAGCGACGGCGATACTCGGAACGTTTTTTACTGGCAATCTCTTCAATCGGTTTGCGTGGCATTGTCAGCGGTAGCACAAAGTTGCCGTGATCCTGCTGCTGGCCGCCAATGGAAAGCCAGAAACTGTCGTAGTCTGCCAGCAGTTTTCCCTCTTTTTTCTTGCGATAACGCCAGCTACGATAGATATGCGTGGCGTTGCTCACGGCGACAATCTGTTCGACCGGGAAAGCTGTCCCCAGGGTCATCGCGGCTTCAACCAGCAGACGTTTCGGGAACAGGCCGTGACAGGCTTTGGTCGCCCCCTGGATCAGCTCATGCGGCACATGCGATTTCGCGCCCTGTAATCCGCCGATAAACAGCGTGGATTTCCCTTCAAACTGACACAGCGTAAAGGTCATCTCCGCCAGTACCGTATTTTGGTGGTCACAAAAGGCGAGGGTCGCTTCACCCTCTTTATCAAGAAACGCATCAGCACAGAGGCGGAGGGTGAATGGTTGTTCGTCTTTGCCGGTTAAGGTGACCAGCGTCATCCCTTTTTTCGAGAGATAACCTTTCAGTAGCGTCGCCGGAAGCTGACGGCTCATCATCTGGTAGTGGCAGTTAAGCGATTCCAGCGCGTTCTGCCGGCTCATATTCACGGTCAGCCAGGGACGGTGCAGACGGCACGGCAGCCCAGGTTGCACCTGTAACATTTGCATCAGACAGGGCTGTTTTGCCAGGCTTGCCAGCAGACGCGCGGTGCTGAACGGGGTTGCCAGTGAACGTAGCATGAATTTGCGTCGATAGGCGGGGTTTTGCCACGCCAGTCCTGGCGTAATCGTCCCAGATGCCAGGCTCCTGAAAAGTTGCCAGCCGGTTTTAGGTTGTGACAGGTTTGAATAAGGTGTATCGACGATGGAAGACATGTTAGATCCTGCTCCTTGTGGAAGATCGTTATTTCAGCAGGCGCTTTATCAACATCTCGTAAACAAATTCCGACGATTCCAGAAAACAGGGGTTTCGTTGAGGAGTGGTTTAGATAGAATCAACGGTGATGATAGCCAGGACAATTATTTGGAATATTTATGAATCTTAAGGGAAAACGCAGAACGCTATTTCTGCTGCTGGCGGTGCTGGTGTTAGTGGGCGGTTTCTGGTTATGGCAGGTGCTGAACGCGCCTGTGCCGCAGTATCAGACGCTGATCGTTCGCCCAGGCGAACTGCAACAGAATGTCCTGGCGACAGGCAAACTTGATGCCCTGCGCAAGGTTGACGTAGGGGCGCAGGTGAGCGGCCAGTTGAAAACGCTGTCGGTTGAGATTGGCGATAAGGTGAAAAAAGGCCAGTTGCTGGGCGTTATCGATCCTGAGCAGGCGGAGAACCAGATCCGCGAAGTGGAAGCGACGCTGATGGAGTTACGCGCGCAACGCGCTCAGGCTCAGGCGGAGCGCAACCTCGCGCAGGTCACCCTGACGCGCCAGCAGGCGCTGGCTAAAACGCAGGCCATCTCGAAGCAGGATCTGGATACCGCAGCAACAGAGCTGGCGGTAAAACAGGCGCAGATCGGCACCATTGATGCGCAAATCAAACGTAACCAGGCGTCGCTCGATACGGCGAAAACCAACCTCGACTATACGCGCATCGTCGCGCCAATGGCCGGGGAAGTCACCCAAATCACCACGTTACAGGGGCAAACGGTGATTGCTGCGCAACAGGCTCCGAACATTCTGACGCTGGCAGACATGAGCACCATGCTGGTGAAAGCGCAGGTCTCTGAGGCAGATGTGATTCATCTTAAGCCGGGGCAGAACGCCTGGTTTACCGTGCTGGGCGACCCGCAAACCCGCTATGAAGGTGTACTGAAAGATATTCTGCCGACGCCGGAAAAGGTCAACGACGCCATCTTTTATTATGCGCGCTTCGAGGTGCCTAACCCGCAGGGCGTGCTGCGCCTGGATATGACCGCCCAGGTGCACATCCAGTTGACCGGGGTGAAAAATGTGCTGACCATCCCACTCTCAGCGCTGGGTGAGTCCGCAGGGGACAGCCGCTATAAAGTGAAGGTGCTGCGCAACGGCGAAACGCGCGAGCGTGAAGTGGTGATTGGCGCACGTAACGACACGGACGTGGTGGTGGTGAAAGGGCTTGAAGAGGGGGAAGAGGTTGTCACCAGCGAAAGCCTTCCCGGAGCCGCTAAATGACCGCGCTGCTTGAGCTGAATGACATTCGTCGCAGCTATCCTTCCGGCGACGGCCCGGTGGAAGTGCTTAAGGGGATCTCCCTGCGCGTTGAAGCGGGCGAAATGGTGGCGATTGTCGGTGCGTCCGGTTCCGGTAAATCCACGCTGATGAACATTCTCGGCTGTCTCGATAAACCCACCAGCGGCACATATCGCGTGGCCGGGACGGATATCTCTACGCTGGACGGCGATGCGCTGGCGAAACTGCGCCGTGAGCACTTCGGCTTTATCTTCCAGCGCTATCATCTGCTCTCTCATCTGAGCGCGGCGCAGAACGTAGAAGTGCCGGCCGTTTACGCGGGTGTGGAGCGTAAAAAACGCCTTGAGCGTGCGAAAGCATTGTTAACGCGTCTGGGGCTGGCGGAGCGTGTGGAGTATCAGCCGTCGCAGCTTTCGGGAGGCCAGCAGCAGCGTGTCAGTATTGCCCGCGCGCTGATGAACGGTGGTCAGGTGATCCTCGCGGATGAGCCGACCGGTGCGCTCGACAGCCGTTCCGGTGAAGAGGTAATGGCGATCCTCCATCAACTGCGTGACCAGGGGCATACGGTAATTATCGTTACCCACGATCCGCAGGTGGCTGCGCAGGCGGAGCGGATTATTGAGATCCACGACGGCGAGCTGGTGAGCAACCCACCGCCGCGTCAGTCCAGGGCGGCTGCGCCGAAAGAAGCATTGCCTGCTTCAACCGGCTGGGGGCAGTTTTCCAGCGGCTTTCGCGAAGCGCTGACCATGGCATGGCTGGCGATGGCAGCGAATAAAATGCGCACGCTGCTGACCATGCTCGGCATTATTATTGGTATCGCGTCGGTGGTGTCGATTGTGGTGGTGGGCGACGCGGCCAAACAGCTGGTGCTGGCGGATATTCGCGCCATCGGGACGAACACCATTGACGTCTACCCTGGCAAAGACTTTGGCGACGATGAACCACAGTATCAGCAGGCGCTGAAATATGACGATCTGGCGGCGATTCAGAAACAGCCATGGGTCAATTCGGCTACGCCTGCGGTCTCGCAGAACCTGCGCCTGCGCTACGGCAATATCGACGTGGCGGCCAGCGCCAACGGCGTCAGCGGTGATTACTTCAACGTCTACGGCATGACCTTCAGCGAAGGCGCGACCTTCAATGCCGAACAGCTGGCGGGCAGGGCGCAGGTAGTCGTGTTAGACGCCAACTCGCGCAGGCAGCTCTTCCCAAATAAAACGAACGTTGTGGGTGAGGTGATCCTCGTGGGGAACATGCCTGCCACGGTCATCGGCGTGGCGGAAGAGAAACAGTCGATGTTTGGCAGCAGCAAGATCCTGCGCGTCTGGCTGCCGTATACCACCATCTCCGGGCGGATT
>OJJJ01000461.1_pt1 | contig 19918 bp, 21 predicted proteins | sample 1596311 | NCBI WGS metagenome assembly OJJJ01 (sample SAMEA4350140, study PRJEB24818) | metagenome | biome: human; feature: gut; material: faeces | place: Denmark | collected 2013-09 | reverse complement strand
GAAGGAATAAGTTAAGCAGAAACATTTACATTTCTATACAAAATTCATTTCTATCCAAAATGAAAAAGTAAAAGAGAAAAAATTATAGATTAGCAACATAGGAGGAACGTTATGAGAGAAATAAGAAGAGTCAATCGTTTTTTTCTTATATTAATTGTAGCTTATATGGGGATTAGTATGCTATGGGGATTTATACCGATTGGTGATAGCATTTTCATGAGGAGATTGACCGTTTTATTACCAGAGTTGATTATGTTAGTGATTGCTCTTATTTATTGGAGAAGAAGTCGTATTTCTTTTGGAACGCTAATACGATTTCATAGGTTATCTCCAGTAGTGATTCTATTACTGATTGTGCTTTCCTTTATGATTTTACCATTTGTTACATTGTTGAATGCAATTAGTATGATGTTTGCAACAAATATTGTTAGTACAGAGCTTTCTGGAATGTTGACGAATAGTTTAGCATTTGGATTATTCTCAATAGGAATTGTTCCAGCTTTTGTAGAAGAGACCGTATATCGAGGAATTCTTTGCCAAACGTATGTAAAATATCATTGGTTAAAAGCAGTTGTATTAAGTGGATTTTTATTTGGAATTATGCATGGGAACTTTAATCAATTTTTTTATGCATGGATTCTTGGAATATTATTTGCTGTTGTAGTGGAAGTAACAGATTCGATTTTATCCAGTATGATCGTTCACTTTATGATTAATGGAGTCAATGTAGTAGGAGTTTTTCTGATGGAAAAATATCAAGCTCTTGTTGGAACAAATTTCGATTCTGTCATTCAAGAAAGTAATACCACGTATCTAAATATAAAAGATATTATTGGGTTACTTCCAAGCGGCCTTATTTCTTTCCTAATTGCAGCGGGAATTTTATTTTTAATTGGGAAACTCAGTAAGAGAAATGGAGTTTTACCACAGAAAATACAAGAAGGAAATACGATAAGCCAAGAAGCAGAAATGATGAATAGTGACTTAGGGAAAAAAAGGATCAGACTTTGGACATGGCATCTTACGGTTGCATTTGTATTATGTCTTATGTTAGCTATTACAGTAGAAATAGCAGCTAGGATTTAAGGGAGGTATTTTTTCATGGTAAATAACGAAAAAAGAAAAATAAAGGCTGTGCTCTTTGATATGGACGGACTGATGTTTGATACCGAACGCCTTTATATGAAGGCATGGAAAAAAACAGGTGAGAAGTTAGGAATTCCAATCGGAGATGAATTTTTATTACAGAGTCGGGGAATGGTTAGAGCTGATAGCAGTAAGTTGTTTACAAAGCTATATGATCCTAGTATGGATTATGAAGAGATTATTGCTATTCGTCAAGAATTTTTTAATAAAGAATTGGAAAAAGGGATTGTGTGTAAAAAAGGGCTAAAAGAATTGCTAGTCTATTTAAAGGAATATGGATATAAGACAGCACTTGCTACATCAACGCCAAAAGAACGCGCGTTAAAATTAGTGAGAGAAACAGGAACGGAATCTTTTTTAGATGAATTTGCATTTGGAGATTCTGTTGAGAAGGGAAAGCCTGAGCCGGATATTTTTCTAAAGGCAGCAGAGCTTGTGAATGTGAGTCCAGAGTTTTGTCTCGTATTAGAAGATTCTAAAAATGGCTTAATCGCAGGAAAAAGAGCAGGATGTAAAGTGATTATGATCCCCGATCTTGTTCCAGAAACCGAGGAGTTAAAGAAAGTCATAGATGCAAAATTAGATGATTTAGAGCAAGTGATTGGTTGGTTACAAAAAGTAAATGGAGAAACAAAATAGAAAATCTTTATAAAAATAAGAGAAAAGTTCAAGAACCCATAACACAACATATAGAATAAAAAAAATTTTGGATCTAGGACTAGTCATAGAAAAAGGTTTATGCTATACTATTGTTTTTGATGAAGCGAGAAAGCAAAGTGAAAAGAAGGGAAGTTCTCGCATTTCAACAGAAGATAGTAATAGAAAATGGATTTCTTTTCGTGTATAGATTCGTATACAGAAAAGAAAAAAGGTTACCATAACAAAAAGGCATTATGAGAGAAAAGAGGTACTATTGTGAAAAAAGGTTTTGATCCAAAGAAGTATATTGAAGAGCAGTCAAAGTATATTTTAGAGCGTGTAAATGATTATGATAAACTTTACTTAGAGTTTGGTGGAAAATTAATTGGTGATAAACATGCAAAGCGAGTTCTTCCAGGATTTGATGAAGATGCAAAAATCAAGCTTCTTCAAAAGTTAAAAGATCAGGCGGAAATTATTATCTGTGTTTATGCAGGGGATATTGAAAGAAATAAAATTAGAGGTGACTTTGGAATCACTTATGATATGGATGTTCTTCGTCTTATCGATGATTTAAGAAGATATGGATTATCTGTCAATAGTGTTGTTATTACAAGATATAATGGACAGCCAGCTGCGGAAGTATTCCGTCAGAAATTAGAGCGTCGTGATATTAAAGTCTATACTCATGAAGCAATTCCAGGATATCCAGCAGATGTTGATATGATTGTAAGTGATGCAGGATATGGAAGAAATAGTTATATTGAAACAACAAAACCAATCGTTGTCGTAACAGCTCCAGGTCCAGGAAGTGGAAAGTTGGCTACTTGTTTAAATCAGCTTTACCATGAATTCCAACAGGGAAAACAGGCTGGATATTCAAAATTTGAAACATTCCCAGTATGGAATGTGCCTTTAAAACATCCATTAAATGTAGCATATGAAGCGGCTACCGTTGATTTAAAAGATGTCAATATGATGGATTACTTCCATTTTGATAAATATGGTCAAGTGGCAGTTAACTATAACCGTGATTTAGAAATGTTCCCAGTTGTTAAAAGAATTATTGAAAAAATCACAGGAAAAGAATCTGTATATCAGTCACCAACAGATATGGGTGTAAACCGTGTTGGATTTGGAATCATTGATGATGATGCAGTAAAAGAGGCATCAAAAGCGGAAATCATCCGCCGTTATTTTGCTACATTATGCGACTTCAAAAAAGGTCAATGTGATGAAGAAGTTGTAAATCGCATGAAAGTAATTATGGAAGAAGTTGGATTAAAGCCAGAAGATCGTGTTGTAGTTCCAGCAGCTAGAAAATGTGCAGAAGAAAAAGATACGACTGCAGTTGTAGCATTACAATTAGAGGATGGTAAGATTGTAACAGGAAAACGTACCGACTTAATGGATGCCTGTGCAGCAATGCTTTTAAATGCAGTGAAATATCTTGCAAATATTTCTGAGAGCCAGCTGTTATTAGCACCTTCTATTTTAAATACTATTTGTAATTTAAAAGAAAATCATTTAGATAGTAAAATGATTCCATTAACAGCCAATGAAGTATTAATTGCACTTAGCATTTGTGCGGTAACAAATCCAATGGCCCAGACAGCAGTAGAGGGATTAGCGAAGTTAAAAGATGCACAAGCCCACTCTACCGTTATGTTAAATAGAAATGATGAACAGACATTGAAAAAATTAGGAATTGATGTGACTTGTGATCCAGAATATGCATCAGAAAACTTATTCTATAACTAAAAATAAATAGGAACCCAAAGTTTGTTGTTCAAGCAAGGTAGATTCCTGTATGTGTCTTGAGTAAAATAAAAGAGTTGACAAGTATAAGGGAATAGCAGTAGAATAAAAGATAAGCATGTCAATAAACTTTATTTATGACAAATCAAACGTTTGTAAACAAAAAGTGAGCAATTAGGGGCAAAAAAATTGACTCACTATAAACAAGCATAAAAGATGTATGAAAAGATAGGAAATATCTTTTCATACATCTTTTTTTGTATAAGATAAAAAATTTTATAATTAATTTATGATGAGGACACAATTTGTACATAATTTCCTATTATACTGGAACTAGAAATTAGCACTCGGAAAAAGAGAGTGCTAATTTGCAAAAATAACTTTTTTATTATATGATAAAAACGATGAGAAAAAGTGGAAATTTTAAAATTACAGATGAAAATTCCCGCTTAATAGGAAGGAATCTTAACGATAAGGATATTATCGTAGAAAGAGAGGGAGGAATTATGTTTAACAATGAAAAACGACCTGAAAAACCAAAGAAGCCGTTGATGTTTTACTATGCAATCGTGTTGATTGTTTTAGTTTTATTGAATTCTTTTGTTTTTCCAGCAATGCTTGGAAAAAGTGTAAAAGATGCAACTTATAGTCAATTCGTTACGGCTTTGAACAAAGGACAAGTATCAGAAGCCTCTTTAGATGGCGATACGCTTTACTTTGTAGTTGGAGATGGTGAAAATAAGACAGTTTGTAAGACGGTGGCAATGGAAGATGGTACAGCCCTTGTAGAGCGATTAGAAAATGCTCATGTGGAAAAGTTTGATAAAGCAGAAATTAAACAGATGTCACCAATTGTTTCGTTTTTACTCACATGGATTTTACCGATTGTCATCTTCTTTGCACTTGGACAATTGCTTACAAGAAGTCTTCAAAAGAAGATGGGTGGCATGGGGCCTGGACCGATGACTTTTGGAAAAAGCAATGCAAAAGTGTATGTAGAAGCACAGACTGGTAAGACATTTGCCGATGTAGCAGGGGAAGAAGAAGCGAAAGAAGCATTAGCAGAAATCGTAGACTTCCTTCACAATCCAAAAAAATATGCGGAAATCGGTGCAAAATTGCCAAAAGGAGCGTTATTAGTTGGACCTCCTGGAACTGGTAAGACTCTTCTTGCAAAAGCAGTAGCAGGGGAAGCAAAAGTACCATTTTTCTCTATCTCAGGCTCTGAATTCGTAGAGATGTTTGTTGGTATGGGTGCGGCAAGAGTTCGTGATTTATTTAAACAGGCACAAGAAAAAGCACCATGTATTGTATTTATCGATGAAATTGATGCTATTGGTAAAAAAAGAGATAGTGGAGGAATTGGAGGCAATGATGAACGCGAACAGACATTGAATCAGCTTTTAACAGAGATGGATGGATTTGATGGCAGCAGTGGAGTCGTTATTTTAGCCGCTACTAACCGTCCAGAAACATTGGATAAAGCCTTACTTCGCCCAGGGCGCTTTGATAGAAGAATTCCTGTAGAACTTCCTGATTTAAAAGGAAGAGAACAGATTTTAAGAGTTCATTTAAAAGCAGTAAGAGCAAGTGATAATATTAATATCAATACCATTGCACGAGCTACTTCTGGTGCGTCAGGTGCTGAAATTGCCAATATTGTCAATGAGGCGGCACTTCGTGCAGTAAGACAAGGAAGACGTGTTGTACAACAAGATGACTTAGAGGAATCTGTAGAAACTGTAATCGCAGGATATCAAAGAAAAGATTCTTCCATTTCTACAAAGGAAAAATTAATTGTATCTTATCATGAAATCGGACATGCTTTAGTGGCAGCTATGCAGAAAAACTCAGCACCTGTTCATAAGATCACAATTATTCCAAGAACTTCAGGAGCTCTTGGTTATACGATGCAGGTGGAAGAAGATGAACGATTGTTAATGACAAAGCAAGAGGCTTTTGAGAAAATCGTAACTTTTACAGGTGGACGTGCGGCAGAGGAAATGATCTTTGGTTCTTTTACAACTGGGGCATCTAATGATATTGAGCAAGCTACAAAGATCGCGCGTGCTATGGTTACTCGATTTGGTATGAGCGATGAGTTTGACATGATGGCCTTAGAAACGGTAAATAATCCATATCTTGGAGGCGATACTTCACTGGCTTGTTCCCCAGAAACAGCTGCAAAAGTGGATGCAGAAGTCCTTAAAATTATTCGTGAAGCCCATGCTTTGGCAAGAAAGATTTTAGAGGAAAATAAAGATAAGTTGCATGAGTTAGCAAAACATCTTTATGAGCGTGAAACGATTACAGGGGAAGAATTTATGTACATTCTTTTAAAGAAAAAAGAACTTCCTGCTTATACAGAAAATTCTGATAAAGAAAATCAAGGTGTAGACCTTGAAAAATAAATTATAATTTTTTACACTGAAATATCCCAGTAGCTATTCGTATTGTAAGCTATTGGGATATTTTTGTTTGCATGGAAGGCATAAGTCAAGCCAAATGGGATAGAAAACTTTGAAAAGAACTTTGAAAAAGCTTCTTATATTGCAAAAGATATTGTGATAGAGATGATGGAACGATTTCCATTCTGATAGGAGTTTTTCCTAGATTTTTGAAAAAACACAAGAAAAGAGATAAAAATAGAAAATATAATTTGCTATCTCTTTGGATATGTAATATAATTAAACTCATAACGAATTGTCTGTATACAATATATTTATACGATGGAGAAGGCGTTGCATACTGTTGTATAAAAAGCATTTCATACGACAAGGGAAATCATTAAGGAGGAAATAACATGTTAGATTTAAGATTTGTTCGAGAAAATCCAGAACTTGTAAAACAGAATATTAAAAATAAGTTCCAGGAGCATAAATTATCGCTCGTGGACGAAGTGATTGAATTGGATGCAAAGAACAGATCCATCAAACAGGAAGCAGATACGTTAAGAGCAGATAGAAATAAAATTTCAAAGCAAATTGGCGCATTAATGGCTCAAGGTAAAAAAGAAGAGGCAGAGGAAACAAAGAAGAAAGTAACTGCTTTCTCTGAGCATTTATCACAGTTAGAGGCACAGGAAACAGAATTAGAAGAAAAAATCAGAGATATTATGATGAAAATTCCTAATATCATCGATCCAAGTGTTCCAATTGGAAAAGACGATAGTGAAAATGTAGAAGTAGAACGCTTTGGTGAACCAGTTGTGCCAGATTTTGAAATTCCATATCATGTTGATATTATGGAAAGCCTTGCTGGACTCGATCTTGATAGTGCAAGAAGAGTAGCTGGAAACGGTTTTTATTATTTAATGGGAGATTTAGCTCGTCTTCATTCTTCCGTTTTAGCCTATGCAAGAGATTTTATGATCGGTCGTGGTTTCACATACTGTGTTCCACCTTTCATGATTCGCAGCAGTGTTGTAACAGGAGTTATGAGCTTTGAAGAAATGGATGCCATGATGTATAAAATCGAAGGAGAAGACTTATACTTAATTGGTACAAGTGAGCACTCCATGATTGGTAAATTCATTGATCAAATCGTTCCAGAAGCAGAACTTCCATATACATTGACAAGTTATTCTCCATGTTTCCGTAAAGAAAAAGGAGCACATGGTCTTGAAGAACGTGGTGTATATCGTATTCATCAGTTCGAAAAACAAGAAATGATTGTTGTTTGTAAACCAGAAGAAAGTAAAGACTGGTACGAAAAATTATGGAAAAATACTGTGGATTTATTCCGTTCTATGGATATTCCAGTTCGTACACTTGAATGTTGTTCTGGTGACTTAGCAGATTTAAAAGTAAAATCTGTTGACGTAGAAGCATGGTCACCAAGACAGAAAAAATATTTCGAAGTTGGTAGCTGTTCAAACTTAGGAGATGCACAGGCTCGCCGTTTAAAAATCCGTGTAAATGGAGAAGATGGCAAGAAATACTTTGCACATACTTTAAATAATACAGTAGCAGCACCACCTAGAATGTTAATTGCTCTTTTAGAGAACAATTTACAAGAAGATGGTTCTGTAAGAATTCCAGAAGTTCTTCGTCCATATATGGGTGGACTTGATTATATGCGTCCAAAGAAGAAATAATAGGATAATTTCATTGAAAATGGCACATGGAAAAGGATGAGAAAGACTTTTCCATGTGCCATTTTTTATTGATTTATATTATTTTTGAGGAGGGGAGATAGTTCTAATGAGTGGGGGGAAGAACTATCTCCAGTAATATGAAAAAAATTTATAGAAAAAGGGAATCAAATGATTCTTCCTTTTGTATGTATTTAGTATAGCCATAAAATGTGGCGAAACTTTGATGGTTTTGTGAAAAAAGAGTGAACAAAAAAAGAAATAAAAAAGTATTGACAAAGATTTCAACTAGTGATATTATAACAACAGTTAGTTAAAACTAACTATTGTGAGAAATTAAATAGAATGAGAAAAGGTAATAGGAACTTATACTCCATGTTGATAAACAATCATTGCTCTATTTCAGCGAAAGAAAATAAGAATAAAAATGAGAGATATGGGAGAAAATATGTCATATCACTTATTTTTTAGTTGAAGGGAGTGAGTCAACTGGAGAGACAGAAAGAAAGTTCTTTTCTTTTTAAGAAAGAGTTAGGAATAACTAACTTTCAAGAAAAATGGAAGAGTAAAGAGGTGAAACGAGTGAAAGAACAGCTTTTAATTGAACATTGTTCTCTAACCCTTGCAAATTTAAAAGCGGGTAATTTATTTCGATATTTTCTAGAGAGCCAAGAAGAAATTGATGAGTATTTAAAATATTGGAATGGACAAATGAATAAGAAAGGCGTGTATTTGACCATTGTGAAACAGTGTGAAGAAACCGCACTTATTTATGTTTATCGAAAAAGTAGTCTTATACAGGTGCTAGAACGAGAAGAAATTCAAAACTTTTTAAAGGGATATGGATATGAGGATTTTTCAATTGAAGGTTGTATCGCACATTTAAGAGAGCAGTTTCAAAGAAATTGTACGTTTCCCCATGAAATCGGAGTATTTTTAGAATATCCACTAGAGGATATTGTTGGTTTTATTGAAAATAAAGGAAGAAATTATAAGTGTGTTGGCTGTTGGAAAGTTTATGGAGATGAAAAAAATGCAGAGAAATTATTTACAAAGTTCAAGAAGTGCCAATGCATTTATCGACAACAATATTTAAGTGGTCGAGATATTATGAAGCTTACAGTAGCGGCATAAGACAGTCTATGCAGTGTATCTTGCATCATAGAGGGAGAATCTAAAAATAGAAGAGTAAACGCGATTTTATGAGAAAAGATGAAAGAAAGTAAAGTGAAAAAGTGAGATAAAGAATAAACCAATGGTTATAAAGTGATCGAATTGAAAGTAGGAGATCGCTTAACATAAAAAATAGACAAAATGGAAAGGAAAGGGAAAGAAAATGAGTAAAGTTGCAGTTGTGTATTGGAGTGGAACAGGAAACACAGAGGCTATGGCAAATGCCGTTGTAGAAGGAGCAAAAGCTGCAGGAGCAGAGGTAGAACTTTTTACAGCTTCTGAATTTAATTCAAGTAAAATGGATGAATTTGATGCGATTGCTTTTGGTTGTCCATCTATGGGAGCAGAAGAGTTAGAAGAATCCGAATTTGCACCAATGTTTGAAGATTGTGAAAGTAAGTTAAGCGGAAAGAAAATTGCTCTTTTTGGTTCTTACGGATGGGGAGACGGAGAATGGATGAGAACATGGGAAGAAACTTGCAATTCCGATGGAGCAAATTTAGTTTGTGATTATGTCATTTGCAACAATGAGCCAGATGAAGAAGGATTAGAAAGTTGTAAAGAACTTGGAAATAAAGTTGCAACTGCTTAATGAATAACAAAACAAAAAATTACAGCTGATAGAAAAGAAATACATATGCCATAAAAGGGGCTGTCGCCCAGCTAACTATTTTTAGCCAATGCGACAGCCCCTATGTTAAGTTTATTATAATTCCACAGCGCTTTGGATTCGAAAGCTAGCGTAAGTTTTAGAATCCGCAGGTAAATCTTTTTCTTCTAAGAAAAGGCTAGTGCGGAAAGACATTTTAACGTTATCATTGATTGTGATCTGAGATTGCCCTCCATTAAATATGTGGCGTTTTCTTTTGCAGGAGATAATAAAAGAAGGGCGATATTGATAAGTTTGGTGTTTTGAGTAATATTCTAAGAAAAGAGGTTCTGTACTATCTTCCATAAAAGATAAATCTCCCTTTAATATTTTTTTACACTGTTTTTTGCTAAGGATAATGGAATTTTCTAGAGAATGATGTTCTCCTTTATAGCGTTTATGAAAAAGGTAACGAGATTGGTGTCCCACTTTAATATATTCAATATAAAATAGTTCAGGCATTGTCTGGAGAAGAGGAAGTGTGCCACTGATCTCTAAAGAAGGAAGCAAATAAAGCTCTCTTACTTGAGCGCTAAATGGCATATCTTTCGCATGTTCGGATATTTCATATTTGCTCAATATTTGATATAAAAGAGGAATTGAGTCCTGTGGAATACATTTTGCAATTTCATAATGAAAGTTTGGATTTGTTTCGATTATGGATAATGAGTTTGTTGTATTTGTTGTCATCGCTATCTTCCTTTCCATTGTTACTTAAACAATATTATGTATATATTATATAAAACAATAACAATATATTGTGGTTTGTTCGTTTAAAGTCATCATTTTTGTTTTTCTAGTCTTATTATACAAGAAAAATATGACCGTTCTGTGGATAATATCTGAAGAAAATGTAAGATATTTATGAAAAATTAATAAGGGATTTATTAAGAAACGTAAGAATTACAAATTTCTATGAGTAAAATTAAGAAATGTTAGACAGAATATTCTTTATAAACACTATATAATGGAGAAAAGAAGAAAGAGAGGTCATTTCCTTATGAATATTCAAAAATGTGCAGTTATCGGTTGTGGAGCTGTCGGTTCAACAATCGCTTTTCAACTTGTAAATGGTGGTCTTTTTAATGAGATCGTTTTATTAGATGTAAATAAGAAAAAAGCAGAAGGGGAGGCAATGGATATTGGGCATGGAATCCCTTTTGTACAGCCAGTTGATATCTATGCAGGAGATTATTCTGATTTAAAAGATGCTTATCTTGTTATTGTAACCGCAGGAGCCAACCAAGCCCCAGGAGAGACAAGAATTGACTTAATTCATAAAAATGCGAGAATTTTTGAAAGTATTATTCCACAGATTACAAAGTACAATAAAGAATGTATTCTTTTAATTGTAGCCAATCCAGTGGATGTTTTGACAAGCCTTGCGTTAAAATTAAGTGGATTTCCACCAGAAAGAGTTATTGGTAGCGGTACTGTATTAGATACTGCTCGCTTTAAATATAAATTAGGGGAACAGATGGGAATCGATACAAGAAATGTTCATGCATTTATTATTGGTGAGCATGGTGATAGTGAGTTAGCTGTTTGGAGTAGCGCAAATATATCTGGTATTCCACTTGATGAGTATTGTGCAAAAGGTGGAAATTGCAAAGGAATTGAAGATCGGGAAAAGATTTATGAAGAAGTAAAAAATAGTGCTTATGAGATTATTGAAAGAAAAGGGGCTACTTATTACGCCATCGGTGTTGCGGTAGAGAGAATTGCACAAGCACTTGTTCGGGATGAGCACTCTGTATTAACGGTTTCTAGTTTAATGACAGGTCAGTATGGAATTGAAGGTGTTTGCCTTGGTATGCCAGCTGTCATTGGAGAAAATGGTGTAGAAAGAATGATAGAGCTTCCATTAAATGAAGAAGAGGAAAGAAAATTAAAGGAATCTGCAGAAACACTTGCACGTGTATTAGAAGAAGCATAAAAAGAATGAAGCGTAAATGACGGATATAGACTGATGTTTTCGGTTATTAGAAATGAATTTCTTAATGACAGAAAAATAGGATTGTGTGAAAGAAGTTATTTGTGTTATAATAGAAAACATATTTTGTATACAAAAAACAAAGGGAAGACAATGAGCTTCCCTTTCACGCTATCCAAAAAAGAAGTAGAATAGGATGACCTTAATAGCAATAAATTGAAAAGAAAATACGAAGCCACAAGATGTTTTATAACTTTAAATTGATACATAGTTTAAAGTTTTAACAAAATAAAGTTATAAAGTATTGAAAAAATAAAAAAAGTAGTATAGAATAGAGATTAATTTGAATTTATTTTAAAATAAAATTTAAATGATGAGGAACACGCGTTGTAAGTTTCTTATAGTCCATGACAAAGGGAAGGAGAATAATCATGTTAGCAGTAGGGACAAAAGCCCCAGATTTCACTTTATATGATAAGGATGGGAATGAAGTAACTTTAAGCAGTTATTATGGGAAAGGAAATCCAATCGTAGTCTATTTTTATCCAAGAGATAATACACCAGGGTGCACAAAACAGGCTTGTGGATTCCGCGATGTCTATGAGGAATATGAAAAACTCTCTGTTCCTGTGATTGGGATCAGTAAAGACAGCGTAAAATCTCATTTGAACTTTGCTACCAAACATGAACTGCCATTTATCCTTTTAGCAGATAAAGAGCTACAAGCGATACAGGCATTTGATGTATGGAAGGAAAAGAAACTCTATGGAAAAGTCAGTATGGGAGTTGTTCGAACAACCTATATCATTGATGAAAATGGAGTGATTGAAAAGGTATATGAGAAAGTAAAACCTGACAAAAATGCGCAGGAAATTCTTGAATATCTAAGAGAGAGATAGGAATAGCGATAGCATGGCATCTTGAACAACAAGCAATGCCATGCTTTTGTCATCTAATGTGATTCAGGTGGCAAACGGTTATTTTAGAAAGATACAGAAGAGAAAAAAGGAGAAAAGAAAAAGAGTATCGTATGGAAAAGGAGAAAAGAGAAATGATTATTATATTAAAAGAAAATGCAGAACAAAAAGAAGTTTTTCAGTTAAAGGAAGAGTTAAAAAGTCAGGGATTTCAATTACATGAATCAACGGGTACTTCTAAAAGTTTAATCGGTTTAATCGGGGATACTGCCAAATTAGACGTGGATCAAATACAGGCATATCAGTTTGTAGAACGTGTACAAAGAATTCAAGAACCATATAAAAAAGCAAATAAAAAAATGCATCCACTTCCAACAATCGTAGATGTGAATGGCGTTTCCTTAGGTGGTGGAAATTTTCAAGTGATTGCAGGGCCTTGTTCTATCGAATCAAAAGAACAAATGACTAGCGTAGCAAAAGCGGTAAAACAATCAGGAGCGGGGCTTTTAAGAGGAGGTGCTTTTAAGCCAAGAACCTCTCCTTACTCTTTCCAAGGACTTCATGATGATGGAATTCAACTGTTATTAGAGGCCAAAAAAGAAACAGGACTTCCAATTGTAACGGAAATTATGAGTATGGATCATATCGACTTGTTTGAAGAAGTAGACGTGATTCAAGTAGGCGCTAGAAATATGCAAAACTTTGAATTATTAAAAGAACTTGGAAAATTGGATAAGCCCATTTTATTAAAGAGAGGTCTTTGCAATACATTAGAAGAACTTTTAATGAGTGCAGAATACATTATGGCTGGCGGAAATGAAAATGTTATTTTATGCGAGAGAGGGATTCGAACCTTTGAAAACGCATACAGAAACACATTGGATATTTCAGCAGTGCCAATGTTAAAGACAATGACCCATTTGCCAGTGGTTATTGATCCAAGTCATGCAGCAGGACTTCGATTTATGGTAGAGCCATTAGCTATGTCTGCCATTGCAGCAGGTGCAGATGGTCTTATGATTGAAGTGCATAATAATCCAGAAAAAGCACTTTGTGATGGTCCTCAGTCCTTGACACCAGCTCAATTTGATGATTTAATGGGCAAGGTGAGAATGTTACAACCAGTTTGTGCAAAATTTTATCAACAATAAGACAAGAAAATTGTCATAATAATTTGATCAACGGAGTAGTGGTTTGTTATAATTGATAGGAAAACCAGATATCAGTGATAAGAAACAATAGAAAAGGAAAAATGAATGAAACAGATTGAAAAATTAACAAAGGGACAGAGTGTGATTTTAGCCTCTGGTTCTCCAAGAAGAAAAGAGTTGTTATCACAGGCAGGATTTTCCTATCATGTTATGGTAAGTGATGTAGAAGAAGTGATAACAGAAACGAATCCAGCCAAAGTAGTAATGTCACTTTCCTTACAAAAGGCAAGTGATGTAGCGGAGAAATGTTTCGATGGTATTATTATTGGGGCGGATACCGTTGTAGCTATAGAAGGTATTATTTTAGGAAAGCCAAAAGATGAAAACGATGCCTTTTTGATGTTAAAACGTTTGAGTGGAACAATCCACTCTGTGTTTACAGGTGTGTGCATAATTTGTAAAAAAGAAGGACAGATTGTGGACAAAAAAGTTTTCTATGAAGAAACGAAAGTAACTATGTATCCGCTAGAAGAGGAAGAGATTTTCGATTATATTGCTAGTAAAGAGCCAATGGATAAAGCAGGAGCATATGCAATACAGGGGAAAGCAGGAATCTTTATTAAAGAAATCAAAGGGGATTATTATAATGTTGTTGGACTACCAATTGGAAGGTTGGTGCAAGAACTAAAAGATTTTGGCTGAGGGAGAGAAACAAAAGAAAGGAGATGAACTGGTGAGAAAGAAAATTCTAGCTGTCGCACTTAGTGCAATTTTAGCCATTGGTACTTTATCTGGTTGCCAAAGTGCGGTGCAGGAGAAAAAAAAGGGTACTTTTACAATTTTAACTTCTTTTTATCCCATGTATATTCTTGCATTGAATTTAGTGGATGGAGCAGAAAATGTGGAACTTCGTAATTTGGCGAGTCCATCTACAGGCTGTCTCCATGATTATCAAATGAGACCAATGGATATGGTCAATATGGAACAGAATGATGTTATGATTATTAATGGAGCAGGCATGGAAGAATTTTTAGAAGATGCTACAAAAGGTCTTGACTCTTTAACATTAATCGATGCTACAGAAGGACTGAATTTGCTTCCTTCCGAAGAGCATAGTCATGACCATGAAGATCATGATCACGATCATGAGGATCACGATCACGAAGATCATGAGGATCACGATCACGAAGATCATGATCATGGTGAGTGGAATGCCCATGCATGGTTAAGTCTTGATCTTTATGAGGAGCAAATCGAAGCGGTAGCAAATCAGCTTAGTCAATACAATCCAGAAAATAAAGAAATCTATCAAAAAAATGCAAAAGAATATAAAAATAAAATTGAGCATCTAAAAGGATTAGAAGAAGAAATAAAAGAAGAGACCAAGGGAAAGAAAATTGTTATTTTCCACGAGGCATTTGCTTATATGGCGCAAGATCTTGGCATGGAAGTAGTAGAATCATTAGAGGTGGAAACGGATGCTGGTCTTAGTGCAGGGCAGATCAAAGAACTGATTGATGAAGTAGATCATTCAGGAGCCGATCTATTAATTTCAGAAAAACAATATTCTGGAAAGATTGGACAGACATTAGAAAAAGAGATAGGGATTCATGATATTACATTGGATTCTTGTGTTACAGGAAAAATGGAGAAAAATAGCTATTTAAACTCCATGGAAGAGAATTTAAGAGTGTTAAAGGAGGCGTTGTCAAATGGGGCATAGTTGCGGATATCATTGCATAAAAGTTGAAAAATTAGGAGTGACTCTCGATCGGGAGCAAATTCTTCGGAATATTAATATTCATATTCACTGTGGGCAATTGACAACAATTATTGGGCCAAATGGAGCTGGAAAATCTACTTTAGTAAAGGCTTTAATTGGAGAAATACCCCATGAAGGAGAAATAAAATTCCGTGATATTCGCGATGACAAACCAATTAAATTAAAAATTGGTTATGTGCCACAGCACCTTTCCTTTGATAAAAATACCCCGTCCACGGTATATGATTTATTTGCTTCCTATATGAGTAAAAATCCAGTTTGTTTTTTTAGAGAAAAAACGATCTATGAAAAGATAAAAAAACAATTGGCTGTTTTTGAAGCGGATAACTTAATTGATAAAACCTTAGGTGATTTATCAGGAGGAGAACTTCAAAGAGTCATGTTGTCCATTGCCACATATCCAATGCCAAATTTATTGATCTTAGATGAGCCGATTTCTGGAATGGATCGAAATGGAATGATGCTTTTTTATAAACAGATCGATCGCTTGAAAAAAGAATACGATATTTCTATTATTCTTGTCTCTCATGATTTAGAGTTTGCTTATGAATATTCGGATAAGATTATTTTATTAGATGAGACGATTGTAGGGGAGGGAACTCCAGAAGAAGTGTTTAATAGTCGCAGATTTAAAGCGATGTTTGGAAATATTCGTTATGAAAGGGGTGAAAATTAATGTTTCAATATCATTTTATGCAAAATGCATTAATTGCGATTTTATTAATTACCCCTATCTTTGGAGTCTTAGGGACTATGATTGTCAATAATAAAATGGCGTTTTTCTCCGATGCATTAGGACATTCTGCTTTTACTGGAATCGCTCTTGGAATGTTATTAGGGATTCAGGATACCTTAGTGTCTATGGTGGTATTCGGCGTTATCTTTGCCCTTTTATTAAACTGGATTCGAAAGAAAAGCATTGCATCAACGGATACAGTTATTAGTGTGTTCGCCTCTTGTGGTATGGCAATTGGTCTTGCTATTTTATCACTTGGAGGAAACTTTGCTAAGTATAATAGCTTATTAATTGGTGATATTTTAAGTATTACAAGCCATGAGATTATTGGGCTTTTAGTGGCATTTGTTGCAGTTCTTTGTTTTTGGTTCTTCTGTTTTAACCATCTTCATGCAATTAGTATTAATCGCTCTTTAGCCAGAACAAAAGGAATTCCTGTGGAATGGATCGATAATTTATTCGTTATCTTAATTGCTATTGTTGTTATGTTATCCATTCAATGGGTTGGGTTATTAATTATTAATGCACTTTTAATTCTTCCAGCAGCATCTGCGCGTAATATTGCATATAATATGAGAGCATATCATTTTTATTCGGTTGTGATTGCAATTGTTTCTGGTGTATTAGGCTTAGTTCTTTCTTATTATTTTGGAATTGCAACAGGACCAATGATTGTGATTGTAGCTTCGTGTATCTTTTTTATAACTTTATTATTAGGTAAAAAAAATAGGCGGTAAGCAAGAGAACTTAGTAAAAATATCATAGGTAAAAATAGAGAGGAACTACGATGAAGAAAAAAGATCTGGCTTTGATTATTGGAATTGTTATTATTGCAGTAATTGGTCTTTTCTTCGTAATGATGATGAGAAAAGATGGGAAGCAAGTGGTAATTACCGTAGATGGAACCGTATATCAACAGGTAAGTTTAGAAAAAGACGAAACAATAGAAGTGAAAACAGAACATGGAGTTAACGTTGTGAAAATAGAAAATGGGGCTGTGTCAATGGAAAGTGCGGATTGTCCAGATAAAGTTTGTGTGAAACATGCAAGTATAAAAAAATCTGGAGAAACGATTGTATGCCTTCCACATAAAGTTGTTGTGGAAGTGACAGCCAATACTACACAAAAGGAGATTGATAGTGTTGCCCAATAAAAGAGAGCAAAAAGTGAAAAAAGTTGCAAATTATGGTGTTCTTGTAACACTAGCTCTTGTTGCTTCTTATGTAGAGACGTTGATTCCTATTTCACTAGGAGTGCCAGGAGCTAAAATTGGGCTTGCAAATCTCATTACCATTGTAGCGCTATTTTTAATGGGATGGAAAGATGCGTTTGCAATCTCCATTATTCGTATTGTACTGGCTGGATTTTTATTTGGAAATTTATTTGCTATATTTTATAGTCTAGCTGGTGCTTTACTCAGTTTACTGATTATGATGCTCTTAAAGAAATTAGAGTTTGGAACAGTAGCGGTTAGCTGTGCAGGTGGTGTGGCCCATAATATTGGGCAGATTAGTTTTGCTGCCCTTTTAGTGGAGAATAGCCGTTTATTCTATTATTTACCGATTCTATTGATTGCTGGAGTATTAGCAGGAATCATCATTGGAATCATTGGTGGAGAATTGATAAAAAGGCTAAAAGGAGTCTTATAGTTAGGAAAATAGAGAAAAAGACCTTTTTTAAGATAGAAATTACTTCATATCTTAAAAGAGGTCTTTTTCATTGTTTTCTTATTCTTTTTGTGATTTTAATAGTTTTTTAAATTCTAAATAGAATAAAGTGACAGTTGTTAAAACAGCAATCGTATCTGCGATTGGTTCTGCAAGAAAGACAGCATTTACTTGATTGGATAAAAAGTGTGGCAGTATGTAAATCAATGGAATTAATACGATAATCTTTCGGAATACTGCTAAGAAAGAGCTTATCTTTGAATTACCAAAAGCGATAAATGTCTGTTGGCAAGAAATTTGAAGTCCCATTAAGAAAATAGTTGCCATATAAATACGAAGAGAAGGAACGGTTAATTGAGTGAGTTCTTTATCAGGAGTAAAAATACCGATAAAGATTGTTGGGAATAATTGTACCAAAATCCATAAAACACTGGAATAAAGAAAACAGGAAATCGTCTGCAATTGGAATGCTTTCTTTACACGAGAAAGATTTTTTGCACCATAGTTATAGCTGATAATTGGCTGTCCACCTTGTGTAATACCTTGAAGTGGAAGAAGTGCAAACTGCATAATGCTAGAAAGAATTGTCATAGCACCAACCGCTAAGTCGCCACCATATTTCAATAAAGAAGAATTGAAACAAAGAACTAGGACACTTTCTGTTGCTTGCATAGCAAATGGTGCAACTCCTAATGCGATACATGGGAGAAGAATGGCAGGAACGATTTTAAAGTTTTCTTTTTTCAAGTGTAAGGTACTTTGTTTGCTCGATAAAAACCAAACTGCCCAAATAGCACTTAATGCTTGGGATAAAATAGTGGCTATGGCAGCTCCTTTCACACCCATATTAAAACCGAAAATAAAAACAGGATCTAAAACAATATTTGTTACTGCCCCAATAATAACAGTTAACATACTAATTTTAGAAAAGCCCTGTGCGGATATAAACGCATTTAATCCTAAAGTCAGTTGCACAAAAAGCGTACCGACTGCATAGATAGAGATGTACTGTTTGGCATATACGATTGTATTATCACTTGCACCGAATAAATAAAGGAGTGGTTCTTGAAAAATAAGAACAAGCACGGTTAAAACAATAGAAGTGATAACGAGAGCAGAAAAACAATTTCCCATAATTTTTTCCGCCATTTGATTGTCTTTTTTTCCCATAAAAATACTAGCTCTAGGAGCACCGCCCATTCCTACGAGATAAGCGAACGCAGAAATAACCATAATAATGGGAAAGCAGACGCCAACCCCTGTTAAAGCAGTAGATCCAATCTTTGGAATATGACCGATATAATACGATCGACCATATTATAAAGTGCATTTACTAATTGGGAAGTGATAGCAGGAATTGCAAGAATCCACAGCAGATGTTTAACTGGCTCTTTTCCTAAGTCCACTTCTTTTGACATTGATAGTTTCATAGTATTAAACCTCCCTTTTTTTAAAACGCTCAATAATTTTAAGCATGGTTGTCTCCATTTGAGAGATTTCTTCTTGAGAAATATCTTGTAATAAAATCTCATTGATTTGCTCAATTTCTTTTTGTAATCGAAGGATCAGAGGAGTTGCCTCTTTGGTCAATTGAATTCTCTGGATCCGTTTATCTTTCGTATCTGGTAGGCATACAATGAGCCCACGAGAAAGTAAAGAGTCAATACTTCGACTAATCAGTCCCTTGGATACTCCTAAAATAAGAGTAAGTTGGCTACTTGTATTAATAGAAGTATTATTGGAAAGAAGGATGAGAATCGAGATTTCGTTCGGAGAAAAATTTTCATCTTTGAATCGTAAATGAATTTCTTGAGCATAAACACGTCTGATCTGAGAAAAATAAGAAAGCATTGTTTCTACATTTTGAATCATTAGAACCTCCTTTTTATGTTGAGAGCAGATTTTGCCATGAGAATTACTTGTGCAGGGCAAAGAGTGAATTGCTATAAAATGATGAAAATTGTGAGTAGTATCAGATACACACTACATTATATAGTTTACTTGTAAACTACTTTAACTATAGTTCTCAAAGGTTTCTTTGTCAACAGGAAAAATTAGAAAAAAGCAAAAAATCAATATTATTATAAGATTTTTTATATATTCCTTTCAAAGTTTCATTGCTATACTATTTCTATACTAATATTAGTATTTAAGTAATGAAAAAATAATTTTAGGAGGAAAGGTATGAAAAAGAGTGGAAGAAAACAAGGCATCTTAACTTTATTTTTCAGTGTATTATTGGCCATAACCGTTATTTTTACAAGCATTATGCC